>ULPS01017391.1_pt1 | contig 14532 bp, 11 predicted proteins | sample 1953711 | NCBI WGS metagenome assembly ULPS01 (sample SAMEA4835635, study PRJEB28245) | human gut metagenome | biome: gut microbiome; material: fecal sample | place: Denmark | collected 2008 | reverse complement strand
CACTTGCCTGAATCCGATCCGCCTGAATCCGGTCCGAAAAAATCGATTGACATTTCAGCCTTCTTTGTTTATGATGATTCCATCAACAACATATCTGACGATCTGCGTTATTCTTTTGGCGAGTCTGCCGTATTTACACAGAGGTTGGAAAACAACAGAAAAAGGAAAACGGCAGGCCGGTTTCTGTATGCCTGCCGGGAAAGGGAGGCTGTAGAAATTGGGTGAAAAGAATGATGCCATTCTGCGTTATCTGGAGGACAATGCCCGGTTCGCCGATCTGATGAACGGCGCTGTGTTCGGCGGCATTCAGGCGGTGGATCCGGGACAGCTTGAGGACGCGTCGGAACACTATACTGAAAGGGACGGAAAGGGACGGAATATAAAATACCACGGCCGTACCCGTGATATCATCCGACGGGTCAGAAACGGAGAAAGCATTCTGAGGCTGGTAGCGCTGGAAGCGCAGGAAACGGTGGATTACGGAATGCCGCTTCGCTGCATGAACTATGACGTGCAGGAATATCTGCGCCAGACGAGGGCGATTCAGAAGGAGAATGAGAAGGCGGGTAACTACCGGAACGCCTCAGAGCGGCTTGGGAGGATGCGGAACATGGACCGTCTGATCCCCGTTTATACCGTATGTCTGTATCACGGAACCGATCCCTGGGACGGTCCCCTGCATCTGAGCGACATGATGCGTTTTGAAAAAGGGGATGCCTTCCGTGGACTATTCTGCGATTATCCAATGATCCTGATCCGGGCGGATGAGCCGATGGATTATGGGGCATTCCGGACTTCCCTGAGAGAACTGCTTGCGGTGCTTCCCTTCCGGAAGGACCGAAGGGAGATGAGAAAGTTTATCGGAGAGCAGGAGGCGTACCGGAAACTGGACAGGGACACGCTGGAGGCGATAGCGGTGATGACGGACAACAGGCAGCTTCTGGAGAAGGCGGAGGACTACCGGAACGAGAAAGGGGAATACAATATGTATGAGGAAATGGGCAGCTTTTTTATGGACGGGGTAGAAGAAGGACGCGAGGAAGGAAGGGAAGAAGGAAGAGAAGAAGGAATCCGGGCGATGATCCTGGACAATCTGGAAAACGGAGGCAGCCGGGAGCAGATACAGAAAAAGCTGGAAAAGTACTTTGGAATGTCGGGAAAAAGGGCGGCAGAATATCTGGAGCATTTTTTACAGGAAATTGGATGCCTGTCCGCAATTTAGGGTTCCTTCGCTTGCTGCTGTCCACTGGCTTTCCGGCAGGATTGACAGGCCTGCAGAACCGGCATGCCTTGCCGGAACCGGATTCCTGTGATATGATGGAGCAGATCGATGATCCGCTGCAGAGATGAGACCTGAAGGGGGTTGTTTCTGCAGCGGATTTTTCATATGACAGGAAAGTTCCTTTCCTGTCATATGAAAACTTCGATCGTACTGTGGCGGAATGGAAGATGTCGCTTACGCGACCCGCCACACAGGCAATCTTCGATTGCCGGTAGAATCCCGCAGATGGGATTCTTTTTCAAAATTTCCAATACAGGAAACGGAGAGGAGTACAGATGACGAAGGAAATTCGGGAAAAAATCGCGGATGCGCAGATGGTCCTCGTGGGGATCGGAAAGGAACTGGAAGAAAAATATCACGGGATGGAGCAGGATGCCGGATATATGCGGCTGCGGGCTCAGGCGGAAGAAGGAGAACAGGCGGATGTCCTGGAGCAGTATCTCCGGCTCGCCTGGCTGAAGGACCATCCGGATGACCGTAAAAAACAGGCCTATCAGGCGCTGGCTGACCTGCTTTCCGGGAAAAACTATTTTCTTGTCACCCTCTGTACAGACGACGCCGTATTTGGAACCGGACTGGACGAGGGACGGATTGTGGCCCCCTGCGGCAGCTTCAGAAGACTTCAGTGTGCGGAAAGCAATGAAATTTACTCCGATTCCGACCTCTGGGAAAAGCCGGTAGAACAGATTCGGGGAGGAGCGCCTCTTTCGGATATCGAATTTCCCCGCTGTCCCGCATGCGGCCGCCTGCTCGCCTTCAATCAGATCACCACGCCCGGTTATCTGGAGGAAGGGTATCTTCCTCAGTGGGAAAAATATCAGAAGTGGCTGCAGGGGACGCTGAATCACAGGCTCTGCATTCTGGAGCTGGGAGCGGGGATGGAATATCCTTCCGTAATCCGTTTCCCTTTTGAGCGTGTAGCGTTTTTCAATCAGAAGTCGGAACTGATCCGGGTGCACAGCAGACTGTACCAGATGACGGCTGAACTGAAGGACAGAGGCACGCCTATTCAGGCGGATCCGGTGGATTTTCTGCTGGCATAGCTGGGGAAAAAGAGTATGTTCAACCCTTTCGGAAGCATCCTGTTTTTTTACTTCATTTTAAGGAAAATTACTATATTATTTTGATCTAAAACTGGATATGATGGAAAAAATCCTCAGAGGAGAATCAAAAATGCAGGATTTAATTCATAATCCGATTTTAAGAGGTTTTCATCCGGATCCATCCATTGTCAGAGTTGGAGAAGATTATTATATTGCTACATCTACTTTCGAGTGGTGGCCGGGAGTCAGGCTGCATCATTCCGCGGATCTGATCCGCTGGGAATTGATCGAATATCCCCTGAACCGGATTTCTCAGCTTGATCTTCGGGGAGTTGGGGCATCCCAGGGAGTATGGGCGCCATGCCTAACCTATGATAAAGGTACGTTTTATCTGGTGTATACGATCGTCCGATCATTTTACTGTAATATGTACGACACGGAAAACTATCTGGTGAAAACAGAAGATATCCATGGTCCCTGGTCGGATCCGGTTCCCCTGAATGATTTTGGCTTTGATCCCTCGTTATTTCATGATGATGATGGGAAAAAATATGTGGTCAGTATGGTGACAGATCACCGTGTGCAAAAAAAATATGCAGGGCGTCTTGTGCTTCAAGAATATGACGACAGACAGCAGAAGATGACCGGACCGGTAAGAGATATTTATGCGGCAGATCATATCTTTCTGGAAGGTCCTCATATTTTTAAACGTCATGGATGGTATTATCTGTTCTGTGCAGATACGGGAACAGGTGAGCTTCATGGTCAGACCATTCAGCGTTCACGGAATATCTGGGGACCATACGAGATGTTTCGCCCCAGACCGGACCCGTTGTGGAAGGAAGGAGAAGCATATTCTATCCTGACATCCAGACATCATGATGAACTGCTGCTTCAGAAGGCTGGACATTGCGATCTGGTGGAGACACAGGATGGGGAGTGGTATGCGGTACATCTGTGCGGAAGGGCTTCGAAGTACAGGAATCTCCCGGATGCTCCACGTTTTTCGGGCAGCCGCAGGTATATGATCGGTAGAGAGACTGCGATCCAGAAGATGCGATGGACAGAAGATGACTGGCTGGTGACTGATAACGGAACCGGTTTACCAGAGGAATATGTGGAGCCTCCGAAATCTGCCCGTCCGGAGCGGATGGCGAAGGCAGGAATTACCTGCCCGGAGCAGGAACTGGATTTGTGCAGAGATGATTTTGATTCCCGAAAGCTCAATCTGGATTACCAGTCGCTTCGCATTCCTATGGATGAAAAGTATATTTCTCTGACGGAACGGCCGGGATGGCTTCGGATGTATGGCAGGAGCGGATTATCCTCGAAATTTTCACAGAGTCTGATCGCACGCAGGATGACGGAATACCGGATGACGGCGGAGACATGCGTGGAATTCGAACCGGATGTATTTAAGCAGATGGCAGGGTTGATCCTTCTTTATGACACTGATAACTATCTGTATCTTCATCTGTCCCGGGATGAAGACGTGGGTAAATGTATTACCTTGCTGAAAGCGGAGAATAAAACCTATGAATATCTGACGGGATACGTCCCTGTAACATCCGGGAAAGCGATCATTTTGGGACTGACCCTGGAGGACGGCATGGTGCAGTTCTGTTTTGGATACAGAGGTGAGGAAAACCGGCCTTTCGGTCCGTGTATCAACGCGAGTTTCCTTTCTGATGAGGCGTGTGCGGAAGGTTGGTTTACCGGTACGATGATCGGAATCTGCAGCCAGGATCTGACAGGGTTTGGAAAGTACGCGGATTTTGATTACTTTGAATGCAGAAGGAGAAACTGAATGGAGAACTGTAAAGCATGGGCAGACCGCACGGCGGAAAAGATCAGGACAAAAATGGCATGGGTCAGTGAAAAGAATAAGGATAAGATCCCGTATACAACGGATGAGTTCGGAAATTACGATGACAAATCGGATCCGGATGTTGAGTGGAGGATTGATGACGGCCTGAATTGGTGGACCAACGGGTTCTGGGGTGGAATACTCTGGCTCATGTACGAGGATACGAAAGAGGAGCGGTATGCTGGGATCGCAGCACGCTGTGAAGAAAAAATGGAGCAGTGCTTCCGGGATTATTATGGTCTTCATCATGACGTGGGATTCATGTTCGTCCCAACGGCGGTGGCGGATTACAGGTTCACCGGGAACGAAGCGTCGAGAAGGAGGGCCCTGCATGCGGCGAATCTTCTGGCAGGACGGTTTAACCTGGCGGGAAGATTTATCCGGGCATGGAATGACCTGGAATGGCAGGATACAAGAGGACGGGCGATCATCGACTGTATGTTCAATCTTTCCCTGCTGTACTGGGCGTCTGAGGAGACAAAGGATCCCAGGTTCCGGCAGATCGCCATGATGCACGCGGATACGGTGATGAAATATTTCGTCCGTCCGGACGGGTCCGTCAATCATATCGTTGATTTTGATATTGAGAGCGGAGAGATGATACGCAGCGACGGAGGCCAGGGATACGGAGAAGGTTCCTCATGGTCCAGAGGCCAGGGATGGGCGCTTTACGGATTTGTGATCAGCTATCATCATACCGGGAAGTCTGAATATCTGGATACGGCAAAACGGGTGGCTCATTATTGTATGGCAAACATTCCGGAGGACGGCATCCTGCCGCTTGACTTCCGGCAGCCTCCGGAACCGGCATATGAGGATTCCTGTGGTTCCTGCGTGATCGCCGGCGGGCTGCTGGAACTTGCAGGGTGTGTCCCGGAGGCGGAACGGAAAATGTATCGGGACGCCGCCGTCAGGATCTTAAAGGCCATCGAGGAAAAGCGGGCGGACTTCGGGGAGTCCTGCGATGCCATCGTACAGGGATGCAGCCCTTCCTATCACAGCGACGTACATAATATGACCATGAATTACGCGGATTATTTCTTTATCGAAGCAATCCAGAAAATAAGAGGAGTGGGAGAACTGCTCTGGTGAGAAGGGCGGGTGATCACAGTGAAGGTTTTGATAGCGGACGATGAGGATTACGCAAGAGAGGGAATCATCGAAACGGTTGACTGGGAGCGTTTTGAGATCGATGAGATCATGCAGGCGGTGAACGGTGCGGAAGCTGTAAAGATCGCCCGGTGGTTTAAGCCGGATATCGTGATTTCGGATATACGGATGCCGCAGGTAAACGGGATCGAATTTGCGGAGAAAGTACGGGAAATGAACCCGGACAGCCGGATCATATTTATCAGCGGCTATATGGAAATCGAATATCTCAAAAGCGCGATACAGCTTGGCGCGATAAATTATATTGAAAAACCGGTGGATCAGAAAGTCCTGGAGGAGACGATCGGGAAAGCCGTGGAGGAAGCGCGCCGGATCAACAGAGGGAAAGCAGATGCGCAGGAACGCAGGGAGCTGCAGCAGCAGAAACTGTTCCGCCTTCTGACGGAACGGGACGCAGATGAAAAGACGCTGGAGAAACTGTTCGCGGAAACCGATATCCTTAAAAAGACGATGTGTTTCCAGTGTGTGGCCGCGATGTCCCGGACGGCTCCGGACCACGTCGAGGAACATCTGGAACAGATAAGCCAGTTCCTGAGATCATCAGGTGTCGGTGTGATTTCCGTATACCATCCGGAAAAGCAGCAGTATGAATTCGTGATTTCCTATGAGAAAAAAGAGCAGTATCGGCTGATGCCGCTGTATCACAGGCTTCTGGAGAAAATGCCGGAACTGTGCATCGGCGTTGGGATTGAGGCGAATAACTGTCACAATGTGTACAACAGTTACCGGACAGCGGACGCGGCGCTGAATCGGGCATTTTATAATACGAAGGACCGTCTGTTTACCATAGACGAGTCCATAACAGGAAAACGGTTTATTTCCCCCGGCGTTTACGGGGAATTCCTGCAGGTTATGAACAGGCCTGCGGCTGAAATGAAAAAGTGGTGCGGCGGCCTGTTCGACAAGATGTATCAACAGCAGTATTATCGCAAGGAACAGGTCTATACGCTGATGACTTCTCTGTTAAGCGCCCTTTATCAGAAATATCCTTTTCTCACAGACGCGTATCCGTCCATCCAAAATGAAGACGACATTTCTTCCTGTGTGATGAATATGAAAAGCCTGGGAGAGATCAAAGGACTGTTTGATACCGTGCTTGATGAGATCGGCGTTCATCAGCAGGAGCAGTCCGGGTACAGCCGGATCGTGGGCGGCATCATGGATTATATCGAAATGCACTACGGGGAGGAATCCTTAAGCGTGACGGAGATTGCGGAACAGTTTCACTTTTCATCTGCCTATCTGAATGTCCTGTTCCGGCAGGAAGTGAAAGTAACGCTTAAGCAGTATCTGAACAATTACCGTCTTGAGAGGGCAAAACGGATGCTGGAACAGGATTATGATAAAATCACGGAGATCGCGGAAAAATGCGGTTATGCCAACTCCAATTATTTTGCGAAGGTATTCAAGGCGGCCATGGGTATGACGCCCCTGGAATACCGGAGCCGGAAGGGGGGCCACGATGAGAAACAGTAAAAAAAAGCTGTCTCTTTTCACGTGGTATCATAAGCTTTCACTGAGTACGAAGATCATCATTCTCGTGTGTCTGGCAGGGATGCTTCCGATAGGAGTTGGACTGATGATTTCCATACAGGAGATACAGAGACAGTCCTATGAACAGCAGATGTATGCGCTCAATCAGGGATTTGAGCAGGTGTCCCGGTCTCTGGAGGACAAGATGTCCCGTCTGCACAGCATATCGACCATGCTGGCAGTGGACGATATGGTAAACTTAAGTCTTAAGCTGACCGGTGACGGAGAGGATCTGGCGCAGGAGCTTGCGAGCTTTGAGAGGATCGATTCCTACGCGTACGGCATGGAAATGGTATTTGAAAAAAGCAATATCTGGTTTTATATCGATGATAACTCTCCTGTAGTCAATAACAACAGCGGACGTTACCGCCCGCTGAGCGTTGCGCAGCAGACAGACTGGTACAGGAAGCTGATCGACAATAACGGCACGGCGACCTGGGTCAGCTTCAGCGAAGATAAATATGATACCAGTGAATCCTATGTGGCAGTAACAAGAGGACTCTGGGATCAGACGGATTATACCCGGTATATCGGAGTGCTTGCCGTCTCACTGGATCGGGATATCCTGGAGGACATGATGATCGGATCGGTGGAAGGTCAGGTGATCTATCTTGAGACGGAAGAAGGCGATCTGCTGGCTTCCAATGTGGAAAATGATGATTTTACGCGGATCGAAGCAGGAAGGAGACATCTGGATGACGACGGATTCCGGGAAATCACGCTGGACGGAGAAGCCAGTCTGGTGCGTTCCCGGCTGATCGGCCAGACGAATGTTTATCTGATATCCGTATTGCCCAAAGACGCGTTGCTTCAGGCCACGAATATCCTGAATACGAACGTCGGGATATGGTATCTTGTGGCGTGCCTGCTGATCCTGGGGATCTTTTTCCCGCTGACCAGGTCTGTGACGAAAGGACTGCAGACGTTGAAAAGGCAGATGACGGTAGACCGGGACGGAGTGCTGCAGAAGATTGAGATCCCTGGAGACAGCCAGGATGAGATCGGTCAGTTGATCGTCAGATACAACAGTATGACGGACAGGGTAGCGGAATTAATGAAGGAGCAGTATGCCCTTGGCCAGGAAAAGAGCCGCGTGGAACTGAAAGCGCTTCAGTCGCAGATCAATCCGCACTTCCTATATAATACGCTGGATATGATAAACTGGATGGCGCAGAAGAATGAAACGGAAAATATCCGGAGCGTGGTTCAGTCTATGTCGAACTTCTACCGGCTGACGCTGAGCAGGGGACAGGATGTCGTTACCATTGGGGACGAAGTGAAAATGTGTGAAGCCTATATGGAAATCCAGAACAGACGTTATCGGGGCCGGATTCTGTATGAGGTGGAAGTGGATGAGGATATCATGGGATACCGGATCCCAAAGATCACACTTCAGCCTTTCCTGGAAAATGCGATCATTCATGGCATTAACGAAAAAGAAGATGCGAGAGGCGTTGTGATCCTGAACGGCTGGATGGAAGACGGGCGGATCACGCTCAGCGTAACAGACGATGGAAATGGATTTGATCCGGGAAAAGAAGAAAAGCCGGATACCGGAAGCCATTACGGAATGAAAAATATTGAAAAGCGGCTGGAACTGTACTTTGGAGAAAAGATACCGGTCCAGATCGAGAGCTCTCCGGGAGTAGGTACCTGTATTATCATCAGTATTCCTGCCGTATGACGGGAACAGACGATGTGGATGAAGGAGCGGGTCATGGAATGATAAAGGAAGGCGGCGGATGATGGGAAAAAAGGGACTGAAAAGATGCGCGGGAATCTTCTTACTTGTTTTGCTGCTTATGCCGTTACCGGCAGGATGCGGGAAGACGGCAGAAACGGAGGAACGGGAAATTTCAATGCCGGCTGAAAATCTTCGCGTGATCATGATGGAAAACGAGCCGGAGGACGGGATGGATGAGTTATATGAACAGTTAGACGCTCTTACCGTTCCGGAACTGGGCTGTACCGTCCGATTTGAATTTATCCCATGGGGAAACGAGCGGAAACAGCTGAATATCGCGGTCGCTTCCGGAGAGTATGATATCATTCCGGGAGGCAATTTCTCGGATTACCTGATCCAGATTTCGCACAATGCTTTTCTGGCTCTGAATGAATACCTGTATCTCGTACCGGATCTGGTGGAACATTATAAATATTATTCCGATGACTATCTGGAAGGGTATGAGATCAACGGAAAACTTTACGGGATTCCTCAGTTTGGAGGAGGTTCTCTGATGAATGACAGTGAGGGCTTTTTCTACAGGGAAGATCTGCGCCGGAAATGGGGATGCCCGGAGATCACAAGTCTGGAGACCATGGAGGAGTACCTGTATGCCGCAAAATCAGATCCCCAGTATCGGGACAAGCCGTTGATCACGGATAACCGGATATGGCAGTCTCTCTGGATCCTGCTTGCCGGAGATAAATATCTGGAAATCAGCAGTATACAGGAGATGCCTTTTATCGTTGTGCCGGCGGACGATCCAGGAACGATCGTGAACCGTCTGGAAACTCCGGAGTTCAGAAAAGTTCTGGAGTATCTGAAAAAATGGAAAGAGGACGGCATCCTGGAGGCAGATATGCTGTCTTTGTCAGATAACGAGGGAGAACGGGGGCTGGAACTGATGAACAATGAAGATAAGCCATGCGAAACAAATGTGCCGATCTGGTCAGTAACAGCCAATTACATTAAAAGTCTGACCGTAAACCATCCGGAGTGGGAATATGGCTTCTTTACTTATATTTCGGCAAACAAAAGGTTTTTTATGGGGGACACAGCGCTGGGGAGCGCCCTGTATGTTTCCTCCAGGACAAAATATCCGGAAACGGCAGTTAAACTGCTGGAGAAAGTACATACGGATCAGCGGTATTATGATCTGTTCTTATACGGAGTGGATGGAATCCATTATCATAACATGGACGGGAAAATAAGTTATGAAGGAATTTCCTATTCCAACAAATACGGAATGACAGTGGCGGGCGATGCGCTGCTGAACCGGGAAGAAGTGCCGGTTAACGAGCAGTGGGAGGAAGTGACTGAGCAGACGGAACGATGGAGGGAAAAGATTTATCCGCAGGCTGAGAAAAATCCGCTGGATGGTTTTGAATTTTTCCTGGACGGACTGGATATGGAGATTGAAAATATGGAAACGGTCAGGCAGCAGTATTTTCAGCCGCTGGTATGCGGATATTACAGTGATGAGGCAGATCTGGAGCAGGTGATCGAAAAGCTTGAGGAAGCCGGGCTTGAGAAATATATGGAGGTTGCAGAAGAACAGATTGAAGAGAAGTTATCTGAAACAGAATAGTGTGATATCTGTCCATTGATTGGGACGGATTGTCAAAAGCGGCTCATTTTTGCGGAATGGGCTGCTTTTTTGAGCTCAGAAGTTATATATAGTTGTTTCGAAATTTATCTTAAATCAAGTTTTTTTACCCTATGTCCGAAGTGGTGTTTTTTTTACAATAAGATCAACAAGGAAACAGATGGAACAGAAAGCAGAGGAATTCTTGAATGAGTAAAAAACGGGTAAAAAAGCAAAAAGAATATAAAGAACATCTGGGCTTTGAAGGGGGGATCAGGGAGCTGTGGAAAAATAAATTCCTGTATTTGATGACTCTGCCCGGAATCATCTGGCTACTGGTATTTTGTTATTATCCGATGTACGGAGTATTGATTGCCTTTAAAGATTTCAGTTATACGGCCGGGATCTGGAAAAGCCCCTGGGTCGGATTTAAAAATTTTCAGTTCCTTTTTAACTATAACGGCGTGGGGAGAATTTTCACGAATACGATTGTCCTGAATGTGTTTTTCCTGGCGAGCACTACGATCATGTCGATCCTGCTGGCGCTGGTTTTTGTAGAGATAAAAAGAAAGTTTTACAACCGTCTGGTACAGACGATCGCCATTTTCCCACATTTTGTGTCCTGGGCAGTCGTAGCGATGTTCATGAGCGGGATCATAGGAAGTTCCGGTATTTTGACAAAATGGATCCTCAGTATGGGCGGTGAAAATCCATCCTTTTACAATGATCCCACGTGGTGGCCGCTGATCCTGACAATCCTGAGAGTCTGGCAGGGTGCCGGATATGGAAGCATCGTATATGTGGCTGCAATCACCGGATTCGATCAGGAAATGTATGAGGCCGCAAGAGTGGACGGAGCAACAAGGTTTCAGCAGATCATCCAGATCACGCTTCCGCTCTTGAAAACCACCGCCATCATGTTGACGATCATGGGGATCGGAAAAATCTTCAATGGCGACTTTGGAATGATTTACGCGCTGGTAGGAGACAATGCGGCACTGTATAAGACTACGGATGTCGTTGATACTTTCGTTTACCGGGCACTCAGAGAACTGAACAATCTGGGGATGAGTACGGCGACCAGCCTGTTCCAGTCGGTAGTGGGACTGATCCTGGTTTATCTTACCAATAAGGTCACAAAAAAGATTGAACCGGACGCTGCGATCTTTTAAAGGAAGGGAGATTGAAAATGAGTCATACAGCCGTAAGAAGGAAGTTGATAAAGAAAAGTCCCGGTGAAAAAGCCTTTGAGATTATCGTATATGCGATCGCGACATTGTTCTGCCTGTTCTGCCTGTTCCCTTTCGCGATCATCCTGGGCAGCAGTTTTGAAACGGAAAGTAATTTTGCTGCCTACGGATTCCCGATCATTCCGAGGAATTTTACGCTGGATGCCTATCAGGTCGTTTTAGGAGATGATCAGATATTTACTGCCTATGGAGTCACGATCTTTACGACAATAATCGGAACGATTTTCAGCATGCTGCTGACGATCACGATGGCATATCCGCTTTCGCTGAAAAAGGTAAAATTCAGAAACGCTATTACATTTTTTGCCTATTTCACGATGTTGTTTAACGGCGGTCTGGTGCCGACTTATCTGCTGATCAGCAAAACCCTTGATATGAAAAATAATATCTGGGTATTGATCCTGCCGGTCGCTTTCAATGCCTGGAATATGTTCCTGATGCGGAACTTTTTTGCGGGAATCCCGGTTGAACTCTCGGAATCCGCATATATGGATGGGGCCAATGATTTCCAGATCCTCTGGAAGGTAATCCTTCCCGTATCGAAACCGGGACTGGCCACGATCAGCCTGTTCTATGCGCTCGGCTATTGGAACCAGTGGTATAACGCCATGCTTTATATCGAAGATCACAGACTGTATCCACTGCAGTATCTTCTGATGAGCATGCTGAGGAGCGCGGAGGCCATGCGGCAGATGGCGACCACTTCCGGCATACCGCTGGGGGCGATCCCGACCAATTCCCTGCGGATGGCCACCACGGTGGTTGCAATCGGCCCGATCATACTTTTGTATCCGTTTGCGCAGAAATATTTTACGAGCGGGCTTACCGTCGGGGCGATTAAAGGATGAGGAGTGCTCCCGTAACAGAGGTATATTTCTTCCGGCTGATCGGATGTAAATCATGTCAGACACAGGAAGCGATGTAAATAAACCAAAAAATGGAGGAAAGGTGAATGAAAAGAAAAAGAATCTTGAGAACAGCGGCATCATTATTACTGGCCGGGACCCTTTCGTTTACGGCTTTGACCGGATGCGGGACCGGCGCGCAGGGAACCGGGGAAGGCGATGAAGAAGTTACGTTGAATATCCGCATCATGAATGAATTTAAGAATATCGACAAAGTGGTAGCCAGATATGAGGAAATGACCGCTGACGATCCTGCCTTAAGTAAGATCAAACTGAATTTTTCCTATGTGACGGGCGGCGATTACAGCGACAAGCTGAATATGACGATAACGGCACAGGAAGACTACGATCTCATGTTCTGCGGAAGCTGGCACGGCATGTCAAACTACATTCAGGACGGTGCGTTTGCCGATCTTACGGAATATTTCAATAACGATGAATATCCGGGACTTCAGGCTGCGTTTTCAGAAACTTTTACAGACGCCATGAAAACCTATATCAAGCAGGAAGATGGATCTTATAAAGAAGGGATATATGGGGTCAACCTTGCGTCCTACTTTGAAGATACCAGAGGGTTTATATACCGTGAAGATCTGCGTCAGAAGTATAACTGCGATCCGATCACCGATGAAGACAGCCTGATGGCATTCGTTCAGACTGTAGCGGAAAATGAACCGGATATGATTGGACTGAGCCTGTATAATTTCTTCCGGATGGATTCGCCCTGGTATTCCGCAAAACATGATAATGTCTATACCCAAGATAATGTGAATCTGTTTGGGGATCAGACCTGGATCTATGTGGGACTGAGCGAAGATGGCAAGACGGTCCTCAACGCTGTAGTAGCAGGTGATTCTGAAGACGAATTCGCGAAGATGCCGGAGGGATATCAGTATGATTTCATTACAGAATACACGGTAGAAAGAACAAAGTGGAATCCTTATCTATTTGAAGACAGGGCAAATGCCGATGCGGTGGTACCAAATGCTGCGGCTACATACTGTGTCCTGAGTGGTTATGAGAGTGCTGTAAAAACTGCGCAGGAAGCAGTCCCGGGATCGGAATATGGATACTATGTAATCGATGATGCACAGAGAAATATGGAAGAGGGAGCTGTGATCTGTGACATGGTTACCAATAACTGGCTTGTTGTCCCGGCATGGTCAGAGCATAAAGATGAGGTAATGAAGTTCCTTGACTGGATGTTCGGCTCACAGGAGTCTCATGATCTGTTCCAGTATGGCATAGAGGGTGAAGACTGGGTGGCAATCGGCGATGACGGATATGAAGCGGGGCCGGTTTCTGATGAGGATAAATACACGATGCCGGATTATTCCTTTACTCTGAACCCTGCTTTCCTCAGACAGAGCGAGTATGTATTAAACAATGAAGAGATCAAGGAAAGAGTAGACTACGATTTGGCAGAGTCAACCTATCAGCTGAGCCCTCTGGCAGGCTTTGTATTTGATAATTCGGCTGTGGAAACGCAGATCGCGAATATTACTGCTCTTTCCAATGAACTACAGTTGACCCTGTCTATGTATGATGCCGATGAGGCGGTGGAAAAGATCAATGAATGGCATACAGAAGCGGAGAAGGTTGGACTGGAAGATGTACGCCAGGAACTGATCAGCCAGATTCAGGCGTTCCTGGATTATAAGAACTCATAACAGAAAAACCCCGGCGTTTCAATGGTATGAATAAATGAAAAGGCACCGGATTTGTATAACGTAAAATGCTGCCTGTCAGGCGGAAAGTCATACAAAGCCGGTGCCTTTTTCGTTACGAAAATGAATCCGAAGAAAGGATAGCAGACATGAAGGAAATAAGGCTTTCAGTTTGGGAAAACAGAAAAATAAAAGAGCAAGGTGATCTGTTTGGTATTTTTTTCGAGGATTTAAATCACGCGGCGGATGGAGGACTGTATGGAGAGATGGTCAGGAACCGGTCGTTTGAATTTGACCGGATCTATAATAAGAAATATCGTGCGATGACCGCGTGGAAGGAAGTGCAAAGGGGAGACAGCCTGGTACAGACTCACGTGGAGCAGAGGAAACCGAGAAATCTGCAGAATCCGCATTTATGATCGGTATGGAAAAAGCCGAAGGAATTGGTCTGGCGTGTTATGCGCCGTGTAGGTTTGTCAAACATTTGTTACAGTGAATTTAAATACT
>ULPS01005352.1_pt1 | contig 14573 bp, 10 predicted proteins | sample 1953711 | NCBI WGS metagenome assembly ULPS01 (sample SAMEA4835635, study PRJEB28245) | human gut metagenome | biome: gut microbiome; material: fecal sample | place: Denmark | collected 2008 | reverse complement strand
CGAACTTTTCAGCAGAGGCATCTGCCGCGGAAGCTTTCAGTAATTCATAGGCGGCTGTCAGGCCGGCCGGTCCGCCGCCTATTATCAGAGCTTTTCTCATAAGAATATGGATTCCTTTCCGGGCGCATATCCGGATATTGCATATGGGCGCCGCTGTTGGATAATCATTATTTCCATCTTATCATATCTCCATGGTTAATTCAAATAGAAAGAAGCGCCAGGATAATCCGGAACAGACAACGCTTTACGCTACAGGGAGCGGATAACAGAGTGGCTGTGGATGTAAAAGCTTTCCTGGCTGGGGCGGTATTCCTTTTTCAGGGGATCAAACTGCCGGTCAAACTGTTCCGCGGCTGCGGGATCGAACGCGTAGGCAGGGCTTTCCTGATAAAACCATTTTCTTCCGTCCAGAAGGCCGGGGATGAGTTCCAAAACAAGCATGGCGGCCGGATAGCTTCCGTCCTGTGCGCATACATGATATCTGCTGCAGCTTTTGAAACCTCTGGAGACGTAATTATCCGGATCGCCAAAGATAACCACAGCCTGGTAGCCGAGCCTGCGCGCTTCCTCAAAGCTGTATTCCAGAAGAAGCCTGCTGATTCCTCTTCGCTGAAAATCCGGATGAACGCTGATGGGGCCGAAGGTAAGAATGACGGCCTCGTTTCCATTTTCATCCATGAGCCGGGCCCTTGTATACATCACGTTTCCCACAATGCGGCCGTCTGCGGCTTCTGCCACCAGATCCAGCTCCGGGACGAAATCCTCATGCTTTCGCAGAATATGTACCACGTAGTGCTCGGTGCAGCCTGGCCCGTACACGTTCCAGAAGGCCTGTCTGGTCAGCGCTTCCACAGAACGCTGATCTTCCTGCTGTTCCCGGCGTATGGTAACAGGCGGTTTTGCCTCTTTTCCGTATTCGGAACGGAGAATGGAATACCAGGTTTCATCGCATACGCCCTGGTTGTTTACTCCGCCGGCACGCCAGGTTCCCTCAAGAGTCATTCCGCATTTGCGCATTACCCTGCCGGAATTGGGATTTCTGGGATCATGGCAGGCATTGACGCAGTTCATTCCTGCTTCCTCAAAGAAAAAGCGGATCACCTCGCGGAGGGCTTCTGTGGTGATGCCCTGCCCCCACCAGCGTCTGCCGATGCAGTAACCGATGGTAACGGACTCCGTCCGTTCATCTATCCGGTTTGCAGCGATTGAACCAATGGGCTCTCTGATTTCCTTCCATTCGATAGCCCACTGATAGTAATTCATGGCGGCGTATTCCCCGCACCATTCTGAAACGATACGGGCGGTGGTCTCCGGGCTTTTATGAGTCGGCCAGGTCAGAAAACGGGTTACTTCTTCATCTGATGCCCAGTTGCGGAACATGGGGGCTGCATCATCCGGCGTAAAGCGGCGGAGAATCAGGCGTTTGGTTTCCAGACGGACGGTTCCTTTATGTTCCATGATTTTCTCCATTCCGGAGGATCAGCGGTCAGGGAAGGCCATTGCTGATCCTTCTGTTTTTCTATAAAGATATAGAATCTTTTCTTTTCTGTCAAGAAGAGTCCTGATCGGTCCGCCAGATGTTTTGATACCCTGCTGCTAACTGCCGCTGCTCCTGGCTCTGCCGGGAAAAAATCATTTTTCAGTTGCGCAAATTCTGCAATGGATCATGCTGTCATTGGAGTAAATAGTTTTAAAATTATATACTATTCAAAAAAAGGGGTAGTATATGACCTTTACAAATAAAAATTTTCTGATAAAATAACTTGGGATGAGAAATTGTATACACAAAAGTGTTGTATGATTTATGAGAGGAGAGATCATATGAGTTTGATGTGGGTATCGGTAACGGAATGTAATCAGTCGCATATTTATCATCTTACCCAGATGATAAAAGAGGACGAAAATTTACAGATCTTATTGTCTTACGGAGCGCCGGATATGGACATAAGAGATGGCGGAGTGCTCAGAAGAAAAATAGAGCATGTACTGTCTTTGCTCGGCGTTCCCTCTCATCTGAAAGGATGTCAGTATCTGAAAACAGGTATTGATCTGTGCATCCAGAGCATGGAGGAGCTGGATGGGATTACAAAACGGCTTTACCCGGATATTGCAGGAATTCATCATACAACGGCTGAAACAGTAGAGCATGCGATCAGGCACGCAATTGAGGCGGCCTGGCAGAGAGGGGATGAAAATACGCAGAAAAGGCTGTTCGGATACAGCCATATGGAGGGAAGAAGGCCTACCAACTCGGAATTCATTTACAGGCTGGCGGATTATTTTATCAATGACGATGGAAAATATCTTTCCTGAAACGCTTTTCCGGGATACAATAGAAAATGACGGATGATTCCGGATTAAAAAGCTTCGGGCCCGGAGAAAGGGAACGGGGCAGAAAGGCGTGTAAGGATCAGAAATGAAGGAAATTGTAAGAATTCCGCTGGAGGGGCTGTACAATACGAGAGATCTGGGCGGATATGAGACGGCGGACGGGAGACGAATCCGCCCTCACAGACTGCTTCGCAGCGGCCAGCTTTCCGGCATGACGCAGAGGGATGAGCGGGTGCTGGTGGAGGAATATGATCTGAAAACGGTGGTGGATTTCAGAACGGAGCAGGAAAAGAAGGAAAGTCCCGATCCGGTTCCCAGGGGAGTGGAATATCTGGAAATTCCTGTCCTGGACGAGCTTGCTGTCGGCATTACCAGGGACAGGGAATCGGAGCGCAGAATGCTGAGGATTCTGAAGAGCAGACTGGACGGCGGCGTGGACGCCGCAGCGGAGTATATGCAGGGAATGTACCGGAGCATGGTGAAAGAGGAGAACTGCCGCAGGCAGTACCGGCGTTTCTTTGAGGTGCTTCTGAAGCAGGAGGAAGGAGCCGTATTATGGCACTGCAGCGCGGGGAAGGACCGTGTGGGCGTGGGAACTGCATATGTGCTGTGGGCGCTTGGCGTGCCGGAGGAAACCATCTATGCGGATTACAGAAAGGTGAATGATCTGACAGAAGAAGTGGTGGAAAATGAACTTTCCAGGATCCGTGACCGGATTCCGGATGAAAGGCTTCTGGATTGTCTTCGCAGTCTGATGCAGGTGAAGGATGCATATCTGAAAAGCGTACAGGATGAGATCCGGAAGGATTATGGAAGCATGGACGTTTTTCTGGAACGGGAACTTGGTCTGGATAACAGTGCCAGAAGGCGGCTGAAGGAGCTGTATCTTGAGGGCTGACCGCGAAAAAAGCTGTCGGCTGTCCGGAAAACGGGAGACAGGCAGCACAGAGGATGCTGCCTGTCAGACTCCGGCGTTCTGTTCTGCGTGAATCCTGTCCGTTAATGCTGTGCTTTTTCTGTGATCTGTTCCCGATTTGCTTCAAAAACGGGTTTCATATATTTTTCGAAGAGCGGCATCAGTTCCCTGTCATGGTTGGGGCGAAGGACCGGCTTCGTATCGAAAAGCATGGTCTGTTCCGTTTCCGGTGTGCTCGCCGGCCAGGCAGGAAGGCCGTCATGACCGGGATCTCCCGTCCGGGCAAAGGCCATGACGGAATCGAAAATCAGGCGTTCCAGTTCCCGGGTGCAGTCCTCCTGGGTGGAAGGCACAAACTGCGTATTGTGGAACACATAGGGAATGTCCGCGCAGTGCCAGGGTGTAGAGCCTCCATCGATGGGCATTTCGTGATCGAACAGATAGGACCAGGTGCAGTCGTTCAGTGCGCTCCGCAGGCGGATATATTTCTGAGTTCCCGGACGGAAGAAATGGTCCAGCCGGACAAGATCGCAGAGAGGATGTTCCGGATAGGCCATTTTAAACAGTGGAATCAGCTCTGCGGCATGTTCCTTTCCGAATACCGTCTCCATCAGGCGGGTCTGTTTTTCTTCATCCGCCGTTTTTCTATCCGTATTGCCAGGTGTGAAGGAAGAGAACTCTCCGAATACCGTTCCTGCAAGAAGAGGGATCTGTGCGGTTTCCCTGCGGAAGCCGTAAACCAGAGGATCTCCGGCATAGAAATCATTCTTAAAGGGCTGGTTGCCCACATAGCGGTTCTCGCGGATGAAAGAAGGGCGGATCTTTTCATAGGCTGCGGCAAGCTGCGCATAAGGAACCTCTTCCAGTTCCTTCACGGTTTTTACGGACAGCTCCTTCATCAGGCTTTCCGCCAGAGCCCGTCCGCCTTCTTCCACGGCGTATGGCTTCTGTTCCCACACGCCGCTCATGCAGATGCCCTTCGCATATAATCCGTCCGCAGCCGGAGACTGAAGCAGTGTCGTCACCTTTCCACCGCCGCCGGACTGGCCGAACACGGTTACATTGTCCGGATCGCCGCCGAAGCGTTCCACGTTGTCGTGCACCCATTTCAGGGCGGCAATGATGTCGTCGCCGCCGGCATTGCCGGAATTGGCGTATTCCTCCCCGAAGTCGGACAGATCAAAATAGCCGATGATGTTCAGTCTGTGATTGACCGTGATGGTGACCACGTCTCCGTAGCGGCTCATATTTTCTCCTTCATAGGCGATGTGCTCGATGGCGGAGCCGGATTCGTATCCGCCGCCGTGCAGCCAGACCATGACAGGGCGTTTGGCATCATCGCAGCCCGGCGTCCATAGATTCAGGTTCAGGCAGTCCTCGTCCATCGGCCAGTAGCGGTGCGGCACATAGAGCTCTCCGTTGGGTCTGGGAAGAGAGAGCTGCGGGCAGACGAAGCCGAAGCTGCTCGCATCGAATACGTCCGTCCATCCCGGCACCGGTTCGGGCGCATGAAAGCGCCGTGCCTTCGCATAGGGAATACCCTTGAAAACACAGATGTCGTTCTGAATATATCCCTGCACCTTTCCTTTCGTGGTTTCCACCACAGCTGTTTTTTCATCGCGTCTGAATGTAATCCCCATAATTTTTACCCCTTTCCTGCCGTGTATATACGGCGTCTTTTGTTGATTTTTACATGACCGGTCCCCCCTGTTCTTAATCTTATACCAGAAAATCATTGTGCGCAAGATGAGAGTTGAAGACAGGTCAGCCTGTAAGCCCGGGCAAAAAAACAGGTGTTGCGCAGTTTTGGAGCCTGTTGCGCAAAAAAGAGGAATACTTTTGGGGGAATGTACCTGACGGGTTAAAAGATGTTTGGGGCATCTGCGAATTGATGGTAAAAAAGCACAGTAATATAATGAATATATGTTGAATATGTGTATGAAATACATGAATAAAAACGAAATGATTCGAAACTGGAATCAGAAAAATGTACATTATGCCTGAAAACTCTTCGGGTAAAGAAGGGGGAGAAAAAGGCGGAATGTATCTGTCGAAAGGAAAGGAAAAGGTAAGTGAAATGAGCAAGGCTGCGAAACAAAAGCAGTACAGGACACCGTTCCTGAAAACTGCAAAAAAGCACTGGATGCTTCTGTTAATGTTGGTTCCGGCTGTGGTTTATGTGGTGATTTTCTCCTACGTGCCAATGACGGGAATTGTGCTGGCGTTTAAACGTTATCAGTATGCGGGCGGAATTTATGGCTCGCCATGGGTAGGGCTGGACAACTTTAAGGCGCTGCTGGTAGCCGGCAAGCTGGGACAGGTAACCAGGAATACACTGCTTTATAACATTGCCTTTATTTTCCTTGGCGTGATCTTTGAAATGGGCGGTGCAATTCTGCTGAATGAGCTTTTTGGAAAATGGTTCAAAAAAATTGCTCAGTCATGCATGTTCCTTCCCTATTTCATCAGCTGGGTTGTGGCCGGAGCAATTATGTATAACATTTTCAATTATGAGAAGGGTGTTTTCAATCATATTCTGAATCTGTTCGGAGCAACGCCATTTGATCTTTACAATACGCCTTCCGCATGGCCATTTGTACTGATTTTCCTGAAGCTGTGGAAGCAGACCGGATATGGCTCTGTGGTCTATCTGGCGGCTATCACCGGATTGGATCAGGAGATGTTTGAGGCGGCCTCCATAGATGGGGCGAGCGCCTGGCAGAAAATCCGCTATATTACCATTCCGTCTCTTCTGCCGACCATGATGATTATGGTTCTTCTGGCAATTGGAAATATCTTCCGCGGTGATTTCGGCCTGTTCTATCAGACAGTCAAGAGCAGCGCCCTGCTTCAGCCGGTAACGGATGTCATCGACACCTATGTTTTCCGGCTGCTGATCAATAACAGTGATATCGGGGTTTCGGCAGCTGCCGGACTGTACCAGTCAGTGCTCTGCTTTATCACGATTACCATCTGTAACAAGCTGGTGAAGAAGGCTGATCCGGATTATGCTCTGTATTAATGGCGGGAGGTGAAAAGCATGTCAGTAAAAAATGTAAATACAGGCGTTAAGGTTAAAAAGGGCAGAGATGCCATTGCCGTAAACGTACTCGGATATATTTTGATCGGACTGTTCGCGCTGATCTGTGTGATCCCCTTTTATCTGATCATCGTGGCGTCCTTTACGGATGAATCTGCATTGATCAGGGATGGATACCCGCTTCTGCCGTCGGTCGTGAATTTCAGCGTACAGAGCTATGTGCTTTGCCTGAAGAATCCTGTTTCCATTCTGATGGCGTATGGAACAACCTTTGGCGTGACTCTGATCGGTACGGCGCTTGCGGTATTTATTTCAACCATGACAGGTTATGTGCTGTCCAGACAGGATTTTCCATGGAGAAATAAGTTTTCCTTTTTCTTCTTCTTTACCACGTTGTTTAATGGCGGTCTGGTGCCTTCCTACATTCTGTGCATCAGATATCTGAACTTTAAAAATAATTATCTGGCTCTGTTGCTGCCGCTGATGTTTTCTGTATGGAATATGATCATTGCGAAGTCATTCATGGCCGGAATACCAAGCGCAATCAGCGAGTCGGCGAAAATGGACGGAGCAAGTGATTTTACGATTTTTATCCGCCTGATCCTTCCGCTGAGCAAACCTCTGGTTGCCACACTGGGGCTGTTCTCGGCTCTGGCTTACTGGAACGACTGGTATAACTGCATGCTGTATATTACGGAAGAGGATATGTTCACCCTGCAGTATTATCTGCAGAGAATGCTGGGAAGCGCGGAGGCCATGAGAATCGTGGCGGAGAAGTCCGGAATCGCCCTGCCGTCCATCCCGCTGGAGGGCATGAAGATGGCGATGACGGTTATCGCAACCGGTCCTATTGTACTGTTATATCCGTTCGTACAGCGCTACTTTGTAAAGGGTCTTACCATCGGCGCAGTCAAGGGATGATACGTCCCGCATGATAAATGACAAAGAAAAATTTTTTCGAACAGCAGCAATCAATGTTTCTGAAGCCGGAAGGGCTTCTGAACATAAATTTAAAAGGAAGAGAGGATGAATATGAAAAAGAAAAAACTGTTGGCAATCATCATGAGCCTGTGTCTGACAGCTGTAGCTCTGGCAGGATGCGGCGGCTCCGGTTCAGGGAGTTCAGGAGAAAGCTCCCAGAGCAGCGCTTCTGCGGAGACGGGTGCGGAGGATGCGGCCGGAACTGAAACGTCGGAAAGCGCTTCCGATCTGCTGGCCAGTCTGCCTGATACGGTGGGCGAAGGAACGATTACGGCATCTCCGGAAATGTATTCCAACATTGATCTGAGTGAGCCGTATACCGTGAATATGTACCTGATCGGTGATACGCCGAACGACTGGGACAGAGTCCTGGAGCTGGCGAATGAGTATCTGGAGCCATACAACACGTCGCTGAAGGTGACCATCATGAGCTGGAGCGATTACCAGACCATGTATTCTCTGGTACTGGCCGGAGGCGAACAGGTGGATATGATTTTCACTGCGCCCTGGTGCTATATGTATACCGAGGCTGCGAAGGGCTCCTTCTATGAGCTGACTGATGATTTTATCGCCAGCTACATGCCGCTGACGAGCAAATATCAGGCAGAGGAGAGCTGGGATGAGACCACGATTGCCGGCAAGACGATTGCGGTTCCCTCCAACGTGGCATCTCCCATGGGAAAGATCGTTGCCATCCGTCAGGATCTGGCAGATAAGTACGGCATTTCCGAGCTGACCAGTTGGGACGACTATATGAACTTCTGTCAGACCATAGCAGAAAAGGAGACGCCGGAAAGCGGAATCTACGCAATGCCCGCATCCGGAAATAACAGCGAGCTCTGGGATGTATACCGTCAGCAGTATGACACCTTCGCGGCGGTCAGCAGCGGAAATGTGGTCATGTACTATCAGTATGACGGCGGAATCCCTGCAAAAGAGGATATCAAGCTGGTATGTGAGCTGGATTATTTCCGTGATTTCTGCTATGATATGAAGACGCTGGCTGATGCGGGAGCCTGGAGCAGAAGCGCCCTGACCAATACGGTAACGGACGACGACGCATTCGGAAACCTGCAGGGAGCCTCCATCGCCTGGAACACTTCCGTATTCACCTATATGGAGCAGGCGGAAAAGACGGAAGGCGTGGAATGTATGGCCTATGATATCACGAAGGATCATCTGGTGGGCGCGGAAGCGTATTCCAACAACGATATGGCGATCACCGCAGGCTCTCAGAACCCGGAGCGCACGGCGATGGTGCTGGATCTGATGAAGTTTGATACCTATCTGAACAGACTGCTCATCCTGGGCATCGAGGGCGAGCATTACAGCATCAATGACCAGAACGAGTATACCGAGCTGGAAAATTCCACCAACTTTGCTGCAAGTTCGGTTTCCGTATCTTGGGCGATCAAGAACGGCGACCTTCAGGAAGCGGGAGTTCCGGAGCGCGAGCAGGCAATCACAGATGCATGGAAGGAGAGAGTTGTCATGAATCCTACCATCACCTTCGTATTTGATGATACGAATGTGAGCTCCTATATGTCCGCGGTGGACAGCGTGCTGGCAGACTATATCCCCATGCTGCAGCTCGGACTGGTGGATGATGTGGACGCCACCATCGATGAATGTGTCCAGAAGTGCTATGATGCCGGCCTGCAGAACATTTATGATGAATTCTACACTCAGTATGATGCGTGGGCGGCAACCCGTGAATAAGAAATACAGATGATGGAAAGCCGGTCCTCTGGACCGGCTTTTTCTCAGGAGAGGAGGGACGGGCCATCACATTTGAAGAGATTGCAAGGGAGCTTGGCGTATCCAAAAGCACGGTTTCGAGAGCTCTGTCTGGAAAGGGCCGGATCGGGGAGGATACCAGAATAAAAATACGTGCATACGCGCAGGAAAAAGGAATCTGGAAGGAAGAGACTTCGAGACCCCATCCTGTGGGAACGGGAAATCTGGCCGCGGTGATCCCTGCGGATGCCTATACCACCGGCTTTCCTTTCTTTCAGGAGAGTCTTCTGGGAATCAGCGAGGTGGCCGGTATGCTGAAGTACCATGTGATGCTTGTCACCGGCGTGGCCAATGATATTTCCGGTCTGGCGGAGCTCGTGGAGGGAGAAAAGGTTGACGGGGCCGTCCTGCTGCGCAGCATGGAGGGAGACAGGCTGCTTCAGTATCTGGCGGAGCGCAGTTTCCCGACGGCATTGATAGGAAGCTGTGAATATAATAACATTCTTCAGGTAGATGCGGACAACAGGGCTGCGGCGGAGAGTCTGTGCTCCCTTCTGATCAGTCAGGGATACCGTCATTTTGCATTTATCGTGGGAAACATGTCCTTTCTGGTGAATAAACGCCGCCTGCAGGGCTGTATGGAGGCGCTGGACCGTTATGGACTCCCTCATGAGCAGCAGCTGATATTTCAAAATTTTACAAATATGGAGCTGTTGGACAGCATGATCAATGAGATGATCGGGAAAAAGGCGGAATGTATCATCTGCGGGGATGATGTGATCTGTACCCGGCTGTTGTCCCGCATGCAGGCAGAGGGATACCGGATTCCCAAGGATATTTCCATTGCTTCTCTGCATAACAGCGTGAATCTGGAATGCTTCTCTCCGGCGGTGACGGCCGTTAACGTATCCGCGAGGCAGCTGGGCAACGAGGCGGCAAAACAGCTGATTAAAAGGCTGAAGGAAGCACCCTTCGAAAATGGATCGAGGGGAGGTAAAACAGGAAACGGAAGCGGCAGAATCGCGATGAATTATGAGATTCTGGTGAGAAAATCCACGGGACGGATTTACCGGATCTGACGGCAGGTCCTGTGGCACATTACAAATAATGGGGGTATTTTTATGTATTTAACGGGAAAAGAAGTGAGAAAAAAGGAAAATTTTGACCGGGGCTGGTATTTTTTTCATGAGAAGGATGCCGCTTCCGGAACGGGAAGCCGGCCAGTGCCGGGAGAGAATAAAACGGAAGGCTTCCGGGCGGTGAAGCTGCCCCATGACTGGAGTCTGGATTATCCGTTCTCGGAAGATGCGGTCTCCTGCGGCTCCGGCGGATATGTGGAGACGGGAACAGGCTGGTACAGGAAGATATTCTGCGTGGACCCGAAAGCGGTGCGGGAGGACAGAGTGATCCTGCGTTTTGACGGTGTCTACATGCTGGCGCGGGTCTGGGTGAACGGAAAGGAGCTTGGAAGGCACGTATACGGCTATACGCCGTTTGAATGGGATGTGACGGATCTCCTGAAAGCGGATGGAGAGGAAAATGTAGTGGATGTGGAGGTGGATAATTCTGCCCAGCCCAACTCCCGCTGGTATTCCGGCTCCGGCATCACGAGGGACGTATGGCTGATCGGTGTGAAGCCGGTTCATATCGCACCATACGGGGTATATGCGCGCTGTGTGAACGTGACAGAGGAATCCGCATCCATGATTGTGGAGACCAGGGTGTCAGGCGCGGCAGGTACGGACATTGAGGAAATCGGTGTGGAAACCAGGGTGTACGCGCCGGACGGAAGTCTCTGTCAGGCCAGCCGGACGGTTACGGCGCTGAATGCGGCGGAGACAGGGATGGTTTCGAAGGAGCCGGTTTCCTACGCGCTGGCTGGAGAAATGACCTTCACGCGCTGGTTTGACATTTCCCGCCCGGAACTGTGGTCGGCAGAGCGTCCGGCCCTTTACCGGGTGGAGGTGATCCTGTGGGCGGATGAAGAAAAGCAGGATGAGGTCATCATTCATACCGGAATCCGCAGCGAAGTGTTTGACTGTGATCAGGGCTTCCTGATCAACGGAAAACGTGTGAAGCTGAACGGCGTGTGCGTGCATCATGACGGAGGCTGCATGGGAGCGGCGGTTCCTGCCCGGATCTGGGAAAGAAGACTTAAGAAGCTGAAGAACATGGGTGTAAACGCCATCCGTATGTCTCATAATCCGCCGGATCCGGGACTGCTGGACCTGTGTGACCGGATGGGCTTTTATGTGATGGATGAAGCCTTTGACGAATGGCGCATCCTGAAGGGGAAGGAGCTGGGAAGCAACACCCATGAAAGCAGGGGATACTCGGAATGGTTCGATCAGTGCCATGAGGAGGATCTTACCGTGATGCTTCTGCGTGACAGAAATCATCCGTCCATCGTGATCTGGAGCATCGGAAACGAAGTGCCCGATCAGACGGCCCCGGAAGGTTATCTGACGGCAAGAAGCCTGAAGGCCCTGTGTAAAAAGCTGGTGCCCGGATGCTTTGTGACCCAGGCTAATGATCAGATCTGCGCAGAGCCAAGGGCGGCCAGAGAAGAATTCCTGGATGAGCTGGATGTGGTAGGATACAACTATGTGGGCAGATGGCGTACCAAGGCGGAAACTCTGTATGATGATGATAAAAGGGCGCGGCCGGACCGCTGCGTGATCGGAACGGAGAACGGCGGTCTGGGAGGAATCCGCGGGGAGTACAGCCTGAGCATGTCTGAAAATGCCGGCTGGTGGAAGAGACCCTATTACAGCGCGCCTGTGGAGGTCGGAAAGCTGCTTCATTTTACCATGGTTCACGATTATGTGGCGGGAGACTTCATGTGGACGGGTATTGATTATCTGGGAGAAGCGCACTGGCCGTCCCGTTCTGCCAGCGCCGGCGTGCTGGATACATGCGGTTTTGAAAAGGACAGCTTCTATTTTTACCAGAGCATCTGGCGGAGAGAGGAACCCATGGTTCATCTGCTGCCCCATTGGAATCTGGATGTGCCGGAGGGGACCATTCTGCCTGTGCTCGGTTACACCAGCTGCGACAGCGCGGAGCTGTTCCTGAACGGTAAGTCCTACGGGAGAAAGGCATATTCCTACCCCGCCTACGGCATGACGGAGCGCTACGGACATTTCGATCGGGATCCGGAGCCGGTGAATACGGATGATCTGTTCTTAAGCTGGGACGTTCCCTACGAGCCGGGCTGCATCGAGCTGGTGGGCTATCGTGACGGAAAGGAGGCCGCGCGTCATACGGTAAGGACGGCCGGAGAACCTGCCGTGATCCGGACAGCCGCCTACCGGAGTGAGGCAAAGGCGGACGGCCTGGACGTGGCCCAGATCGAGGTATGGCTGGAGGATGCGGAAGGAAATTTCTGCCCTCAGGCGGATCTGCTGCTGACCTTCTCGGTGGAGGGACCGGCGGAGCTGATCGGCGTGGACAATGGAAATCCGGAAGGCATGGAAAGCCTGAGAGGGGACCGGATGCATGCGTTCCACGGGCGCGCTCTTGCGGTGATCCGTTCTACGGGAGAGACCGGAGAGGCGGTTGTTACCGTGCGTGCGGAAGGGGCTTCCGAGAGCACTGAAGCAGTGATATTTGCATGACGCTGTAACAGAAGAAAGCCGGCGGCACGACAGGAATGCCGTGAAGAACCGCCGGCTTTCCGTCAGGATTTCAGAAGGAAGGGGACTGAAGAATGGAAAAAATATTGGGGATTGTATATGCTTATGATGTGAAGGACGCTTATCAGGAGATTCTGGATCTGGGATTTTCCTGGATCCGGATGGGGATCTGTTTTCCCTGGAAGGACAGGATGTTCGGAACGCTCAGCGAGGCCTATCTCAAAGACAGGGAGCAGATGATAAGGGCGCATGAAGCCGGCATTCAGATCATGCCGTCCACGCCGGGAATGGGCGGCTACTATTATTCGGAAACGGACGGAGAAACCAGGTACAGGGATGCCTGGCCCGATTTTGTGGGAGAAAAGGGAACTCCGGAATACTACAGGAATGTGGCGGATACCTGCGCTTTTATCTGCCGGGACCTGAAGGGCATTGCAGGAGATCTGTGGCAATGCATGAACGAAATTGATATTCCCACATTTTCCGGCAGTTACAGCGTGGAGGTGACCACGGGAACAGCAAGGGCCAGCGCGGAGGGAATTGTCCGGGAAAATCCTGATGCGAAATGCGGCATCAATCTTTCGCGGTATCATGAGGATGGATTGAAGGTGGCGGATCTGGTCTATGCGCCCGGCCATAAATTCGGCTATATCGGCGACGATCAGTATTTTGGTTCGTGGCAGGGAAAAACGGTGGAGAGCTGGAACGATGTTATTGAGGCTCTGTACGCGCGCTATCACCTGCCTGTACTGGCAAATGAATGGGGTTATTCCTCCGGCGGCGCGGTAAAGGAAACCAGGCCGGATCCGGCCATCCTTCCGGAGGGGATTCCGGATGTCTGTTATGAAAAAAGCTGGTTTCATTCGGTGGAGGGCGGTCATACAGAAGCGGTGCAGGCGGAGTATCTGCGCCGGGGACTCCAGATTTTCGCGGAGAATCCACATGTGCTGGGAAGCTTTCTGTTCTGCTTTCAGGATGCCGGACACTGTTATCACTGCGGAGCGTCCGACTGTCCTTCCGAGTGCTACTGGGGCATCGTGGATGTGGAAGGAAGGCCGAAACAGGCATATGCTGCGGTAAAGCAGGCGATCAGGGATTATTACAGAAAATAGAAAGAACAACATCTCCTTTGGGGCGCTCCCTGCGGGAAAACTGTAGGCGCTCCCTGCGGGAAAACAGACTTGAAAAAAGGCGGATTCAGCGTTAAAGTAGGAAAGGACGTCAGCTCCGGTCTGGCGTCCCGATAAGGAGGAAATCATGAATAACGCTGAAAAACGCATGAGCAGACCCGGCGTGGTATTTGGCTGCGCCATGATCTGCTGCTTTTTATGGGGGAGCGCCGCTCCCAGTATTAAAACCGGTTATCGTCTGTTTTCCATTGAGGCGGCGGACAGCATGGCGCAGATTGTATTTGCAGGGATGCGTTTCATGCTGGCCGGAGTGATGGTCATTCTGGCAGGCAGCCTGCTGAACCGTAAGGAGAACGGAGGAAAACTGCTGAGACCGAAGAAGGCCTCCCTTCCCATGATCCTGAAGCTTGCCATGGTGCAGACGGTGGCGCAGTACGTTTTCTACTACATCGGACTGGCCCATACTACCGGGGTAAAAGCTGCCATTATCGGAGGCTCCAACGTATTTTTCTCCATCTTTATCGCGGTGGCTGCCTTCCATATGGAAAAGCTGACGGCGAGAAAGCTGCTGGGCTGCGCGGTGGGATTCGCAGGAGTAGTGATTATCAATGTGGCAGGAAACGGCATCGACATGAAGGTTTCTCTTTTGGGAGAGGGCTTCATTCTGTTTTCTTCACTGAGCTACGCGCTTTCTTCCGGTCTCATCAAGAGATATTCGGAAAAAGAGGACCCGGTGGTATTAAGCGGTTACCAGTTCCTGTGCGGCGGAATCATACTCACCGCGGCGGGACTGATCTGCGGCG
>ULPS01016116.1_pt1 | contig 14720 bp, 14 predicted proteins | sample 1953711 | NCBI WGS metagenome assembly ULPS01 (sample SAMEA4835635, study PRJEB28245) | human gut metagenome | biome: gut microbiome; material: fecal sample | place: Denmark | collected 2008 | reverse complement strand
TAACCATTCCTATCTTTGCCAATGATAATTATACACTAACGCGGCAATTTTATTGCCTGCATTTGTCATTGTGGACTTTTTCGGAAAAAACATGGAAGAGAGTTTCCTGCATAAAACACTGAACAGACCGGAGCCGCAGAAAGAAAAGGGAACAGAAGTCGGGGAACTCTGTTCGGGCTGGCCGGAGCGGGAATCGTGCCAGGAATTCAGATGATTTTAAAAACAGGAAGGCACCGCGGCTTTTCGCGGTGCCTTCCTGGTGTCCGGGATTCTGGATTCTGTCAGGAGTACGGTTATCCTACAATCCCAAAAACTGAATCAGCAGAAGCCACGCCAGTCCATAGTAGGAAACGGCGGCGACCAGATCGTTTACCGTTGTGATCAGGGGACCGGAAGCGACTGCCGGATCGATTTTTAATTTCTTGAAAATGATCGGAATTGTGGTTCCGGCCACGCTGGAAAGGGTCATGGAAACCAGAAGCGCGATTCCGATGCAGGCGGAAACCACGAACGCAAAGCCCGGAGTTCTGCCCTTGACCAGACAAATATACGCGCCGATGAGCAGGAAGGAGGCGACTGCAAGGACGATACCGTTGAGGGAGCCCACTTTGGTTTCCTTTGCAATCAGAGCCAGCTTCTGCTTTCCGGTGATCTGTTCGTCCATCAGTACGCGGATGGTTACAGCAAGGGACTGGGTTCCCACGTTTCCTGCCATATCCAGAACCAGCGACTGAAAGCTCACAAGGATCGTCAGCTGGGCGACGATGCCCTCAAACAGCCCCACCACGCTGGATACCACCATGCCCAGGCCGAGAAGGATAATGAGCCAGGGAAGTCTTTTGCTGATGCTTTTTTTCAGCGGCTCTTCCATATCCTCTTCGGCGGACAGACCGGCCAGCTTCGCGTAGTCCTCTCCCATCGCCTCATCCACCAGCTCCACGATATCCTGGGAGGTGATGACGCCGATGAGCCGGTTTTCATTGTCCAGAACGGGAATGGAATCCTCGGAGTAATCCCGCAGGCGCTCAATGCATTCCTCCGTCTGTTCCTGCGCATACACATAAGGATAGGAGGTGGCGATGATTTCATCCAGCTTCGTACCGTCTCTGGCGATGATCAGATCTTTCAGGTCAATGGCACCGTAAAAGGTCTGATCAGCGTCAGTGACATAAATTGTCGATACGTTGTCATTTTCCGCCGCCTGGTCCACCAGCTCCCGCATGGCCTGCCGGACGCTGATTCCTGTCTGAATCCGGATATAATTGGTGGTCATCCGGCTTCCGATCTCATCCTCGTCAAAGGAACCGATCAGGGCGATATCCCGCCTGGTCTCATCATCCATCAGATCGATCAGCGTCGCCCGTTCCGTTTTATTCAGATGCTTTAAATATTCCACCGCCGTGTCGGTTTCCAGATGGGACAGGATCTCCGACTGCTTCCGCACGCCCAGCTCGCTGAAATAAAGGGCGAAATCATCCGTGTATTCCAGCACGTCGGAAAGCGTCTGCGCATCCAGCAGACAGTAAAGCCTCGTCCGCTCTTCCCTGTTGAGCTTTTCCAGAACATCGGCGATGTCGTTTTCATGGTAATTGCGGATTTCCTCTTTCAAAAGCTTTGGGGACATCCCGCTCCTCAAGAGTGCAAGAAGCTCCCTCTGATAATCGGGATGCTGACCGCCGGAAGCGTTTCCGGCAGGAAGTCCGTTGTTGTTCTGACCGGAAAGGTCAGTGAAATTCACATTCCTGTTTTTCTCCATACCGCTTGCTCCTTTCGCTTTTCAAAAAATGCAGAATTCACAAAAGAAGATTCCGGTCATCCTGAACGGATGGCCTCAGGACTCTTCTTCCGTCCTCAGGCTGCCTGCGCTGAAGCGTGCGGATGAAAGGATGACTGCTCATCCCGGATGGCTGCCTACCCGGAAGGACGCCCATCCCGCAGCGGAGGGCCCTGAAAGGGAATACCTCCAAAAAGGCATAAAAATACCATTGCCGCGCAAATCGGTGCAGATCCTTTCATCAGCACAAACTGTCCGCAAAAAGGGCAATGGTATCCAATATTGTCAAATGGTATGTCAGTCGGAATATGGACGGATCGGGCCGGTCATGTCCGCATTCCGATATACATGCACACTTTGCCTATTGTCTGCCATGCCCCAACTTCGTCCATTACTACTGCCGCAGCCGTCCATACTCTCACCTCACTTTTCCTTTTATATCGTATTTATATGCTTCATTGGCAGAATATATCCACTTCCGCCATTTGTAAACTACCACAAATTACTGGGAATTGTCAACCTTTCCCGTAAAAAAGAACGCCCAAAGTTCCCGGCCCGCAATGGCTTGAAATGACGCCTCCCGCCCTGGTAATCAAAATCTCTTCAAAATGACAGAGCCCTTTCAGATATTCCTCAACAGACCGGATAACGGATTCTTCGCAGCCGGAATGGGTGATGAAAACTCTGTGCGGATCCGCCTGACGAAGCTGCGTCTCCATATCCTGGACATACTTCAGAATCACCTTATCCTGATTGCCCCGGTACTTTTTCCCGGCTGCCATTTTTCCGTCCGTCACTTCAATTCTGGGCTTCAGCTTCAGCTTTCCGCCAAGAAGCGCCACGACAGAGGAGCAGCGTCCGCCCATTGCCAGATAATCCAGACGCTCTACCACAAAGCTGGCTCTCACCCTGCTCCGCTCCTGTTCAATCCGGGCTACGATCTCCCGCGCGGTAAGTCCCTGTCCGGCAAGCTCTGCCGCCCTGAGAACCTGCAGCCCGATTCCGGTGGAAAGATTCTGGGAATCGATGACGTACATGTCCGTATAGTTCAGCTCTTCCTTCACCATGCGCATCACATTGCAGGTCGTGGACATGGACTCTGATATGCCGAAAAAGATCATTTCATCCCCGCTTTTCTGAAAGTCGGACGCCATTTCCAGAGCCCTGTCATAGGCGACGGCGGCCGTTTTCGGCGTCTTATGCATTTTTTCCGACCAGGCATAGATCTCATCGGGGCTGATTTCTTCCCCGTCGCTGTAGCTTTTCATGTCCAGCACGATGTTCAGGGGCAGGATGCTGATCCCGTACTTTTGCAGCAGGCTTTCGGACAGGTCACATGTGCTGTCCGCTGTTATTCTGATTTTTCCCATTTTGATTTTCTCCCGTAATCTCTTTTTTCATCACCTGGGCGGCTGACCGCTTGTTCCCCCAGTCCAGAGAGATTCTTTCACAGCTGTAGAAGCCAAGTCTCTCCCAGAAGGGCTTCACGTTATCCTCATAGTCGTCCACCACGTCAAGCCGGATGGCATGATACTTCAGAAAATCCGGATTCCTCTGACAGACAGTCCGCGGAAAGCGCTCCACTCTTCCACCATCCCGGAAAGCTCCCGGAAAAGAGCGGCTTCCTCCGACAGCTTCCCCTCCGCGTCCTTCCAGAGCGTGACCTCCACATCCAGTCCGCTCCCTTTTTTTCGGGAGGTCCAGATGCCGATTACCTTTCCCTGAAAAATCACCGCGCCGGGATTAGAGACGGTCCGCCAGATTTTCCGCTGAAGGGTTCTGTCAGGCTGGAGCACCGCACGGTCCCGCTGATCCAGATAAGGGTCGTAGCCGTTCAGAAGAAGAAGCGGACGGGAAAAATCCGGCACGGAAAACAGGCTGTCGTGGTCGGAGGCAAGAATCCATGCCTTTTTTCCACATACGCGGACTTCCTCCATTTCCTCCGAAACCGCGGCCCATAGCCTGCGGGCCTGCTCTTTGGAGCAGCCAAGCCAGTCTGCGAACATAGCGGGAACCGCCGGTCCATAGCAGTGCAGATACTTTCTCACCAGAGCTTTCTGCGCTTCCTTCCGGGCCGTTTCGTTCAGAGGCAGGGAGCCGCCCAGCCAGTTGCGAAAGGAGGTGAAGGAAGGGCCTTCCGGCAGACGCCTGCCGAACACCACCAGGCCGCAGAAGGCACAGGGACGAAGCAGGAAGGAAACCACCGCTCCGCCCACGGTCTGACTGTCCGGTTCTCCATACATGAAAGGCTGGTTCCAGAGGGCCTGTTTCTCCTTCGGCAGGAGGGGAAGCATCCATTCCGCCAGCGTCTGATCCAGAGAATTTTTTCCTGTTATTACGGCATTATCCAGCCGGATCATGACCTGCTTCAGGAGCTCCAGAAGAGGCTCCATTTCCATTCCCAGATAATCCAGCGCAAGAGTGATGCCCCGCGTATAGATCCAGGGCTCATCCGTCTGTGGAATCAGGGCGGAGAGGAAGGCACCGCTTTCAGAGACAGGGAAAACAAAAGGCGCTCCCCGCAGACTCCAGGCCTGAAGAAGCATTCTGCCCGTTTCCGATGCTTTCGGACTGCCCGAATTTTCCAAAGATTTCGGATCTCCGTATAAGAGCTGCTCCATCTGCACGAGGCTGCAGGAAGGGATGCGATGATACAGTGCATTTTCCCAGGCGCCGGGAGGTGTATTCTGCATGCCGCAGGCTCCCACAGCTTCCGGAATATCTTCATATGCATACGTTCGGTCAAGATGATGGGCGCGAAGACGGAAGGCCCGGATCTGTGCCAAGTTCGGTTCGTTCATTTTTCTTTTCATCCGTTATACGCCGCAGGCAGACGTGTTATCAGGTGTGATGCCCGGTCTACATGCGCTTCAAAAACCGTGTTATCATAAGGATCAGTGAATGAGGGCACAGCTTTGTCAATAGGCCGAAAGCCTGAATCGGCAGGCTGTAAACAGCCACAGAACGGCGTCTGGCGGATGCAATGAGAGCATTCCTCACCACATCCTTCGCATCGGCCATCACATATTTTTTGATTGCCAGCGTGGATGCCTTTCTCTCGGCACGTTCGAAAAATTCCGTCCGAACCGGGCCGGGGCAGACGGCTGTGACGAAAATACCCTTCTCCCGAAGTTCCTCTCCCAGTGCCCGGGAAAAGCTGAGCACATAAGATTTCCCCGCTGCATAAACCGCAAATCCGGGCTGGGGAAGGAAGGCGGCGCTGCTGGCAAGCTGGATGATCCGGCTTCTTCGTCTCATAAAGGGAAGGCAGATCCGGGTCATGTGTGTCAGCGCCCGGCAGTTTAAGTCGATCATGCCAAGCTGCTCATCCGTTTCCAGATCAGCCACATTTCCCATCACCCCATAGCCGGAGCTGTTGATGAGCATGCGGATTACAGGGCGTTCCCGCTCCAGTGTCCTCTGAAAGGTATCCAGCTGTACGGAATCGGTAAGATCCATGGCAAAAATGCGCGTTTTGTGGCGCAGTCCTTCGGACAGTATCTTCAGCCGTTCTCCCCGTCTTGCGATCAGCCAGAATTCGTCTATGGATCTGAGCCCCTGATCCAGCTGGCAGGCGAACTCCCGCCCCATCCCGGAGGAAGCGCCGGTTATGATAATTACATTCATATCAAAAAATCCTTTCAACCTTTTCCCTTTTAGCGGATAAAATTCGTCATTTCACCGGTTTCCATTTCGGGAAGACCGTACTTTTCCTTTCCCAGCTGAATGCTTCTCATCAGGAAGGTCATGTTGCGGGCAAGAGTACGCATGACGCGCAGACCCTCCGCATCCTGCAGGGCCTCTCCGGGAAGACGGCCGTGGATGCTGTTCCAGTAGCAGCTGGAAGCCACGGGCATGCCGGAGATGGTGAAAAATTTGTTCAGCTCGTCAAAGGTTGCGGACAGGCCGCCCCTTCTTGCCGCTGCCACCGCTGCGCCCACCTTCATGCTTTTGTCAAAATGGGTGCTGTAGAAAAGCCTGGTAAGAAAGGCGATCAGCGTCGCATTGGCAGAGGCATAATAAACCGGGCTGGCGACAACCAGACCGTCGCAGGCTTCAAATTTGGGCGCGGTCTCGTTTACGATGTCATCAAACATGCATTTCCCCGTTTCCGCGCAGCGTCCGCAGGCGATACAGCTTCTGATATCCCTGTTCCCGATGGAGAGAATTTCCGTTTCCACCCCTTCCTGCGTAAAAATCTTTTCCATCTCTCCAAGCGCGATAGATGTGTTTCCGTTTGCCCTGGGACTTCCGTTGATCATTAATACCTTCATCATAATCTCTCCTTTTCCTTTGATTATTGATCCGGGGATAACATCCCCAGACAGCTTCAGCCAGAGAGACCTGGCGGTTCCGTCCGCCGTCTCTCTGGCTCCTGTGTGCCTTATATACTTTATATACCTTGCTGTTTTGTCCTTTTACTGTCTGGCGTTGATGTAGTTTATAAGCCCTTCCGCATCGATGATCCGCTGCATGAATTCAGGAAAAGCCTGGCCTTGATAAGTGGTTCCTTTGGTCAGATCGGTGATCACGCCGGTATCAAAATTGACCTCGACCTCATCGCCATCCTCGATTTCCGCCGCTGCTTTTGGGCACTCGATGATGGGAAGGCCGATATTGATGGCATTGCGATAGAAAATCCGGGCAAAGGTTTCTGCAATGACGCAGCTTACGCCAGCCGCCTTAATGGCAATCGGGGCATGTTCTCTGGAAGAGCCGCAGCCGAAGTTTTTCTCGGCCACAATGATGTCGCCCTTCTGTACCTTTTTGATGAACTCTTTATCGATATCCTCCATACAATGTGTGGCGAGCTCCGCCGGATCGGAGGAATTCAGATAACGTGCGGGAATGATCACATCCGTATCGATATTATCGCCGTATTTGAATACGCGTCCTTTTGCATTTTTCATTGATTCTCTCCATTCTGCCGCAGCTTATGCAGCGGCACGCATAATTAGGGTATGACTGATTTTCAAAGACCCGGGGCTTAAGCATCCAGAGCGCCGGGCCAGGAAATGGTTCCCGTAACCGCGCTTGCAGCCGCAACGGCGGGGCTTGCCAGATAGATTTCCGAATTTACATGGCCCATACGTCCCACAAAGTTGCGGTTCGTGGTGGAGACGCAGCGTTCCCCTTCCGCAAGAACGCCCATATAGCCGCCCAGGCAGGGACCGCAGGTAGGAGTGCTGACAACAGCGCCGGCCTCGATAAAGATTTTCAGGAGGCCTTCCTCCATGGCCTGCAGATAGATGGCCTGTGTGGCGGGAATGATGATGCAGCGGATTCCCTTCGCCACATGACGGCCGCGCAGAACCTCGGCCGCGCAGCGGATGTCTTCCATCCGTCCATTGGTGCAGGAGCCGATAACAACCTGATCGATCTTAATCTCGTCCGTGATCTCGTCGATGGTTTTTGTATTTTCCGGAAGATGCGGGAATGCCACCGTAGGCCGTAAGGAAGACAGATCGATGGTGATTTCCTCATCATAAACGGCATCCGCATCCGCTTCATAAACAACAGGCGTTTTGCTGGAATGCTCTTTGATGTAGGAAAGCGTCTGATCGTCTACCGGGAAGATTCCGTTCTTCGCTCCCGCTTCGATCGCCATATTTGCGATAGTGAAACGGTCATCCATACACAGGCTGGATACGCCGTCCCCCACAAATTCCAGAGACTTGTACAAGGCTCCGTCCACACCGATCTTTCCGATCAGATGCAGGATCACGTCCTTGCCGGAAACCCATTTGGGAAGGCTTCCGGTCAGTGTGACGCGGATCGCGGAAGGAACCTTGAACCAGGCCTTTCCAGTCGCCATTCCGGCCGCCATATCCGTGCTTCCCACGCCCGTGGAAAAAGCGCCAAGAGCGCCATAGGTACAGGTGTGGGAATCCGCGCCAATCACCACGTCGCCTGCTACCACCAGACCTTTTTCAGGCAGAAGGGCATGCTCGATTCCCATCTCTCCCACTTCAAAATAATTGGTGATCTGGTTCCGGTATGCGAACTCTCTTACGCATTTGCAGTGCTCCGCCGATTTGATGTCCTTATTCGGAACAAAGTGATCCGGCACCAGGGCGATTTTGTCCTTATCAAAAACGCCGTCCACCTTCATCTTTTCCATTTCCTTAATCGCAACCGGACTGGTAATATCATTTCCGAGCACCAGATCCAGATCAGCCTCGATGAGCTGCCCCGCTTCCACGGATGCAAGCCCTGCATGAGCCGCCAGGATCTTTTGTGTCATTGTCATTCCCATCGTAACTAACCTCCGTCTTTATTGATAAAAATAGTTTAACATATCCGGAGGATAAGGAAAAATACTTTTCTTTCATGTTTACTATAATGGCATGTTATACTATAATTAAATATAATGAATGCAGGTTATAAAAAGAAGGAGGAAACCATGGAGCAGAATCTGAACCTTTATCATATTTTTGTCACTGTTGCGAGATGCAAAAATATCTCCGGAGCGGCCCGGGCGCTTTATATCAGCCAGCCGGCCATCAGCAAGGCGATTTCCCGGCTGGAGCAGAACCTGAATACCACGCTGTTTCTGCGTTCCAGCCGGGGCGTGAAGCTCACCGAAGCCGGTGAAATCCTGTACCGGCAGGTAGAGAGCGCGTTTCTCGCCATCAGCCAGGGGGAACAGCAGCTGAAGAAAATGCAGGAGCTGGGAATCGGCCATCTCTCCATCGGCGTAAGCAGCACCCTCTGCAAATATGTGCTTCTGCCCTATCTGCGCACATTTACGGAGGAGAACCCGCACATCCAGATCTCCATCGCCTGTCAGTCCACCTATCAGACGGTTCAGGAGATGGAAAATGGTTCCGTGGATATCGGTCTGATCGGAGAAAACGACCATATGGACAAGCTCTCCTTTTATCCCATTCAGGAGATCGAGGATATTCTCGTCTGTACCGGAAGCTATCTTGACAATCTGAAGGAAAGGGGAAGCCTTTCCGATTCTCCTTCCCCCCATGAAATCATCGGGGCATCCACGCTGATGCTTCTGGATAAGGGGAATATTACGAGACAGTATGTCGACAAATATCTTGCAATGGAGGGCATTCTGGCAGAGCAGACGCTGGAGGTCACCTCCATGGATCTTCTCATCGATTTTGCAAGGCTCGGCCTGGGAATCGCCTGTGTGATCCGTTCCTTTGTCGAAAAAGAGCTGGAGGAGGGAACGTTCATCAGTCTGCCGCTTCCTGCGGCAATCCCAAAGCGGAGAATCGGCTTCGCCGTCCAGAAGAACGCGCCGTTTTCCCCGGCACTTCAGAAATTTATGGACAGCGTTTTTGACTCCGGCGAAGGCTTCTCCGGTCCGGCCTGAGAAAGCATGAAAATAGAAAACCGGCCCGTACAGAAAAATACGGACCGGTCAGTTTGTTGCTATTCAGATTATGAATGAAAGCGATGATCAGTTGTCGATCAGCTTGCTGGTGTCGTTCCAGCTGTAGAGCTTGCGGAGCTCTGCTCCAACCTTCTCGAGCTGATGGGAAGCTTCTCTCTTTCTCATCGCCATGAAGTGCGGGCAGCCTGCCTTGTTCTCAAGCAGCCAGTCCTTCGCGAAGGTACCGTCCTGAATGTCGGAAAGGATCTTCTTCATCGCCTTCTTGGTGTCATCAGTAACGATCTTGGGTCCGGTGATGTAGTCGCCGTACTCAGCCGTGTTGGAAATGGAATATCTCATTCCGGCAAAGCCGCTTTCATAAATCAGATCCACGATCAGCTTCATCTCATGGATGCATTCGAAATATGCGCTTTCAGGCTCGTATCCGGCCTCAACCAGGGTCTCAAAGCCAGCCTTCATCAGGGCGCATACACCGCCGCACAGAACGGCCTGCTCACCGAACAGGTCGGTCTCGGTCTCCTCACGGAAGGTAGTCTGAAGCACGCCTGCTCTCGCGCCGCCAATTCCCAGCGCATAGGCCAGAGCCAGATCATGTGCCTTGCCGGTGGCATCCTGCTGAACAGCGATCAGGCAGGGAACACCTTTGCCTGCAAGATATTCGCTTCTTACGGTATGTCCGGGTCCTTTGGGAGCGATCATGGTCACGTCAACATCTGCAGGAGGCTTGATCTGTCCGAAATGGATAGCAAAGCCGTGCGCAAACATCAGCATATTTCCGGGCTCCAGATTGGGCTCGATGGATTCCTTATAAAGAGCGGCCTGCTTTTCATCGTTGATGAGGATCATGATGATATCGGCCTTCTTCGCCGCTTCTGCAGCCGTATATACGGTCAGGCCCTGCGCTTCTGCCTTCGCCCAGGACTTGGAGCCTTCATACAGTCCGACAATGACATTGCAGCCGGATTCCTTCAGGTTCAGGGCATGAGCATGTCCCTGGCTGCCGTAACCGATCACTGCGATCGTCTTATCCTGAAGTAAAGACAGGTCACAGTCTTCCTGATAATAAATCTTTGCCATTTTTCTTTCCTCCATTATGTTGATATAACTGAAAGGCGGCAAGGCCGCCTCAGAGTCCGTTTTCAACGGATTACAGGTCCAGATAGACCACGTCCTCCGTTCCTCTGCACAGACCGGCGATACCGGTACGGGCGAGTTCAAGAACCTCATAATTGCTCAGCAGGCTGATACAGGCATCCAGCTTGCTCTGATTTCCGGTCAGTTCCACCGTCAGATGCTCCGGTCCCACATCGATGATGTTTGCCCGGAAAATATTGGTAATCGCAATCACTTCCTGTCTCTGTGCCGCCGATACCCTCACCTTGATCAGGGCGAGCTCTCTGTATACGCTCTTTTCCGGCTTCAGTTCGCGGATATCGCGGACATCTACGAGCTTTCCCACCTGTTTTTCAATCTGTTCAAGTATCTCGTCATCTCCCGAGGTCACTATGGTGATCCGGGTGAGTCTCGGATCCGCTGTTACACCGGCGGTAATACTTTCGATATTGTAGCCTCTTCTGGAGAACAGGCCTGAAATCCGGCTGAGAACGCCGGAGGTATTATCCACGAGAAGCTGAAAAACCTTTTTCTGCATGACGCAACTCCTCCGTCCGTTGTTGATTTATTCTAGCAACATTGAGCTTCCTTGTCAACGTATGATAGCCAGGCATGGTTTCCATAACCATCGGTTATAGCGCCTGAATCACTATAAAATCTGCGTTATATCACATCCGTAAAATTCCGGATGCCATTTTCCGGACACAATTCTTTTTTCTGGAAATCTTTTTCCGGACATTTTTTCCCAAATATTTTTTTCCGGACATCAGCTGTCATTTTCCGCGCATTTTGTCAGGGCAAGAGTCCCGGTGCGCGCCACCTCGACGATGCTGATGGTCTGAAGCATATTCAGGAAAATCTGTACCCGTTCCGGCGTATCGCAGATCTGAATGAGCATCATGTGCTTGGACATGTCCACGATGGATGCATGCATGATCGCACAGTTTTCCATGATGTCTCTTCTGTTGTTCCTGTTGTATTTGATTTTAACCAGCATCAGCTCCCGGCTGATACTGATCTCCTCATCGAAGGTGCGAACCTTGATGACGTCCAGCTTTTTGTTGAGCTGCTTTTCGATCTGTTCAATGGTACGCTGATCCCCGCTGCTGACGATGGTCATGCAGGAAACCGCCGGATCGTCCGTTTCTCCCACCGCCAGGGAATTGATGTTAAAGCATCTTCTGGAGAACAGACCGGCCACCTTACAAAGCACACCGGATCTGTTTTCCACAAGAACCGAATATATTTTTTTCATAGCAATCTCCATTCTGCCGCTGAAAAGGGCGGCCCTGTCCCTCTGCACCGTTTTGTCCCATACCGGAGTGTAATCCGCCGGATACGGGGCTCCGGCATCCTTTTGTGCGGTTATTTTACCAGATCCATAGGATCAATCATGCATTCCATGAGATAAGAGGAATCTTCCTTCAGGAATTCATCCAGAGCGCTGTCAATATCTTCATTCCGTGACAGCTTCAGGTAGGGAATCTCATAGGCTTCAGCGATTTTTTCCAGCTTCGGCATGCCGGATATGTCAACGACCGAATATCTGTCCTTATAATTAAAATGCTGGAATTCCCTCACCATGCCGAGATAATTGTTACGGAATACAACGATCTTGACGGGAATATGATGCTGCTGTATGGTAGCAAGCTCCATCATGGACATCTGGAAGGAGCCGTCACCGCAGACCGCTATGACCTGTTTGGACATATCTCCCAGCTTTGCCCCCATCGCCGCAGGAATGGAGTAGCCCATGGTGCCCATGCCGCCGGAGGTGAGGAAGCGTCCCTCCCGCACGATGTGATAGGAGCAGGACCAGATCTGATTCTGTCCCACGTCAGCCACATAAACACCGTCCGGCTTCATGCGTTCAGACAGACGGCGGATGAAAGCCTCCGGATCCACATAATCCGGATTGGGATGGCGGATCTGCTTCATGGTGCTGCGGTATTCATTCAATCTCTCGATCCATTCCTCATGCTCACAGGTAAATTCCTGCTTTTCAAAATCCGCGAAGATATGCCGGGCATCTCCCACCAGAGGAATGGTGGGACCCGCGTTCTTTCCGATCTCTGCAGGATCCACATCGATATGTACGAGAACCTTGTCGTGGGTGATGATATCCGGCTGATTGACGGAACGGTCGGCCACGCGCGCACCAACCATGATCAGAAGATCAGATTCGTTCATCGCACGGTTGGCATAGGGCTTTCCATTATTTCCTACCATGCCGAAGTACATGGGGTGCTCCGTGGGCATGACGCCGATTCCCATCATGGTGGAAACTACAGGAATACGGAACTTTTCCGAAAAGGTTCTCAGCTCCTCACATGCGCCGCTCAGGGTCACGCCGCCGCCCGCATAGATAAGGGGTCTTTTCGCTTTCTCCAGCTCATGAATGACTTTCCTGATCTGGACGGCATGTCCCTTTACTGTGGGTTTATAGGTCCGCATGTTTACCTCCTCCGGATAACGGAAGCGGGTAATCTGAGCGTTCTGAATATCCACGGGAATATCGATCAGTACAGGCCCCTTACGTCCTGTGCTTGCCACGTAGAAGGCCTCCTTGAAAATGCGGGGAATATCGTTTACATCACGTACCAGGTAGCTGTATTTTACAAAGGACTCCGCAGCCCCCGTAATGTCTGCCTCCTGAAAAACATCGCTTCCCAGAAGCTCGCTGTTGACCTGACCGGTGATACATACCAGAGGGATGCTGTCAGCAAAGGCCGTGGCAATTCCGGTCAGCAGATTGGTGGCTCCTGGGCCGGAGGTGACGGCGCAGACCCCCACCTTACCCGTTACTCTCGCCAAACCGCTGGCCGCATGGGCCGCATTCTGTTCTGTTCGAATCAAAATTGTCCGGATATCTGAATTCAGGATACTGTCATAGAAGGGACAGATCGCAACGCCAGGGTAACCGAATACCTCCGTCACGCCCTCCAGCTCCAGACACTTTATGATCGCATCCGCTCCATTCATCTGTATTTCCCCTTTCTTACCATATCTAAAATTATTGAAATCTTCCGAAAAATTCAGCCAGAGGCTCAATCACCCGGTTCAGGTCGGAAATTGCCTCGTTCAGCTGTTCAATATCCATCTGTTCTATTTTTTCCATGGTCTGTCCAACCGCCAGACTCCCCGAATTGACCAGTTCATTCACATTCCTGGAGACCTCCTGGAGGTCCTCAATCGCCTCTCCGGCGTCAGCCAGGACCATATTTGCCTGATCCAGTGCCTGTGTCAGACCGGGCAGCACACGAATGATGACAAAAAGAAGTGCCGCTGTCAAAAACAGGCTTGCCGCTGTGTGGATTCTCATATAAAAAAGCTGCTTTTTCAGAAGCCTCGTCTGTTCCTCATTGGCAGAAATTTTTTCTTCCATCTGCATATACAGCAACCTCCAGCTTTCACTTTGTCTGACGGATAATCTTATACTTACAGCCCAAGCAGCCGTTTCGCAAGGCGTACCGCATCCGCGGCATCCTTTGCGTAGCCGTCCGCATGGATCTCATCTGCATATTCCTGAGTGATTACGGCACCGCCGATGATGATCTTGGCAGAAAGCTCCGCTTCCTGCGCAAGACGTATGACCTGCTTCATTTCCTGCATGGTCGTGGTCATCAGCGCGGAAAGACCGATCAGCGCCGCATGGTTTTCTCTGGCCGTACGGATGATGTCCTCTGACGGGACATCCTTGCCGAGGTCGATCACCTGAAAGCCGTAATTCTTCATCATCAGTGCAACCAGGTTTTTGCCGATATCATGAATATCTCCCTTCACGGTTGCCAGAACCACAACAGGAAGCTTTTCCCGGTTCTCATCCTGCAGCAGATATGGTTCCAGAACCCCGATAGAAAGCTTCATGGCTTCTGCTCCGGAAATCAGCTGGGGAAGGAAATATTTTCCGCAGTCAAACAGCTCTCCTACCCGGTTAATGGCGGGCATCAGGCAGTCATTGAGAATGGTCCCGGCTTCCAGGCCGCTTTCCAGCGCTTTTTCTGTGAGTGCGGCGATGCCGCTCCGGTTCCCCTTCAGCACCGCCTCATAGAGTTCGCCTCCCGGTCCGGCGGGAACGGACGGTGTATCTGCGGCAGCTGTTTTTCCAGCATCAGCCGCTTCTCCTGTATCAGCTTTTTCTGCATAAGCCGTTCTTCCTGTGCCGGGTGTATTTTGGCCGGAAAACTCCGGGGAACGGGCGGTCCGCACGGCAGAAGCAGCCGCTTCAGCTGCTTTTGCTGCCGCCGCCTCAGCCTTTGCGGCGCACTCATTGGCAAAGGCGATATAGCGTTCATCGGCTCCTTCCTTATGCAGCAGAAGATCCGAAGCAAAGGCCGCGGCCATGAGCTGCTGCTGGGAAGGATTTGCGATGGCCATGGTCAGTCCGGCCTGGATTGCCATGGTCAGGAATGCGGTGTTTACCTGAATCCGTCCGGGCAGACCGAAGGAGATATTGGACAGGCCCACCACCGTCGCAAA
>ULPS01068389.1_pt1 | contig 14876 bp, 16 predicted proteins | sample 1953711 | NCBI WGS metagenome assembly ULPS01 (sample SAMEA4835635, study PRJEB28245) | human gut metagenome | biome: gut microbiome; material: fecal sample | place: Denmark | collected 2008 | reverse complement strand
AAAAAACTTATCATTTTACCGCACAATTTTTATAACAAAACAATTGGATTTATAAAAAAAATAAATTATTATATTTTAGAGTTAGATAAGACTAATAAAACAATGAAGATATGAAATATAATATTAATTTGGAATATAAATATAAAAGGAAAGTGTGGATAAATATGTCTGATACAGCGGAAATATTAAGATTAAGGGTGCTGCTTGCATTTTTACAGCTTGAGCGTGAGTCATGTACTATGATGAATATGTCAAGAATGCTAGGAGAAGAACATTATGCAATAAGCAGAACAATTAACGGACTTGAAAAAGAATGGCTTGTGAGCCGTACATCGCCAAGACAGCCGGTACTAACGGAAAAAGGAATAGAGGAAGCGGCGTTGACCAGATTCTTCATGGGAGTGTATGCCTTAAAATGAAATGTTCGGTAGGACTTATGCACATGCCGGAGTCAACTGCCATATTTACAGTATTAATATAGAATAGAAAAATGTATAGATAGAATCTATAATAAATACAGCTTGGTATTATTGTATAAAAAATACATTTGTAGTATTGACAAGTATATTGTATTGTGATATTAATATATTAAAAGAATTGAGAAGACGATTCTTTTATCTTGGGCTGAATGTTCATTCAGTTTTACCCATGTGACACACATTTATATAAAGCAGGCTTGTATTTGATTTTTTTTAATGCTAATATACTCTTATAAAAACATAAAAATAGTATATGTGCACACGGATATCAGCCTGCAAAGAAGAGGAGGATATCTATGGCAGAGAAGAAAGACAATGTAGCAGTTAAGTTTAAGGATAATGTATTTTGTATGATTTACAGGGATAAGAAAAATCTTCTTGAATTGTATAATGCACTCAACAATTCAAATTATGAAGATGTGGATGCTTTGGAAGTTACAACATTAAACGGCGGCTCATATATGAAATATAAAAATGATGCGTCATTTTTACTTAGCATGAATTTATATATGTTTGAACAGCAGTCAAGCAAAAACCCCAATATGCCATTAAGATTTTTGCACTATTTATCAGACGTATACAGGGAAATGTATAGTAATGATTTGCTTCATAGAAGGAGTATGTATGATAAAGCTTCCGGTTCCACATTTTATAACATTTTATAATGGCAGAGAAAAGTGGATTGATAATGAGGAAATAATACGATTATCTGATATGTTTGAAAATTATGTAAATAATCCACAAATAGAACTTAAAGTACGTGTTATAAATATTAATGGAGATGCAGCGATTCTTGACAGATGTAAGAGTCTTCGTGATTACATGACATTCGTTGAAAAGGTGAGATATAAGACTGATTTTGAAAATATAGATATCAGGACTGCAGTAATGACAGCAATGGATGAATGTATGAAAGATGATATACTTGTTGATTTCTTTGAGGAGCACAGAGCGGAGGTAATTGAAGTGAGTATATATGATTATGATGAAGAAAAGGTAAGAAAAATATTGGCTGAAGAAGCAAAAGAAGAAGGAAGAGAAAAAGGAAGGGAAGAAGGAAGACAAGAAGGGAGGGAAGAAGGAAGACAAGAAGGAAGACAAGAAGGAAGGGAAGAGGGAAAAAAAGAAGGGGAAAAATTGGCTAAGATTAATCTTGTTATAAAGAAAGTTAAAAGGGGCAAGCCATTATCAATAATAGCATCTGAGCTTGAGGAAGAAGAGGATGACATGAAGCCAATGTATGATGCGGTAACAGCTTCGGCTCCAGAGTATAATATAGATGAGATTAAAGAAAAACTTAAAACGAACTGATACAGACAAAGCAATGCCGGCGGGATATACCACTGGCATTGCTTTTTTATAAGCTGTTTTATAAATAGACTGTACAAAATAATGGTGCAATATTGCACGAAAGATATGGAAAACAGGCAGATACTGCATTTAAGTTAGAGATAATTAACAGGAATTAGTCGTAATCTAACAACGCAATAATTAGACATTTAAGGAGGAGAAAGGAATAATGGTAAATGTCAAAGTAACAACAAAAAGATGTGTTTCGGCAGTAATGGCATTTTTTATGGTTGCTATGCTTGTACTAGGAGTAAGTGCAAGTCCTTTAACACAGGTTTTTGCAGCATCTGCAACTAAGAAATTAAAAAGTGGTGACGTTACCGTCGAACTGGATAAAAGTTGTGCAGCAACGAATGTTTCTGTAGATATTAAGACCGCAGCAGAAGGACTTCATGATTTTACAGATGATCCATATGTGCATAATTATCTTGATTATATGTTTGGTGATAACGGCTTGTCGGGAATAATCAACTTAACAGATAAAGATGGAAATAAGGTTGAGTATACAGGAACAATCAAAGTTACATATACACTTCCTGACGATTGGAATCTTAATTATGGAATTAAGGCATTGACGGTATCTGGATCATCGCTTGGGGATTATAAATTTTTAAGATGAATAGAAAGTTTGGTTGGCATTGGAAATAACCAATACATATAAACATAAAGATAAAGCTGTAGCCAATCTTTCAGGAGGGCAGAAGCAGCGTGTATTTATAGCGATGGCACTTGCACAGGACACAAAAGTGCTCTTTCTTGATGAGCCGACAACATATCTTGACATAAGATACCAGCTTCAGATATTAAAGCTTATACGACGGCTTAACAAAGAATTTGGCATGACAATAGTAATGGTTTTTCATGATATTAACCAGGCTCTTTATTACAGTGATGAAATTGCGGCAATGAGAGATGGACAAATTGCAGCAAAAGGAAAACCGGATGAGATTATAACATCAGAGCTTATAAATAAAGTATACGGTGTTAATCTTGATGTTGAAATCCATAATAATAAGCCGTTTGTAATATCATGGAATTAAGATAATTACAGGTGTAAAAGATAATGCGTTTGGTATAGTCTGAAACTATGTCAAACGCATTAATTTATGTATTATACAAATTTGAATTACGATGTTAGCATAAAACCAATGACACAAAACAAGGAGGCTAAAATCCTCTCCTCATCATAGGATTTGGATTTTGCTTCGCAAAACAAGGAGGCTAAAATCCTCTCCTCATCATAGGATTCGGATTTTTGCTTCGCAAAACAAGGAGGCTAAAATCCTCTCCTCATCATAGGATTCGGATTTTGCTTCGCAAAACAAGGAGGATTTTATGAAGGCATCGGTAATTGGTTTTCCACGAGTTGGAACATTAAGAGAGCTTAAATTTGCAACAGAAAAGTTTTTCAGAGGAGAGATAAATGAAGATGAATTGAAGCTGACATCTGGGAAGATAAGAAAGAACCAATGGCTGTTACAGAGCAGCAAAGGAATTGATTATATTGCGTCAAATGATTTTTCATTTTATGATAACCTGCTTGACACAGCAGTATTATTTAATATTATTCCCGAAAGATATGTTAATCTTGATGTATCACCTATGTGGAGATATTTTGCAATGGCGAGAGGATATCAGGGCGAAGCCGGAGATGTAAAAGCACTTGCAATGAAAAAATGGTTTAATACCAATTATCATTATATGGTTCCTGAAATTGAGGATGATACACAGATTAAACTTGCAGGAAGCAAGCCGTTTGATGAATATGAAGAGGCAAAAGCGGCAGGGGTTAAGACAAAGCCTGTTATTGCGGGACCATTCACTCTTTTAAAGCTTTTAAAATATACAGGAAGTAAAAAATGTGATGATTATGTAGATGAATTAATTAATGCGTATAAATCGTATGTCAGCGAATTTGAAAAGCTTGGAGCAGAATGGATTCAGTTTGATGAGCCATTTCTTGTACATGATCTGACAAATGATGATGTAGCATTATTTGAAAAAATATATAAAGAACTCCTTAAATGCAAGGGGAGTATAAAAGTTCTTTTACAGACATATTTTGGAGATATAAGAGACTGCTATGAAAATGTAGTAAAACTGGATTTTGACGGAATCGGACTTGATTTTATCGAGGGCAGAAAGACAATAGAACTTGTTGAAAAATATGGTTTTCCAAATGATAAAGTTTTATTTGCCGGTCTGGTTAATGGAAAGAATATATGGAAGAACAATTATAAGAAGACACTTGAAACAGTTTCTGGATTAAAAAATGCAGGAATCAATGTTGTTATCGGTACATCTTGTTCACTTCTTCATGTACCGTACACACTTGAAAATGAGAGCAGGCTTTCAGAAGATTATACAAAGCATCTTTCATTTGCAGTTGAAAAACTTACAGAACTTTCACAGTTAAAGAATCTTGCAGATAATAAAAATCCTGAAAGTGAAAAGGCATATAATGATAATATTGAACTTTTTAGCATAAAAAGAGTGAACAGTTTTAATGATAAGGTAAAAAAGAGAGTAGCTGATATTAAGGAATCGGATTTTGTGAGACTCCCGGCATTTAACGAAAGGGAAAAGATACAGAAAGCTGAATTCGGACTTCCGATGTTTCCTACGACAACAATTGGTTCATTTCCACAGACAGCTGATGTAAAAGCTAACAGAAGTGCTTATAAGAAAAATGAGATACCAAAAGAAGAGTACGTTGATTTTAATAAGAAAAAGATTGCAGAATGGGTAAAAATTCAGGAAGATCTTGATATAGATGTACTTGTTCACGGCGAGTTTGAAAGAAATGATATGGTTGAATATTTTGGTGAGCAGCTTGATGGATATGTGTTTACTGAAAAGGCATGGGTACAGTCTTATGGTACACGATGTGTTAAGCCGCCGGTAATCTGGGGAGATGTATCAAGAAATCATCCTATGACGGTTGATTGGTCCGTATATGCACAGAGTCTTACAGACAGACCGATGAAGGGGATGCTTACAGGTCCGGTTACAATTCTTAACTGGTCATTTCCAAGAGAAGATGTTTCAATAAAAGAGAGTACATATCAGATTGCACTTGCGATAAGAGATGAGGTGCTTGACCTTGAAAAAGCAGGAATAAGTGTAATTCAGGTTGATGAGGCAGCACTTCGTGAAAAGCTTCCGCTTAGAAAGACTGACTGGTACAGCCAGTATCTTGATTGGGCAATTCCATCATTCAGACTTGTACACAGCGGTGTAAAAGCAGAAACACAGATTCATACACATATGTGTTATTCGGAATTTACAGATATTATAACTGCTATTGATGATATGGATGCAGATGTTATAACTTTTGAGGCATCACGTTCAGATTTACAGATACTTGATTCTCTTAAAGAAAATAATTTTAAGACAGAAGTAGGACCTGGCGTATATGATATTCATTCGCCAAGAGTGCCTTCAACAGATGAGATTAAATCAGCTCTAAAGAAGATGCTTGAAAAAATAGATGCAGATAAATTATGGGTAAATCCGGACTGTGGACTTAAAACAAGAGGGGAAAAAGAGACGCTTGCAAGTCTTTATAATCTTGTAAAAGCAGCAAAAGAATTAAGAGAAGAATATAAGTAGAATTAACTGGTCATGGTAAAGTAGCAATAAAGGACTATATAATATAATGAAAGACTTGTAAATCATTTTTTGTTGACAAAAATTTGATTTTTGCAAGTCTTTTTTTAACAAAAATGGTACAAAAATACATTTTGATAATTGATAAAATTGTATGAAATGCACAAATCTAATTTCTAATGTGAAAAATTTATCAATATCGCAAAAAAAGGACTTGTAAAACATTTTCGGAGTGATAAAATAACCACGATTGGAGTTAATATATTACAATCTGGAGGTGATAAAACAAATGGGCAATTTGACAGAGTCTCTGATGGAAGAGCTGAATTGTGAAACAGTATTCACTATTCCGATATTTGGAGGTATTGGTGTATCTGAATCTGTTGTTGTAACGTGGATTATCATGGCAGTTATGGTGCTTGTAGCATTCATACTTACGAGAAATCTTCGTATTGACCACATCAGCAAAAGACAGGCAGTGGCTGAGACAATTGTTACCAAGCTGACAGGTATGGTTGAGGACATGACAGGTCCTGAGGGCAAGAGATATGTACCGTATCTTACAACTGTGCTTGTTTATATCGGATTAGCCAATATTATTGGTCTTTTCGGTTTCAAATCCCCAACTAAGGACTTGAATGTAACAGCAGCATTGGCAATTATGAGTATCGTCTTAGTTGAAGGTGCAGGAATATATCAGAGAGGTGTTAAGAAGTGGTTACATAAGTTTACAGAACCGATAGCAATCGTAACACCAATTAATATTCTTGAGGTCTTTACAAGACCATTATCGCTTTGTATGCGACTTTTTGGTAACGTATTAGGTTCTTACGTTATCATGGAACTTTTAAAAATCGTTGTTCCTATCGTGGTTCCGGCAGCATTCTGCCTCTACTTTGATATATTTGACGGTTTGCTTCAGGCATATGTTTTCGTATTCCTGACTTCGCTTTATATTAAAGAAGCAATTGAATAAAGCAAAACAATTTAATTAATGATTTTAAACAAAACAAATTTTTGCATCGGTTACAGATAAGTGATGCATTTGAATGAATGGAGGAAATTATTATGAATACATTAATAGCAATTGGTGCAGGTATTGCAGTTTTAGGCGGTCTCGGTGCTGGTATCGGTATCGGTATTGCAACAGGTAAGGCATCAGAGGCAGTTGCAAGACAGCCGGAGGCAGAAGGTAAGATTAGTAAGACATTGATTCTTGGTTGTGCTCTTGCAGAGGCAACTGCTATTTATGGTTTCGTTATCGCATTGATGATTATTATTATGTTACAGTAATTTGAAAGGCAGGTTGGTAAAATGCTCCGTTTAGATTGGAATTTATTATTTACCGTAATCAATCTTTTACTGCTTTTCGTTTTGATGAAGATATTTTTGTTCAAGCCGGTTCAGAAGATTATAGCTGCAAGACAGGCAGAAGCTGACAAGCAGTTTGATGAAGCTGCTGCAAAACAGGCAGAAGCTGATGGATTAAAGGCTCAGTATGCAAAGTCAATTGCAAGCGTTGAAGAAGAAAAGAGCAAGGCTATGCAGGAGACAATGAAAAAAGCTGATGCTGAATACCAGAGAATTGTTGGTGATGCAGAGAGCAAGGCTAAGCAGATTAAAGAAGATGCGGCTGTTGAGGCTGAGAATCAGAAGACTCAGATATTAAAGAAAGCTGAGAAAGAGATTGCCGATATGGTAGTTGATGCAGCGGTAAAGGTTGTTGGAAAGAACAGTGGAGCTGACGTTGACAGTTCTCTTTATAATGAATTTTTAGATAAAGCAGGTGATAAACAGTGACACAGGCAGCGATTGATTATGCGACAAGTTTACGCAAAACAGAAACTCCTAAGGAATTACTGCAGCAGGTAAAAGATGTTCTCGAGGCTGTGCCGCAGGTACGTTCGGAATTTGAAGATCCAACAGTATCTATTGAGAAAAAACACCTGATTATTGACAGAGTATTTCCTAAGGAAATCAGAGATTTTTTAAAGATATTATGTGATAACATGGATTTCGGGCTGTTTGATGAAATATGCACAGCTTATGATGAACTTGGAAGAAAGCCTGAAGCAAAAGAAAATCAGGCACAGTTAATCTATGTTACAGCTCCAACAGATGAGCAGTTAGAAGGTATTAAGACATTTCTTGCAAAAGAATTCCACAATCCTGATATGGAACTTACATTAAAAGAAGATAAGTCTATTAAGAGTGGTTTCGTACTGCGTGTCGGAACAAGAGAGTTCGACTGGAGTGAAAAAGGAAGAATTGAGCAGCTTGAGAACAGAATAGCAAAGGCTGTTAATTCTTCAAGAAATACTACATTTAGTGAAGAAAGCATCGTTTCTATACTTAAAAGTTCTATTGATGATTTTGAACTTGAAGCAAAAGACAAGGAAATTGGTGTTGTAAACTGGGTTGGTGATGGTATTGCCAATGTTGATGGTATTGATCATGCATTTTACGGCGAAATTGTTGTATTTGACTGCGGCGTAAAAGGAATGGTACAGGATGTAAGAAGAGATGAAATCGGTGTTATCCTCTTTGGCCGTGATACAGACATCAAAGAGGGAACAAGAGTTATACGTACAGGTAAGATGGCAGGTATTCCTGTAGGCGAAGCCTTCGAGGGAAGAATTATTGATGCACTCGGTGCACCACTTGACGGACAGGGTGATATCGAATCTGTAGGTTTCAGACCGATAGAGTTTCCGGCACCAAGTATTGTTGACAGAAAGTCAGTTACTGTACCAATGGAAACAGGTATTCTTTCAATTGATTCAATGTTCCCAATCGGACGTGGACAGAGAGAGTTAATTATCGGTGACCGTCAGACAGGTAAGACTTCTATTGCGATGGATACAATTCTTAACCAGAAAGGTAAAGATGTTGTTTGTATTTATGTTGCAATCGGACAGAAAGCATCTACAATAGCAAAGCTTGTTAATACATTAAAGAAAAATGATGCAATGTCCTATACAATTATTGTATCAGCTACAGCATCAGACCCGGCTCCGCTTCAGTATATTGCACCATATTCAGGTACAGCACTTGCAGAGTATTTTATGTATCAGGGCAAAGATGTATTAATCGTATATGATGACCTTTCAAAGCATGCGGTTGCATATCGTGCAATTTCATTATTGCTTGAACGTTCTCCGGGACGTGAGGCTTATCCTGGTGATGTATTCTATCTTCATTCAAGACTTCTTGAACGTTCAAGCCGTCTTACACCGGAAGCAGGCGGTGGCTCAATCACAGCACTTCCTATAATAGAGACACAGGCAGGAGATGTATCAGCATATATTCCTACTAACGTAATTTCTATTACAGATGGACAGATATTCCTTGAAAGTGAGCTTTTCTTTGCAGGTCAGAGACCAGCCGTTAATGTAGGTCTTTCAGTATCACGTGTTGGTGGTGCTGCACAGACTAAGGCTATGAAGAAAGCTGCCGGAAGTATCCGTATCGATTTGGCACAGTACAGAGAGATGGAAGTATTTACACAGTTCTCTTCTGACCTTGATGAAAGTACAAAGAAACAGCTTGCTCACGGCAAAGCTTTGATGGAATTATTAAAACAGCCGCTCGGACATCCAATGAGCATGGCAGAACAGGTTATAACTCTTGTTGCAGCAAATGCACACGTATTCAGTGATTTGGAAGCAGCACAGGTTAAGCCTTTCCAGAAAGAAATGCTTGCAGATTTCAATATGAATCACACTGATATTATTAATCAGCTTGAGACAACAAAGTCATTATCAGATGATATAAAAGATTCTATCGTAAAAGCAGCAGAGAGTTTCAAGGCTGTAAAAATGCCTAAGAGTGTGGAAAGTGAAACAATGACAGAGTAATACGGAGTGATGTGTTATGGCTAGTGCAAAGGAAATTCAAAACAGAATAAGAAGCATTCAGGACACAATGAAAATCACAAGAGCAATGTATATGATGTCTTCAATGAAGCTTAGAAAAGCAAAACAGCAGCTTGAAGATACAGAACCGTATTTCTTCGGTTTGCAGGAACAGATTTCAAGTATACTTTATCACTTTCCGGATATGGAACATATATACTTTGATAACAGAAGCAAAGACCAGCATGAAGTTGTCAAGAAAAAGGCATTTATAGTGCTTACAGGCGATAAGGGTATGGCAGGTGCTTATAACCATAATGTTATAAAAGAAGCACAGAGATTGTGTGATGAGTCGGATGAATATAAATTATATGTTGTCGGTGAATTGGGAAGACAGTATTTTGCAGGACAGGGTTATCCTGTGGATGACGATTTCCGGTATACGGCAACTAATCCGTCAGTTCATCGTGCGAGAGTTATATCTGAACTTATTGTTGAGCTTTATAAAGAAGAAGTATTTGATGAGGTATACGTTATCTATACAAAAATGGTGAGCAGCATCAGCGAGGAAGTTGAAGTACAACAGCTTCTTCCGTTAAAACCTCACCAGTTTATTAAGCAGGAAATGCTTGATAGTGCAATGAAGAAACGTGGTAACAGTTATAACAGTAATGAAAATCCAGATGGTAAATCATCAGAAGATGACAGCGATGATTATAAAAAAGGAGCTTATGAAAATGATGGCGATTTCTTTATATATCCATCACCTAAAAAAGTCCTTAAAAAACTGGTATATAACTATGTTACAGGATTTATGTATGGTGCTTTAGTTGAGGCTTCAGCCAGTGAGGAGAATGCCCGAATGATGGCGATGCAGTCCGCCACAAACAATGCCGAGGAAATGTTAAAAGAATTATCGGTTGAGTATAACAGAGTAAGACAGGCTGCAATTACACAGGAAATCACTGAGGTAATCGGTGGTGCCAAGGCTTTGAAAAAGAAAAAGAAGAAGCAAGTGAGGTGAGACTTACAACTATGGAAAATATAGGTAAGATTGTACAGGTTTCAGGACCTGTAGTTGACGTAGAGTTTAGTGATAACAATCTTCCGTCTATCAAGGATGCACTTTATGTTATTAACAATGGTAAAAAGTGCGTTATGGAGGTATCACAGCATATAGGACATAATACTGTTCGCTGTATTATGCTTGCAGCCAGTGAAGGTCTTTGCCGTGATATGAAGGTAGTAGCTACCGGTTCTGCAATTGAAGTCCCTGTAGGTGAGAAAACACTTGGAAGACTTTTTAATGTTCTCGGTGATACTATTGATGGTGGTGAGAGTCTCGAAAATGAGACACATTGGTCAATCCACAGAGAACCACCTACATTTGAGGACCAGAGTCCGGTAGTAGAGATGCTTGAGACAGGTATTAAAGTTATCGATTTGCTTGCCCCTTATGCAAAAGGTGGTAAGATTGGTTTGTTCGGCGGTGCCGGTGTTGGTAAGACAGTTCTTATTCAGGAGCTTATTCATAATATAGCAACTGAGAGAGGTGGATATTCTATATTTACCGGTGTTGGTGAACGTTCAAGAGAGGGTAATGACCTCTGGACAGAAATGAAAGAGTCAGGAGTTCTTGATAAAACAGCGTTAGTGTTTGGTCAGATGAATGAACCACCTGGAGCTCGTATGAGAGTTGCAGAGACAGGTCTTACAATGGCTGAATACTTCAGAGATGTTAAGAAGCAGGATGTGCTTTTGTTTATTGATAACATCTTCCGTTTTGTTCAGGCTGGTTCGGAAGTTTCAGCACTTCTTGGACGTATGCCTTCAGCCGTTGGTTATCAGCCTACACTTGCTAATGATGTAGGTGAACTTCAGGAGAGAATCGCTTCTACAAAGGATGGTTCTGTTACATCAGTACAGGCTGTCTATGTACCTGCCGATGACCTTACTGACCCGGCTCCTGCAACAACATTTGCACATCTTGATGCAACAACAGTTCTTTCAAGAAAGATTGTAGAACAGGGTATTTATCCTGCTGTTGATCCACTTGAATCATCATCAAGAATTCTTGAAGCTGATGTTGTCGGTGAAGAACATTACAATGTTGCAAGACGTGTTCAGGAGATATTACAGAAGTACAGAGAACTTCAGGATATTATTGCAATTCTTGGTATGGAAGAGCTTTCAGATGAAGATAAGCTTACTGTATACAGAGCAAGAAAGGTTCAGAGATTCCTTTCTCAGCCATTCTTTGTAGCAGAAAACTTCACAGGTACTCCGGGACGTTTCGTTCCTGTTAAAGAGACGATTGAAGGATTCAAAGCTATTCTTGATGGTGAGATGGATGACTATCCTGAGGCAGCATTCTTTAACGTAGGTAATATTGATGACGTTAAGGCAAAAGCTGAACAGATGGCTAAGAATTAAGAGAGGTGTCATGTATGAGCACTTTTTCATTGAAAATAGTAGCCTGCAATAAGGTTTTTTATGACGGAGAATGTGAGATACTTATATATCCTGCTTATGATGGTCAGATGGCAATCATGGCAAATCATGAGCAGATGACATCTACAGTTGAAATTGGTGAAATCAAATTCAAGCTTCCTGACGGAACATGGATGAATGCTATTGTTTCAGATGGACTTGTTGAGGTTGACCATAACAAAGTCGATGTTTTGGTATATTCGGCAGAAAAGCCGGAAGAAATTGATAAATTCCGTGCCGAAGCAGCGTTGGAAAGAGCTAAGGAACAGCTCAGAACAAAGCAAAGCATAATGGAATATCATATTTCGCAGGCATCGTTATCAAGAGCTATGGCACGATTAAAAGGTGCACGCGGCTACAAGTAAAATCAGATTAAACAGACTGTAGCAGGCTGTTTGTGAGAATAATCCGGGACATGTGTTTATACATGTCCCGGATTGTTTTCTGCTTTCATATATTTTCTGTAGCGAAGCGGCATGTTACTCTGTTGAAGTTTTGGATTGCATCGCTCTTTTATAGCTATAGTGTCAAAAAATGTTTTCCAAAGATTCTGGAAGCCTTTTTCTGTGTCTGATAATACAGAAAAATTTGCAAGTTCACTTTCTGTGAGATAAGAAAAAAACACAGGCTTTGAAGCTTCATGTATGGCAGCGAAGTTTCGTCCGGTATCAAGTATTATCCAGTTTTCACAGTGTAATCTGTCAGCAAAGTGCTCACTTATAAGAGGAATTATATTACTCTTTGGTTTTATGCGGCTTACAAGTACACTGTTGGCAAGTTCTTCAAATCGTACAAATTCTAAAAAGCTATGTGACTCACGTCCGACCTGTTTATCAATATTAAATATCTTTAGTACATCATCATCGTGGAGCATATTTATAATAGCCGGCCCCGTTTTAAAAGCCTTTTTTAAAAATGAGTATATATATGAGGCACGTTCTTCTTCATATGAGAGTGCGGTTCTGTATATATAAAAATAAATATCCCACGACAGCTTTCTGATTATAGTATTATATACTTTTAATGCAAGTTCATAGTCAGTGTCTGTATCTACATAGCTTTCAAAAAAAGATAATGAAGATGAACTGCTGCGGATTCTTACATCTGTTGTTTTGGGGTTATTATCCCATGCCTTGTAAATTGCAGTGAAAATGCCTTCTATAGTGTCATCACAAAGATAAATAGTTTTATTAGTAATATCTGTATCATCCATAAGATTAAACTCCGCTTTTTATATTATAATCATCAAATAAAGACATCTGTCTGTAAGTATCATGGCTGCTTATCTCATAATTCTTACGTTGTTCAGAACTTATAAGATTGTTGGTGATAAAGTTCTGCTCAATATGCATATTTGTATACATCATGTGTCCCTGACAAGTTATGAAATATATGGCACGTTTAAGCACAACACCGATTTTTTTCAAATCGTTAAAATCAAGCTTTGCACTGCGTCTTGCACGCACAATACGTCTTGCGGAATTGACGCCGATACCGGGAACACGCAGAAGTGTATAGTAATCGGCACGGTTAATCTCGACAGGAAAATGTTCCAGATGCCGTATTGCCCAGTCACACTTAGGGTCAATGAAAATATTAAAATTAGGCTTTTCGGGGCTTAAAAGTTCAGCTGACTTAAACCCATAAAAACGCATAAGCCAGTCAGCCTGATAGAGGCGGTGTTCGCGAAGCAGCGGAACGTCTGACGAATCATTCTGGATTGGAAGAGTGTTATCATTATTAACATTGACAAAGGCAGAGTAATATACACGCTTTAAATCATATTGTTTATATAATGCTTCTGCTATAGTGACTATATGATAATCGCTCTCAGGTGTTGCACCTATAATCATCTGTGTGCTTTGTCCGGCGGGAACAAATGAATTGTTTACCGTGCGGACTGTAGAAAGATTGCGTGTGTTGCTGCCTGATATGATGCCTGGAGCATGAAAACGGTCTGCTGTGCTTATGTGGTTATTATAAAAATTACTGTCAGAATTATCAGGAGTGTTATCGGTAGTGCTGCCGGGAAGAGAGGCAGTCTTATTATCAATAAGAGGAAGCTCACGGCTCTTATATATGCCATTCTGAATCTGACGCATAGGAGTGAGAATAGTTTTGCGGCTCTTGTGCGGTGCAAGTAAGGCAAGTCCGTCAGCAGTCGGAAGCTCAAGATTGACACTCATTCTGTCAGCATACATACCAGCAGCTTCAATAAGGTCAGCCGCTGCACCCGGTATGGCCTTCAGGTGTATATATCCGCCAAAATGGTACTTCTCGCGTAAAAGATAAACAGTCTCTACAAGCTGGCTCATAGTATAGTTGGGATTGTGCGTTATGCCGGAACTTAAAAAAAGACCTTCGATATAGTTGCGGCGGTAAAACTGCATTGTGAGAGTGCATACTTCCTCAGGCGTAAAACTGGTGCGTACAGTATCGTTATCAGAGCGGTTGATACAATAGCGGCAGTTAAAAATACACTCATTAGTAAAAAGGATCTTCAAAAGAGAGATACAACGTCCATCAGCAGCAAAACTGTGACATATGCCGCATGCTTTGGAATTGCCTATTCCTTTGCCGTTATTCTTACGGTCAACGCCGCTTGAACTGCATGATACATCAAACTTTGCGGCGTCTCCGAGAATTCTTAACTTTTCTGTTAAATCCATATCATATTGAATAACCATCATGGTGCCTCCGGTAAAATAAAAATAAAACGAACATTTGTTTGATATAATAATAACACACGAACATACGTTTGTAAATATGCAAATTAAAAATTAAGTATAAAAATTTTATTTTGGAACAATACTGTAATTGTTCGTGATAATAAATTATTGGGGAGGCATATATGGCAGAGTTATCAGAAAAAGAACTTTCGGCAATAAATGATTGCCTTAAAGAAGAAGAACTTCTTGTAAAAAAATTTAAAATGCTTGCAGAGCACGCGGAAGATGACAAAGTAAAAAATTGTTTTAAAGAAATTTCCGATAAGCATCAGGGACATTTCAATATGCTTTACAATCAACTTTAATAAAAAGGAGGCAATTTGACATGGAGACAGTTTACGGCGAAAAAGAAGCTCTTGATGATG
>ULPS01036096.1_pt1 | contig 14920 bp, 9 predicted proteins | sample 1953711 | NCBI WGS metagenome assembly ULPS01 (sample SAMEA4835635, study PRJEB28245) | human gut metagenome | biome: gut microbiome; material: fecal sample | place: Denmark | collected 2008 | reverse complement strand
ACGTTCCGATGAGGGACCGCTGCATATCTAAACGGCGAGACTTTTATTGATTAAATTGCCATAGGCGCAGTTTACCCAATAAACGTCTTGCCGATTTTTTATGCGTTTATTTTTCTGAGCCTATGAGAAAAGGAGGCTTTGAAGGGTATATCGGCAGCGACTACAGGAAAAAATAAAAAAGGTGGTATTTTATGAAGCAGTATCAGAAAAAACTTGACCAGCTTTACACTGAGTTTTCATCAGGTGAAAATGGTCTTTCAACTGAGCAGGCAGTGAAAAACTGCGAAAAGTTCGGACGAAATGTTATCACGGAGGGCAAGAAAAAGTCCATTCCTATGATTTTTTTAGAGCAGTATAAGGACTTCCTTGTGCTTATACTCATTATTGCGGCGATAGTTTCAGCTTTCATGAAAGACGTTGAGAGCTGTGCGGTAATTCTTGTTGTTATCACAATGAACGCTATTTTGGGTACAGTTCAGACCGTCAAGGCTGAAAAGTCACTGACGAACCTTAAAAAGCTTTCTGCACCGACGGCTAAGGCGCTTCGTAACGGTGAAAAGGTCATTATCCCATCTGAGGAGATCGCAGTGGGCGACATTCTTCTTATCGAGGCGGGCGACCAGATATGTGCAGACGGCAGGCTGATAGAGTGTGCATCAGTTCAGGTGAACGAGTCGGCACTCACAGGCGAGAGCGTTAATATCGACAAGGATATGAGCGATATCGAGGGCGAAAAGCCTCTTGCTGAACGTGCAAATATGGTATACTCAGGCTCTTTTGTAACATACGGCAGAGGAAAAATGCTTGTAACTGAAGTCGGTATGGATACTGAGGTGGGCAAGATAGCTTCGCTTATTCAGAACGCTTCTGAAAGAAAAACGCCTCTTCAGAACACTCTTGACGAGTTTGGCAAAAAGCTTTCCATTGCTATCCTTATTGTCTGTGCAGTTGTGTTCGGACTTAGTATGCTTCGTGGCGGCAAGCTTATGGATTCGTTCATGTTCGCTATCGCACTTGCTGTTGCGGCTATCCCTGAGGCTCTCAGCTCTATCGTTACTATCGTGCTTTCTTTCGGCACACAGAAAATGTCAAAGGAAAACGCTATCATAAGAAAGCTTCAAGCTGTTGAAGGTCTGGGAAGCGTTTCGGTTATATGCTCTGACAAGACGGGTACTCTTACTCAGAACAAGATGACAGTCAGAAAAATAATGGTAGACGGCAGGATAATCGACACTGACGCTGTTGATCTTGATGATGAAAAGGTCAAGACTATGACAAGAGCCATGATCCTTTGTAACGATTCAAGCTGTAAGGACGGCGTTGAGATAGGCGACCCTACAGAAACGGCTCTTATCAATTTTGGCACAAAGCTTGGTATAGACACTGACAAGGTGAGGGAAGATCTCCCTAGAATTTCTGAGATACCATTTGATTCAGACAGAAAGCTTATGTCAACTCTGCACGTTATCGACGGCGAGAAGGTGCTATATGTAAAGGGTGCGGCTGACGTTCTTATAAACAGGATAACTTCAAGCGACGAGGAAAAGGCTGTTATAACCCAGCGTGTGGCAGAGCTTTCGGAAAAAGGTCTGCGTATTCTTGCATTTGCAGAGAAAAAATTCGACAAGGATACCGTATGTCCAGAGGACGAGGACGGATTGGAGTTTGTCGGTCTTATTGCTATGATGGATCCACCGAGAGAGGAATCAAAGGCGGCTGTTGCGGAATGCCGCAAGGCAGGCATAAAGCCTGTCATGATAACAGGCGACCATATCGTTACGGCTTCGGCTATTGCCCGTGAGATAGGCATTTTGGACGACAATTCAAAGGCTGTTGAGGGTCATGAGCTTGACGCTTATTCAGACGAAGAGCTTGTTGACTTTGTAAAGGACAAGGCTGTTTACGCTCGTGTTACACCTGAGCATAAAATAAGGATCGTAAAGGCTTGGCAGGCAAACGGCTGTATAGTTTCCATGACAGGCGACGGTGTGAACGACGCACCTGCGTTAAAGCAGGCTGATGTGGGCGTTGCAATGGGCATCACAGGAACTGAGGTTTCAAAGGACGCTGCCTCAATGGTGCTTGCAGACGATAACTTTGCAACTATAGTCAAGGCCATAAGAAACGGCAGAAACATTTACGAGAACATTAAAAAGGCTATACTCTTCCTGCTTTCGGGCAACTTTGCGGCAATTCTTGTGGTGCTTTTCAACTCACTGCTTGGACTTCCTGTTCCGTTTGCGGCAATACATTTGCTGTTTATTAATCTGCTTACAGACTCGCTCCCTGCTATCGGTTTGGGTCTTGAACCTCACTCCGAAGAGGTCATGAAACGCAAGCCAAGAAACGCAAATGAATCTATACTCACACGTCCTTTCCTGGGCGAGATCGCATTGTATGGCGTAGTTATAGCGATAGCGGTAGCTTCGGCTTTCCTTATGGGAAACAAGACAAGCGCAGCTCTTGGTATGACGATGGCATTCGCGGTGCTTTGCTCCGCAAGATTGTTCCACGGCTTCTCCTGCAAGAAAAAAGGTCCTGTTATCTTCTCAAAGGACTTTTGCAACAACAAGTTCGGTCTTATGGCGTTCGGTCTTGGAATGGTATTTTTAAACTCCGTTCTGCTCGTTCCACCGCTTAAAGGACTTTTCAAGATAGCAGACATGACAGGTATGCAGTTTGCATGGATATACATTCTAAGCTTTGGCTCTATGCTCGTTATCCAGCTTATAAAGGCGATATTCTTTACAAAGTCTGAAAAGTAAGGTCAAGAACATGACACATGGTCAATAAATGGGACGTCGAGGACGCCGTCCCCCTACAATTTGTATAAAAAAACCGCTCTTCGTGATGTCACGGGGAGCGGTTTTGTTTTATTAAGATGTGGCTATCTGTGCTGAGAAGCTTTGCTTCCATGCTTGTATGGATATATTGATTTTTTTGTAATATTCTCCATAGTCATCGTATTCGCTTGACGGAATAAAAAGGGGAAGCTTGTATATCGTAGGATTGGCTTTATAAAATGATGAAAATGAATTAATTTTCTTAAAACTAAAAACACAATGTTCTTCCTGAGAGGGATAGATTATTCCGCAGGTGTCACCGCCTGTCAGGAAAAGATATGACAATAGCTGGTGGATATCAGCGCCTTTATTCCAATCCCAGAACTTGTATTTTGCGTCAAATACGTTTCTTTTGGAATCGGATTTGCCCTTTTCTATGTAGTCAGGATACCAATATTCTTTGTCAGCCCATTGCAGGCTTCCTTTGGAATTGTCGGTAAGCAAATGTTCATAGCTATATTCGTTCAACAGCTTGACAGCGATAAACTCCTCCCACAGCCATGAGATATCAATGAGTATGCCAAAGGTGTCTTCTTCTTTATCGTCAAACACGTTCTGACCTGATTCCTGCAATATCATCAATGCGAGCTTTCTTACGTCCTCGTATTTTTGATACATAGGGTGGGTTATCTCTTTTCTGCACTTCATGGAGTCGGAATAGTTCACGTTCATTCGATATGATGGCGTTGCATTTTCTATGGCGTCTATTATCTCGTTGAGGATAACGTTGTTGCTGAGATAGCCTTTCAAAATGTCGGGAAAATAGTCTTTGGTATAGTCGAGAGTTTGGCGTATGAGGCATAGAATATCGTTGTCGTAGGAATACTCTCTTGTGGAATATGCGGTCTTTCCTAAAAAGGGATTGTTTATCTTTATGTGCCTGTTGATATCCATAACGCCCTTGAAGTCATACTCGTTGTATCTCTTTCGCACATACTCTTTGTATATTCCGTCTTCGTAGGCTTCCATAAGCTTCATAAGAAACAGAAGCACCATTATGGCAGTATAGTCGCTTTCTGATTCGCTGCTTACGTTTATATCAAAGACGTTTATACCGCACACACTGCTAAGGAGATAGAGCAGGAAATACTGTTTGCTATCCTCGTCAAAGCGTGACCTTATCTCTATTCGGTAGCTGTTTTCACTTTCTTCACCCTTGCTTCTGCAGGACAGCACGCCCACCCAATTGTAGGTGAAAAGCTGGTCATTTATTCGTGAAAATATCTCTTCATTTTTCTTTCGGCTTTTGGAGGGTATGGTTATGATACTATTGCTCTTTAGTGAAGATATACTGCTGACGTGTTTGATATCCACCCAATAGCTTTCGGGTATCTTTTTTTCGCCAGTGGCTTCATCATCATAGACCAAGGAAAACGCTTTATCATAGCTTTGGTTATCTTTAAGACTGATCGTTATATGATTATCCATTTTGCTCCTCCGATCAAGCCGTAAAATCATCACCTATTTTCTTTACTTCGCTTTCAGTTCTCTTGCCCTTTACATACTCATACAATATCTGGGAGAGGTGGTTATCCCACACTTCTTTTCTCGCTTCTTGGTAGTTATTTCCGTCAAGATACAGCAGTATCTTTGCAAAATATGACGGACCTAGGTGATAATGTCTGTTAAGTTTAAGGGTGTTATCAATGGAATTATTGAGAGCTGTTATCTTTGATACATAATCATTATAATCATTGCCAAGCGCATTATCTACGCCCATTTCTTTTAATACCTTATCCATTACGGCTTCTGCAGTGACTTCATGCCAAGCAAATCTTCTTCTCAAAGCAAAGTCAAAGACCTCTACGCTTCTGTCGATATCGTTCATTGTGCCTATGATATACACGTTAGAGGGAATAAAGAACTTATCGTTATCCTTATTTATATAGAATGTTTCGTTCGTTGCCAGCGCAGAATACTGCGTTGCTATCTTTCCGTTTGCACCTCTGTAGTCTGCGTCCAAGCAGAACATTGTTTCGCCAAGGACTTTTGATATCTCCGCTCTGTTTATCTCGTCAATGATGAAAAGGAAAGGAGGGAGGTCGGCTGGCTTTATGTTTTCTGTATCAAAGCCTTCCTCGTTTATTTTATTTATCCAGAAATCGATGATAGACTCATCTTCGCCCTCAAGAAACTCTTTTATAGTGTCTTCCGTCACCTTTTTGCCCGAAGCCTGTATACGCTCTATAACTCCTGCTTTTCTGCAAAATGACTTGAAAGAGCCGTTCTTAAAGGTGTAGCCTATGCTTCCGCCTGCAAGGTTTGGTCTTATGCCCTCGATAAAGTCAGTGTAGTCATATGAGGGGTGGAACTGCACCATTTCCATTTGTATATTCTTATCGGCATTTTCGCCCAACAGCTTGTCGGCGATCTCGTGTCTTGCTGAAAAGGTCTTTCCTGTGCCTGGTGCGCCGTTTAAAATGAGCTGTTTGTTTGCTTTTAACAGTGAATATGTATCTACCATAAGTGAAAAACCTCCGTCAGATGTGATTTGAGTGCCGTTTATCAAGAAGTCTGCTATCTGTTGCATTTTCTGTATGGCGTCAGCTTTTCCATTGATAAATACGCTGTTATTATTGGCGTCCCAAAAGATAGGTTTTCCACTGCTGTCTTTAAAATTGACCCAAGCACCATTTCTAAAAACGTCCATAAGGGTGGTATTGGCAGGTATTTCTTTAAGTTGGTTGTTTAAATCAGGATCAATAGTTTTTGCATCTGAGCCTTCAACAAATCTGCCTGCATTTTGCCGCCATGTTCCTAGCTTTGTTCCTATTGGTGTAGGATTTGGATACAATATATAAAGAAAATTTTCAATGTGCTTTTTGCTCTTAGGCGATTGAACACCCTGCAAAACTATCGCCATAAAGAAATGGAGATTTCTTCTTAAATAACCGCTATCTGTTGCTTTTTGGAATTGGTCACTGTTTAAGTATTCAAGCTGTTTTACAAACGTTTCGTCCTCGTCTATCAACAGTTGCTGCACATCTTTAAATGTGCTGTCCCATTTAATTTTTCCCATATTAGGTACTCCATTCTTCTATGATTTTATTGCAATAATTTCATTATATCTTATCAGCAAAGGCTTGTCAAGACAGGTCATCAGAAAAGGAGGAATATCCACTGATCCATGGTGTCAAGATCAAGTTCTCTTACGTCTATGATCTTGCTGGTGCAGTCTGATATTATGGTCACGGTCTCGAGGCTTTCACATTCGCTGAATGCATATGAATTGATGTAATTTAATGAAGTCGGGATAGTTATGTTTTTAAGATTTTTGCAGTTATAAAATGCCATGAAGCCTATATCTGTTACGCCATATGGTATCTCAAGGTTTTCAAGACTTTTACATTCGCTGAAAGCATAACTGCCTATGTTTTTGACTGCGTCGGGAATGGTGATGTATTCAAGACTACTGCAGCCTGCGAAAGTATTATTGTATATATTATCTATTGAATCAGGCAGCTTTATGTGTCCAAGGCTTTCGCAATTGTTGAATGCGTGTGCGCCAATGTAATATAATGAATTAGGAAGAGTTATGCTTTTAAGACTTTCGCACTGATGAAACGCATAATGTCCAATATCAGTTGTGCCATATGGTATCTCGATGCTTTCAAGACTTATACATTCATCGAAAGCATAACACCCTATGCTTATTAACGCATTAGGCAGGGTAATGTTTTTAAGGCTTCGGCAACCTGAGAACGCACAATTGGTTATTTTCTTTACTGAGTCAGGTAGCTTTACTTGTTTGAGACTTTCACAATTTTCAAATTCGCTGTCGCATATGACAAGCGTACCATTTGGGATAGTTATGTCTGTAAGTTTCTTGCACCCACTAAAGGCATTGCATCTTATGTCCTTTGCGGACTCAGGTATTTTTATGTCTTCAAGGCTCGTACATTCGCTGAAAGCATGTTCGCCTATGGCTGTAATTGTGTCAGGCATGGTGATGTTTTTAAGACTTCTACAACCCTCAAATGCACTATTGCGTATCTCAGTTACCTTCTCAGGCAGTTTTATGTGTTCAAGGCTTTCGCAATTTTCAAATACGCTCAGGTCTATGAGCGTAACGCTATTTGGGATAGTTATGTCTTTAAGATTTTTGCAGCCTTTAAAGGCATAGAAGCTAATGTCCTCTACTGAATCAGGTATTTTTATGCTTTTGAGGCTGGTGCAGTTCTTAAAAGCCTTTGTCCATATAGAAATTACACCATCTGGTATATTTATACTTTCAAGACTGGTGCAGTCACTAAACGCCTCAGAGCCGATAGCTGTCAATAAGCTTGGGAGAATTATGTTCTTTAGCTTGGTGCAACCCTTAAATGCGGCATTGTCAATGCTTATTACAGAATCAGGTATAATTATACTTTCAAGCTCGGTGCAATTACAAAACGCTTCTTTGCTGATAGTTGTCAGTGAGCTTGGGAGAGTTATATTCTTTAGTTTGGTGCAACCCTTAAATGCGGCTTCGTCAATGCTTATTACAGAATCAGGTATAATTATACTTTCAAGCTCGGTGCAATTACAAAACGCTTCTTTGCTGATAGTTGTCAGTGAGCTTGAAAGAGTTATATTCTTTAGTTTGGTGCAACCTTTAAATGCGCCTTCGTCAATTATTGTTACAGAATCGGGTATGGTTATACTTTCAAGGTTGGTGCATTTTCCAAAAGCTTCTTCACCGATAGTTGTCAGCGAGCTTGGGAGAGTGATGCTTTCAATGCCGCAATCCTGAAATGCACAAAAGCCAATAGTAGTTACTGTGTCAGGTATGTCTACATTTTTTAGATTGTAGCATCCGTCAAAGATCAAAGAATGAATAATCGTTGCGTTTTTGGGAAGCTTTACACTTTCAAGTTCATAGCAATTTCTAAATAGACAGACGTAGCTTGTCGATTCGGGCATAGTCAGGTTTTCAAGGTTTATGGAACTCATTGATATATTCCTCCATTTTTCTTTATTTGACTATATTATAACACATCAACTGTCCGTTTGTCTGGACTGCAAATAAAAAAAGCGGCCATATGCAAAACATGGTCGCTTTTCCAATATCTTTATTACTATATATCTTCGCTGTTCACCCAAACCCCGTCCTTTTTATGAAGTATCCTCTGATTTTCAGATCCTCTGAATTTCAGTGAGATGTTTTTCTTTTCGAGAACAAATTCGCCGTCAACGAGGTAGTCGATAAGGCTCAGCATTTCGTCTGTGTACTGTGTTCTGTATGGGGACTTTGAGCCTGCAAGCAGGTCTGTTTCAAGGGTACAGCCTGTGTAGCACCACACGTCCTTGTCGGGAAGTTCAGTTTTCACACGGCGGAGGAGTTTTGTAAGCTCAGGCTGGTTCTCAGGCTCCATGGGTTCGCCGCCAAGGAGCGTAAGCCCTTTTATATAGCCCTTTGAGAGGGCGTTAAGTATCTCGTCTGCGGTGGTATCTGTGAAAGGCTTGCCGTAGTCAAAGTTCCAAGTGTCAGGCTGAAAACAGCCCTTGCAGTGGTGTCTGCAACCTGATACGAACAGCGTGACCCTCACTCCTGAGCCATTGGCGATATCGGTTTTCTTTATCTCACAATAATTCATTTTCCGCTCCTTTCATACATACAACGCAGGGCAATACGATTTTGTATTGCCCCGATAGTTATATGCTGTTTGCTGTTTTATGTCAATAATAATGTTCATTATTTTCGGATTTTGCAGTTTTGAGTTTTTGAGTTTTCCTTGCTATAATGTTCATTTTTTGACGAGTTTTGATTTTTAAACTTTTGAGTTTTAACGGCTATAATGTTCAAAATTTTGCGATTTTGGCTGAAAAAATTTTTGGGTTTTTTGGGTTTTAAAATCAAAATCGTGTTTGTGAATTTTCTGTTAATGTTCCATTTTAAATTCAAAATTCACAATTATAAAACTCAAAAGTTTTGAACATTATCAGAAACTCAACTAAACCGCTTAGATACGCAGAAAAGTGATTTTGTTCACTGATCTGCGATTTTGAACATTAAACATTATTTTGTTTTGGATAATGTTTATGGAAATCATATGAGGTGTGTTACATTTCATCTGAGAATAATGTTCATAAACCAAGTGAGATCTGGACAAATAATAATGTTCACTTTTTTGCTGTGTGTAACAATAAATATAGTCAAACAAATATGTTTAGGGACAGCTCATAATGTAATGGAGCGGAGCGAAATGGAATTATGAGCTGTCCCTAGGCTTGTTATATTGGTGTCCATTGGCTATAAAAATGAGCCCGCATAAGTAGTAGACAAGCTCATTTTACATTGAGTATTATTTCTTAGTTGCAACAGTCTTAGTCGCCAATCAAGCAACGTAAGCCCTTTTATATAGCCCTTTGACAGGACCTCTATATCTTGTCTGCAGTGGTGTCTGCACCCTGAAACGAACAGCGTGACTCGCACCCCTGATCCATTGGCGATATCAGTTTTCTTTATCTCACAATAATTCATTTGCCGCTCCTTTCCTATATACAATGCAGGGCAATACGCATTGTATTGCCCCGATAGTCATATGCGGTTTGCTGTTTTATGTCAGTAATAATGTTCATTATTTTCGGATTTTGCCGTTTTGATTTTTTAAGTTTTCCTTGCTATAATGTTCATTGGTATACTGATAATATGCGTAACATTTCGCCTAAAGTCGGCAATATCTTTTGAATTTCGGTAAATTTCGGTATCAGCCTATTGCCTAAATGGCTTTTGTATGATATACTAATCTTGTATGATTACACACATTTTCCGAGAGCGAGGAACTATATGGAACAAAAACAAATTGAACGCTGGTATTCTATGAATGAAATTTCCGAATATCTCGGTATTACCCGTGACACAATTTTAACATGGATAGAAAAGCGCGGTATGCTGGGTGTTAAGATAGGCAGGACGTGGAAATTCAAAATCAGCGAGGTTGATTCGTGGATGAGATCCGGCCAAAATAAGGCAAAGTAATTTATATGAGTATGGGAGAAAGTTAATGAATATAATTAATGCAATTATTAATCTTATAAATACAACTTCAAGAAGCGTTATGAACAATACCGATGGCAGTAATAGGGCTAACAATATGGGAGAAGGTCTGGAAAAATACATAAAAGATATATTTGCTAATACTATTTATTCTTTACCAAATGATAGAAAAACAATTCAACATCAGACATTTTCATACCTTGGTTCTAAGAACTATTCTCCAGATGCAATGTTAAGAGGTGGCGATGCGATAGAGATCAAAAAGATTGAAAATAGATTATCAGATATTGCATTAAATAGTAGCCACCCCAAACAAAAATTATCCAAGCAAGACAATCGTGTTGCAACTGCTTGCAAGACTGCAAGAGATGATAGTGACTGGGAAGAACGTGATATTATATATGTAGTTGGATATGTTCCGAAAGGAACAGATACTTTAAAAATGCTTGGTATGGTTTATGGGACGGAGTATTGTGCATCACAAGATGTGTATGAGAGTATATTTCATACGGTAAAGGACAAGATCGCAGAAATTTCTAACCTTGAATTTACCGAGACAAATGAACTGGCGCATATGAATGGGATTGATCCTTTGGAAAGAACTTATTGGAGAGCTCGAAGCATGTGGGGCATAAAAAACCCTTGGATTGCTTTTAACGATGTATATACATATGATGTGTCAAAGACCTTCTCTATGATGTGCATTATCAATGTTGGTAAATGGAACACCCTGCAAAATACTGATGATTTGATCAACTTGGCACAACAAGATAATCGAGTGAGTATATCAGATATACAGGTACAAAACCCAGACAATGCTGCAGATTTGATACCCGCAAAATTGGTTACTTTTAGTTACTAAGGAGAAATAAAAATGAATATTATCAGTTTGTTCAGTGGTTGCGGCGGTCTTGATCTTGGCTTTGAAAAAGCAGGGTTTGATATTCCGGTTGCAAATGAATTTGATCCAACAATATATGAAACATTTAAGGTTAATCACCCGAAAACACATCTTATTGAGGGCGATGTTCGGCGAATAACTAAGGCTGATATTGCGCCTTACATAAATGGAGAGGTTGATGGAATTATTGGCGGTCCGCCATGTCAGTCTTGGTCTGAGGCAGGCTCTCTAAAAGGAATTGAGGACGCAAGAGGACAATTGTTCTTTGATTATATCAGGATACTCAAGGAATTTCGCCCTAAATTCTTTTTAGCCGAAAATGTCAGCGGTATGCTTGCCGATAGACATGATGAAGCCGTGCAAAACATCTTAAAACTCTTTGATGACGCCGGGTATGATGTATCTCTTACAATGGTAAACGCAAAAGATTACGGAGTGGCAGAAGAACGAAAAAGAGTGTTCTATATTGGTTTTCGAAAAGATTTAAAAATCAAGTTCAAATTTCCTAAAGGCTCGACAGAGGACGATTCTAAGAAAATAACGCTTAGAAATATTATTTGGGATCTTCAATATACTGCCGTTCCATCAGGTGAAAAAAATCACCATAATCCTAATGCGATAAATAACAACGAGTATTTTACTGGTGCGTTTTCTCCGATATTTATGAGTAGAAATCGTGTAAAATCATGGGATGAGCAGGCGTTTACGGTTCAAGCTTCAGGGCGTCAGTGTCAGCTGCACCCACAAGCTCCTAAAATGAATAAGGTGGGTAAAAACGACTGCCGTTTTGTCGAAGGAAAAGAAGCTTTATACCGCAGAATGACTATTCGCGAAATCGCCAGAGTGCAGGGATTTCCTGATTCCTTCAAGTTCATATATGATGACACAAATAATGCCTATAAAATGATTGGTAATGCAGTCCCCGTAAACCTTGCATATGAAATAGCGGTTGCGATTAAGCTTTTTCTTAATGGTAATGGCAATAAGGTAATAGGGATTGACGAGAACTATGAATCTAAGGTTAAATCAAGGGTGAGAAAAATGAGTACAAATAGTAATGACCAAGGGCGTGCATATGAATTTGCTTGGATAAACGCCTTAAATCAAGCTATAAGCAAAATCAGAAAGACCGTAGTGGTATCCAACTCAAGTCTTGAAGCAAACAAAAGAGCATGGGATGTGATGCCCAAGGAGATGAAAGAGCTTCTTTCGGCATCGGCTGAAGCAGCGGTTGATGCTGTCTTAGAATTAGAGCCGCGTATGCTTGAGGATGATAATGATGTTTTGTTTCTTGAACCACAAAAGGATGATTCGGGGATAGCCGGAGATGTCAGAGATATTGTGATAAAAAGAAACGATATTGATTGGGAAATCGGTCTTAGTATAAAGCACAATCATGAAGCTATAAAGCATAGCAGATTAAGCCATAAATTAGATTTCGGCAAAGAATGGTTTGACATACCGTGCTCAACCCACTATTGGGACGATGTTACTCCGATTTTTGAACGTTTGAAGGCAGAAAAAGTGAATAAAACTAAATGGTCGGAAATAGTAGATAAAGACGATACAGTGTATGTCCCTTTGCTGAAAGCATTTATTGATGAAGTAAATCGGGCGTATACAATTGATCCGACTATGCCGCGCAAAATGGTTGAATACTTAATTGGCATCAGCGACTATTATAAAGTTGTTAGTCAAGACAGTAAGCGATTGACACTAATTCATTCGTTTAATGTTCATGGAACATTAAACCAGCCGAACCAGGTTAAAGTATCGGCAATTTCTGTTCCGATAGTACAATTGCCTACAGAATTGGTTGCAATGCGTTTCAAAACAGATAGTAAAAATGCCATTGAAATGTATTTGAATAATGGATGGGAATTAAGCTTTAGAATTCACAATGCAAGTTCTAAAGTAGAGCCGAGCCTGAAATTTGATATTCAGTTTATGGGGATGCCGGCGACAATTCTCACAATAAATTGTGCTTGGAAATGACTGTAGGGAGTTTGTTTGCAGGTATAGGCGGGATAGATATTGCTTTTAGGCAAGCTGGGTTTGATATTAAATGGGTAATAGAAAAGGATGCTGCCTGTTGCATAACATATAGAAACAATTTTGATGGCACGGATTTGCTTGAATGTGACATACATAATGTTGATCTAAAATCACTGCCAAAAGTTGATATAATTACTGCCGGATTTCCGTGTCAATCATTTTCCGTTGCAGGAAAGCAGCGAGGTTTTTCTGATCCTCGGGGCGGTGCTTTCTTTGAAATACAAAGGTTTATTATGTGGAGTAACCCCCGATTTGTTTTTCTTGAGAATGTACCTAATCTTATAGATCGTGATGACGGAAAGACATTCAATGCTATTCACAACACATTATCTGAACTTGGTTACGTTATTCGATACAAAGCGTTGAGGACTTCGAAATACGGAGGCGTACCGCAAATAAGAGATCGAATATGTATGGTTGCGTTCAGAGAACAAGCGGAATGTGACGGCTTTAAATTCCCCAATCCGATTGGTTTGGAAATCACGATTGAGGATATCTTAAAACAAAATGTAAAAAAGCACAATGTTTATTATTACGGTACGGATAATTCGTTTTATAAACACGTAAAACAGTTTGTAAAGCGTAAAGACTCTATTTATCGGGTTTACCACGACAGTATAAGTTTGCTATCATCAATTTTTTTATTACATTCGTTGCAAAATCTGAGCAAATTATCAATATAATAAAGCCGTATTAAGGTGGATCAGATAGAAATGCTCTATGTGGTGATGTCTTAAACCCAAAACGATCTCACCCATCTTCTCCCTCGACATTGAGGGCAGGCAACATGACCACGCTTTTGTTTCATCAATCTATCCTTTACAGACATAAAATACTTTCTTTTGCAGATTGGACACTTCCACCATGCTTGACCTCGATATGATTCAAGAATTTGATCTGGATAAACTCCGATCAGTATATTTTCTAGGTAACACCATTCTCGCTCTACAAGTTCAGATTGCCTATCTTTTAGCGAATTGTATCCAGGCAGAACTTTATCGTTTCGACAATAAGGGCAGGCGTCATCACCAACTTTTCTGCCACGAATAATCGCAGAATATTCACCACGGCAAGTTGGACATACCCATTGAACACGAGAACTTGAAGTAGGAAGCACCTCACTCGCTTTCAGATCATTACTATCAGACCATTCTTTTGCTAACTCAGGGTCTGTGTCCAGCAGCGAATTAAGTCCCGCCAGAGCTTTCTTATTTCGGCAATACGGACAGTTGAATAAAATTGGCTCGCCGCTATTTGCTTCAATGGTAAAAGCGTCTGTTATTCTGCGATAAGATTTTGCTCCACATGTGGGACAAATAAAATGCATTCGTTTGCCAGAGTATATGGTGAATTCCTCAGGAAGTGCTTTGTCGTTCTCCTCATAATCCCACCACTCTTTTATTTGAGGATATTGCTTAACAAGGTTATTATCGCTTTCCATTGATCGGTATTTGAGACAATTTCCTTTGTGCCGTATATGCAGTTTCCCATTTTCATCACTTATCATAAGTGAATGAATGCCTGTATATAGGTGCATTCCGCAATCTGGGCATATGAAATGTGCTTTGAACTGAGATCCTTTGCTAAACTGTTCTGGCCGATATGGAGAATTAGCTTCGTAATCCCACCATTGCTCGACCTCAGGACAGAGTTTCAATATGTTATCTTTAGGGTCTCCCTTAGAAGAATATCCGCATTCTGGACAGGCGACAGGCAATAGTCTGCCGTCCCTTTTTGTGTTTACAAATGAGTGTATTTGCCGTGTAAAGTTGCTATGACAGGCAGGACATTTTAGCTGTGCTTCGTAGTGAGAACCCCTTGTGATATTTTTAAGCTCTATAGTGTTGTTTTCAGCGTCCCACCATTCCTCTATTTCGGGACATTTGTCAATAAGAGCACCGCTTTGATTTAATCCTCGTATTTTGCCCGCTTTTTGAGCCGCACATTTATGACAATCCAAAAGCGTATATATGCCGGTTTGATCGTCTCTCCTAAATGAATTTAATGCTCTCCTCTTGACCAGCTTATCGCAAGTGGGGCAGTGTATAAATATCATTTCTTGCGAATTAAGCGCTATTTCGTCAGGCTTAGATACATTCTTATTAATCCTGTATAATAAAACTTGACACATACAAGACAATC
>ULPS01036378.1_pt1 | contig 14981 bp, 4 predicted proteins | sample 1953711 | NCBI WGS metagenome assembly ULPS01 (sample SAMEA4835635, study PRJEB28245) | human gut metagenome | biome: gut microbiome; material: fecal sample | place: Denmark | collected 2008 | reverse complement strand
ACAGATAAGGATATAGAAGAAGTGAAAGCGATTATTGCAGGGAAAGAACCTGCACTTGCATAGTTCTTTTACAGTAGCAGGAAAACAGTTTTCTGTGAATAAAATGGTTGGAATCAAGCCTCCAAGTCTATAATAGATTTGGAGGTTTTCTTCTGCCCATTTGAGAGGAAAGTAATCTCCAAAACAAAATGATCTGTGATACAATATATGAAAGAAATTTTTGAAGTATTGGATTATAGAGAAAAAGCAGAGTCAATTGTAAGTTAATTTGGCTTACATCTAAAATACAATGAAATTCCATGATATTGGTTCAATTAACATATATACTTTAGAACAAAAAATAGAAGTGGTACATTTAAATCAGGCAATTAAATTTTGGAACTTGTAGTTGACATAGTTGAGAAAAAATGATAAATGGCATTAACGAAAGAAAGTTGCAATAAAGAATTGGAAAGATAAGTAGAAAGAATTCAGATAGTATTCTTGAAGTAATTTTATAGAAACTACGCAGAAAAAAAGAATGTGAGGTATAAAAGAGAAGATATGTCAGTTGAAATAGTTGGAGCGCAGGGATTTGATTATCAGTATACTGTAACATTATATATGATTTTGAAATATTTAGAAATGGATCATTTTGAAGTTTTGGTAGAAAATGAGAGTTTTGAGGATGCAAAATTATCGTATCAATTGGAAGATAAAACTTACCATATAGAATTGCAGGTAAAAAAGAAGGCATCCGAAATAGCGTATGACGAATTTGCCACATGGTTAGCGCATTTTCAAAAAAGCAAATCAGATTGTTTTATTTTGGATAGAATACAACAATCTGATACAAATTACTTAGTATTTGTGACAAATAATCGATGCACAGATAATGTTAGTAAGTTTGTAGGTAAAGAAAATGAAATAAAAGAAAATAAAATATGTTTTTCGGCAGAAATGTTAAAAGATTTAAAACTGCGGATGCTAAAGGGAATTGATAACAAAAATGAATTGGGAAGGAAAAGAAAAGAACATATTGAACAGTATTTTAATCAGAAAAAAAATGAGCTGAACAAGGTATTGGGTCGTGTGTATATAATTGAAAGAAAAGATCAGATAGAAAGAGAAATTTACATCATCCTTAAAGAACAGTATCAAATCCCAAAAATGATATGCAGAGATGTAATGAACCAAATGCTTGATGTTGTTCGTCAGGGGAGGGACAGTGGAGAAGATATTACTGCTTTGATCAGAGAAATTTTAAAAAATAAAAGGTTTAGTCGTGTTTTACCAGAAGATAAGAGTTTTTATAAAAGAGATAGCATAGATATACTAAAGAGTGAGTTGTTACAAAAAAATTTATTACTTTTAACAGGAGTACCATTTTCCGGAAAGACATATATTGCAAAGACGATTGCTCAGGAGTTGCAAGATAATGGATATTATGTGAAACTGACTGACAATATAATAGAGGATCAAGAGGCATATTATTTTTTAATGTCTCCAGAAAATGATTCAAGATTGTTACTGATTGAAGATCCGTTTGGGCATATTGGGAAAAGTGAGAATTATATACAAATAAGGGATAAAATTGAAGGTTTAATACGCGATAGGCTATCCATTAATAGAAAAGTAATCATAACCAGCCGGTTAGATATACTACTTGACGTTTTTCAGAAAAAGCAGATTGAAGAGTGCAAAATTCAGGGTAATGGGTGGATTAATACATCAATTTCAAGTAAGGAAGAGGCTGAGAAAATATGGTTACGATTCTATGGAGAATCAGATGAGAGTCTGCAAGTTTTTGAAAGATTAAAAAGATCTTTTGACCACCATGATGAAACTGTTTTTTTGGAAATTGGCGAGATGCGGCATCTCTTATTAAGTGTGCAGAATATAAATGTATTAACACATATGTCAACGGATGAAATTATTAAACAGGCTAGAATTAGTTCAGAAGAAGTTTGTAGGAAAATAAAGTCATATGGAGAAACATATAAAGATATTTTTATTTTGCTAGGATGCTTTTGCAATACAGTTAGGTCGGTTAGTGTAAAGGATTTGGCGTATATTCTTTGCAGCAATGAAGAATCAGTTTCTATACGCCAAAAAATGGAAGAAGAAGTAACTGTATCTATAGGAGATAGACAAAAAAACTCACATATACATCAAGAATTTCCGGTATATGCTCAAATGCCAAAACTGGATGAAGATATAATAAGTATTCTGCGGGTATTATGTGAAAAAGGATATATTTACAAAGAGCGCATTACGAATGAGATTTACTTTCTTCATCCAATTTACACATATGCAAGTAAATTACTGCTACAAGAAGAGATTGAAGATGATTGGGATATAGAAAAATATATTAAATATATGCGCAGGGCAATCGGTTCGCTTTCATCAAATGCGGCTTTTTGCAGTTTGTGCCAGTTAGGTCAGGAATTTGATAGAGAACAAATGATAATAGATTGTATTGTAGAAGGTAGCAGATCTATATTTCCAGCAATCAGAGATGTTTCTATTTTGTATTTGGATCAAAATTTTGATAACTTGAATGAACAGGTGCAGAAAGATTTTATGAAAAATATTAGAAACGGTCGCACAGCAGACAAGTATATGCAATGGAATGGTAATGAATGCTGGTATCAAATGGATGGAAAGCACTATTTTGATTTCTTTAATATGGATGATTTCTGGGGTAAAGACATTAATTTTACATTAGAAGAGATTGAAGAACGAGTACGAAAGAAAGAAAATTTTAGCAAAAAAGAAATTTATGATATTTTATCCAGCAGTTTAGCTGACAATTTGTCCCGAGAATTTTTAGAGTATACACTGTTAAGTGATGAAGCAGTCATTCGGAGTAGGGCAATATTTTATTTGTTTAAAAATTATGCAGCTAAATTAGACTTTGAAAAAACAGAGTATTTACAACGTTTTGAAAATTACAATGTTGTTTACGGAATGTTGAAAGGCATGTTTAGTAGCGTAAACGATTTCAGTGAAGAGAATGTAAAGAAATTGATAATATACTTTCAAAAGCAATTTGAAAGAAAGTCAGTATCCATGTATGTCGAAGATTTATTTGATAAATTTGGAGACGAATATGATAGCAAAGCAATTGACTGGGGCAAATACGCTGAAGCGGAAAGATTGAGGATATGGAAAATATGGGCAGCTTTATTTTCTAAGTGGTTAGTGTGTTTCCCTGCAAAATTTATGGGAATGAATGAACCACATATGAGTCTTAATATAGATCGGTCCTTGAAGTATTTAAATAATCAAAAGGAGGTAGTTGATGTAGCAAATGCTTGGATACAATGGATTCATAATTACTCAAAATATCATTCTGTTAATGATTATGGAATGAGTGTTTTAGATTATCTTATTACAGGAACTAAAAATTCTGCTTGCTTACGAAAAGGTATGATAAAAAAAGAATTAAAAGTAAACAGTACAAGTTTGGTAACGGCACACATTTCACATATAGTAGACCTTTGGGACATGTTAACGGATGAAGAAAGGAAAGATATATGTGAATATTTAAAAAATGAAATGCGCGGTGACATGAAATGGATACAAGCTGTTGCATTAACGCGTAAGAATGTTACAAAGGATATTCAGATAGCCATAACAGGTAATGTTTTTTTAGACAAAGAGCCAAAAAAAATAATAGATACTTTAAACGAAAAAAATATATTAACTGAATGCTTACATATTTTTTGTGGTTTTCCTCAGCCGTTGTGGTTTAATGGATATCACCATAGTGGAAAGTATTCATTATGGGATGGGGTAATGATGGAAGTATTAAAGAAAGATATTGTTGATGAGAACTATAATATTTCGCTTAGAGAAATGATAGATGAACTGTACAATAATAATGACCATAGATTTGTCAATGGATATGATGTATATAAAGAAATGCTTTCTGATGAGGAAAAGCGAAAACAGATTTTTGAACGTCTTGCCTATACATCAGTAACTCAGAATCAGGATAATAAAAAAATGTGGGACGAGTTATTACAGGCATGTTCCGAAGAAGAAAAAAAGCAATATTTCTTAATAATTAGCAATTTTATAGAAATGGTAGAATATGAAAATATGGGATATAATGGACTATTATGTGAATATGAACTCAAAGATATCGTTCATTATATATTGCCATGTTTTTCTTCGGATCAATCAATATATAAGTTATCAGATGCAATGCTCCTCATGTATAGAAATATTCAGGAAATGGAGGTAGATGAGTCAAAGAAGGTTAAACAGCTTTATGAAACAATGGTACAAGAAACCTATAAAAACGACCCACCTAGATTATTATTTACTAATAAAATAGTGAATTACACATGTAAAGAAATGGGAGGAGTATCTGATGTAATGCAGAAAGTGTTAGAAAAAAATAAGAAAGATTTTTGGGACAGATATGAACGGGTAAAAGAAACGTTTGAAAGCAATTGCCCATTGAAAATTCGGGAAGAATATAGATTGGAAAACTGGTATGATTAAAATATCATTCTTGCAATTATTATAGCGTTCTTTGGAAAAATGCCAATATAGATGGAAGAATTTACAGTGCAAGCAGTATAAACAGCGAATGAGGAGTAATCAAAAAAAATATTACATGAATGGTTGGAATAATACCTCCAAGTCCACAACAGATTTGGAGGTTTTCTTCTGCCCATTTTTATCGGGAAGTAATTTCCCAAATAAACAATCTATGGTACAATATCCTAGAAGTTATCATCACGGGATAAGTGGACCATAGAGAAAGAGCAGAGTCAATCGTAAGCTGATTTGGTTTACATCTAAAATACAGTGCAATCTTTTTCTATGCAGGGACATAAGAGAGTGCATCATGTCAATTTTTTGCAGCCTCATCAGAGAGGATGGAAGCATTTTTCACTTCCAGAGTACAGTGAAAATTCTGGAAAGTGCATCTCAATTACCCTATCGACACATGTGGAGACAGTTGTCTTACTTTCCAAGGGAATGGTCGACAGCAGAAAAGTGAAGGTGGACTTCTCTCTGGAGGATATGGATTTATCTGAATTTAAAGGAAAAGCGACATATGAGCAGATAAAGGCATATGTACTGGAGCAGACGGGACTTAAGGTTTCATCACTGTATATCGCACAGATTAAGAAGAAGTGTGGATTGGATGTCGGTGAGAATTTTAATTTGCCTAAATCTGAGAATGCAAGACAGCCACAGTGTACACCGGAGAAGGAAGATGCAATTATGCAGGCATTTAGTCATTTTGGAATCATATAGATTGTGGATAAGTAGCATCGTGTGTTAAAAATATAGTAAAGTATGGAAAAAGGACATTCCGGAACTGTAGTTATTACAGATCAGGGGATGTCCTTTTTGCAGATATGGAAGTGTTCAAGGGACAAGGTAATGATACTGAAGTATTAAGACTGATATGAATGATATCTATCTTATCTGATCTGCGGATGAATGTCGATGATTTCAATATAGTAATAGTCAAACAATGATTTAAGTGTTAGAATTTAATTATATATGTGTGGCATAATTTCAGATTATAGTAAGGAATTTTGAGATAGATAAAAATGATATCGGATAATTAGAAAAACTTGGAACATGAAGATGAAGCAATGAGTGAGTTCGGATTATAGGACACCTAATACGCGATAATTGTAAATATGATGGACTATAAATAATGGTAGTTGCTGGATGAAAATTATTGTTAATAGTGGTGGAGGACTATATGTTATTGAATTTTACAAGTGATGAGTCGTTGAAAAATATGGATACAGCTGTTAAAGAAAATATGAAAGATCTAAAGTTTTGGGGAGATTTGAATCTATCAAGGGTTTCTTTGGATATATTAAAGAATAGAATAATTATACTGTTGGAAAGAGGTATGGTATTTAAAAGTCTTTTTGAACAATATCCATATGCGATGGTTTCGTATGTAGTGTTTTTGACAAGGTATAAGTATAAGGGCGATTTTTGGGGGATGATTAGCGAGGAAATAGGAATTGATAAACCCAATGCACCAGATCAGACTCAGATTGGCAAGATGATATTGAAAATATTTGATTTATGCGAATTAGATTATAGTGTTACGAAAGAGTCTAACAGGAAATATGTTGATTCTATTTTATACGAAGTGGGAATTCCGCCTGAGAGTAATTTTGGTGATTTATTTTATATCTTTAAATATGGATTAATGAGTAATGTTGATCCGCAGTTCCTTATAGATGAAATTACATCTAAAGAGTATGGTGTACATAAGCCGTTATTACATTTTTTTGCTGATGCACCTGAAGAACGTGCCATTAATTTTGTGTTAGATGTTCAGGATACATATTTAGCAGCTACTCAAACGGGGGATTTTTCAAGTAAGTATTCAGAAACCCTTTCAGAGTGGTTAGAACAGGATAAGGTTAAATCTGCTTATCATGGAAAATCTGCTGAAGAACATGTAGAAGTAAAACCATATTTTTTCTTTGAAAATGGAAAAAGGGGGTTATGCATTGTTTTGCCACGCCAAAATATGACAGAGGAATGGGTGGACAGTGGAAAATGGACGATCGCTGGAGATAATGGATTCCGCATTGAAAAAGAATGTTGTGTTCAGGGAGTGGAAGGAAAACGTTTCATAGATCAGATGGTGATTTCAGTTAGACCATGCAAATCATATATTCTCAACTTTGAATATAATGATGGGTTTGAGAATCATTTGACACAATATGAGATAAAAGGAATAGAAATGGATGGTTGTTTCTATTTTGATTCAAATGGCAGAAGAATCAACCAAAGGTATTTACGGTCACCATATGGAATTGTTATATATTCCACGATTGATAACATTACATGTAATGGTATTGAGCGAGATGTTCAAGCATATCCATTGTCTAGTGATGACTACTGTATAGAACAAATAACTCCACTGACAACAGATGCTCAATTTATAATTTATACCAATAAAGAAGAGATAACCTTGCAAATGAAACCACAGATTATGACTTCTTTAAGTGGAAGAAAATTGTTTGATACAGAATTTGTTGATTCAGAAATACCACTTTTTCTTGAGATTCCGAGAGTGCATATAAATTTTGAAGGTTTTAATTCTGTGGAAGGTGTAGAACTAAGAGTAGGACGAACGTCAATCATAGCAAGTGATTTGGCTATGGATGAAGAAAATATCGTAGATATTAATGAGTGTTTTGATGAAAAATCATATGGTATTCATTCAGTTAGAATATATCAGTTTAACCGATTTATTAAGCAGGTGAGATTTTGCTTGTTACCGGAATTTAAATCGGATTACTTTGACAATTTGAAGTGGTTAGAAGATAAAGCTAATTTGAAGTCGGAATCAGCAAAGCTGACTGTCAGAAAAGTTGATGGTTGGCAGATAGACTTTGCAAATGCAAACGTTCAGGATTCACTAGAAAAATATGAAGTACGTGCTCCTTATCGAGAAGGCACATTAAATGGAACCATCATTTCACAACAGGATAATCTGCGTTTGGCTGTTGAATTTGAATTGCCAATTTGTGCCTATAGGTATGAGTTGATTTCAAATAATAAAATCAGCGAAAAATGTGACATGGCAGATTTTTTGCAAGGAAATCCGTGGCTTTCTGTATCTTTTTATGGTGATTACAAAAAGAATACATATGTAGTTGAATTGGTTTCAGCAAATGGGATAGAGCAGAGGGAAGAAATAAAGTTAACCAGTAATGGATCTGCTAATTTCGATTTGAATGTTTTTAGAGACACTCTGCAGGCAGTTCCGCTTCCTGCAAAAATCCGAGTTGTAAATGCAGATAGAGAAGCATCTTTTGATGTAATTTTGATTGATGAGGTTATTAAGTTTAGATATAGACCGAAGTATGTTAGAAGCAAAAAAGGCATTGCTGTGAAGGATGAAGATATAAACAAAAATGCTACATTAGAGAAGTATGGCGATAATTTTAAGCTATCCTTGATTTATGGAGAATCACAAGTAAATGATAAAGGAGCTAGAATATTTTCAATACCAGAGAATGTCACACTTACTTCAGGATATTATCGAATCATACGAGAAAATAATGTGGATGAGTTATTTACGGTTGATGATGATTTTGAAGTTACATTGCAGTCAGATCAATTCTTTGTGACATTGCGTAATCCCAAAGATCCCATCAATTCATTTGGTGAGTGGTTGGAGCAGTTCTTATACGATCTGATTAGATTCAGGGGGATAAAGAAGATTGATGAATTGCGGATGTCAGAAAGCTATAGGTGCAGGAATAGCATGGGGCAGTTTGCAAAATTTGGGCTATCTGATAATGATATAATAAATCTTGTTTTACTTGGCAATATTCTCGAGTGCAAAATTACAAAAGCACATAAGACCATTGTTACAGAAACTATGGCGATGGTATCTGAATTAATTCTTACGAATGAAGATAGGTTTAGAATTATTGAAAGATTGGTGGAAATGAAGGCTAGTAATATAGTATTTAATTTGTGCAAAGAAAATTACTGTCTGGTGCTTTTAGAAATTCCGGATACTGTAACGGGTAGTTATATAAAAGAATTAGCATCTGCATTAAAGCAAGTTTCAGTAATACTTGCATTGCAGGTACTGTTAAAGGGTAATGTTCCCATTAGAGAAACATTTGGCATTGCAGCATACAGGGATGTAATAGGTCAGGATGCTATTATAGAAATGATGACTACAAATGAGAGAGAGGGAAAAAAGACAGAAGATAGAAAACATTTTCTTTTGGAAGACGGTGTGAGTTGTGTTCATATAGCTCTAAATAGTAATATTTCAGGAATCAATAATTTTTATGAGATGGCAGATGAGAAGAAACTTCGAACAGGAAGAGTACATCTGGATAAAAATAAGATTCCAGAAATCGGTACATACTTTGCAGGAACAAGATACATCGATTTATTTGTTAACTGGTACATTAGAAATCACATGGGGGATACAAATAATGATTCAGATTTGAGAAAGAGAATGCAACTACAGTTTGAATCATTTGAAAGTAAGGTGTGGAATAAAATTTCATCAGTTAGAAATAGCAAAGCAGACAGTTTTTTTAAAGAGTTTAATAGTGTTCTTATGGAACGTGTTGCGAATAAAAGTGATATATCAAATATGACGTCAGTACATTTTACATTCCCTGCTTATTTCTATTTCGAAGGGATAGCTGCACTTATTGCACAATTAGATGAATTTAATGAATTCCCAGAGATGAAAAAGGAGGCTGTTAAGTTTATGGTAGGATCTTTTCAAGTGGCACCTTTTATGTCAGAACGCGATGTATTGATGGCTATGTCCTATATATACTTGAGAAGGAAGGAGAGACGATAATTATGTCAATGAATCCGAGGAGTACGACGGAAAAAATCAAAGCAGATTACAGAAGTTATGTGGCATCTATTTTGACGGTTAGAGATAGAGAAATAAGTCGACTTGCAAAAGAAGAAGTGGAGAAAACTAATTTTGTGAAAGGACCTTTTTTAGAAACAACGCTTCCATTTAAAGATGGAAAAACGCTCAAGCAACTTGCGAATGAAGGAATCATCAGTAATGAGTTTTCTAAAATGGGAAAAAATGTTCATTATAATGATTGGAAACTTCGAATTCATCAGGAAAATGCTTTGAAGCATATCATAAAAAATGACCGAAATATGGTTGTTTCGACGGGGACAGGTTCTGGTAAAACTGAGTGTTATTTATACCCGATTTTTAACGAAATCATGCGTGAAAAAGAATCTGGAACACTAGATGATGGTGTAAGAGCATTATTGATTTTTCCTATGAATGCGTTGGCTAATGATCAACAGAAGAAATTGAGAAAATTACTTGCAGATTATCCGGATATTACATTTGGAAGATATACTGGTGAGACTAAACACGCGAAAGCAAACGAGAAACCAGAGGATGCAGAAAAAAGGCTGCATCAGGAATATGATATTCAACATCAAGGTGATTATGATACTGATTCAAAAAAATCAATACTTAATGAGTTTATGTGCAGAGAATATATGGCGAAAAAGCCGCCGCATATTCTTTTAACAAACTATGCTATGCTCGAATATATGCTGCTAAGGCCAGATACGGCTCCTTTTTTTGATACGGCGAAGGCTAAAAATTGGAAATTTATTGTAATTGATGAGGCGCATACATACAAGGGGGCTGTCGGTACCGAAATTGCTTTTCTTCTTCGTAGGTTGAAAGAACGGATTCAGCATCATAGAAGTGAACCTTTTAGATGCATTGCAACAAGTGCAACTTTAGGAAGTGAAAGTGGAAAAGCATCATTAGCAAAATTTGCCGAGCAGTTGTTTGGTGAACCATTTGATGAAACGGACATTATTACAACTGAAAGACAGAGACGAATTCCGGATGATAGTGTAAGGGATTTTTCATATCAAGATTACAAACGAATAAAAGAAGAGTCCTTGAAATTAAAGGAAAGTGAGAGAGGACAGTTTCTGTACGATAAACTAGTTAATGATGGTCGTTTGTTTAAGTTATATGATATTTTGGCGGAAAAACCAAAGAATATTAATGAAGTCGCAAACTTTGTTTTTTCTGATATTGCGGATAATACGTTGAGAGAACAATCTTTAATTGATTTGATTGAATTAGCAGCTGCTGCGAAGAAGAGTGAATATGAGTCTGCACTTCTGCCTGCCAGGTATCACCTGTTTGTCAAATCCTTGGAAGGCATGTTTGTTGAATATTATCCAATAAAGAGAGTTTTCTTTGATCGTAAAGAAAAATTCAAAGATAGATCTGGAGAGTATTCTGTATTTGAGATGGCTAATTGTCAAAAATGTGGACAGGAGTATATTCTTGGAAAAACAATAACAAAAGATAATAAAAAATATTTGGTACAGACAAGCGGTTTGGAAAAGCCAGAATTCTATTTTTTGTCTGATAACGACATAGATGAAGACTTTGATGAAGATGATGATCTTGATGAACAGTCTAATTTTTCTTCGCTTGGTAAATTCAAACTATGTTTAGCGTGTGGTCGAATTTCTGAGTTTTCAGAGAAAACAGATTATACCTGTTGCAAAGCAAATGATAATAAGAAGATTGTAACTGTTTATAATTTAAAATATGCGGGAAAGGGAAAAGAATCAAACTGTTGTCCAGCATGTGGTGCTACAAGAGAGGGACTGATAAAAAGATTTTTAACAGCAAATCAGCCAGCAACATTTGCAGTTGGAAAAAGTCTGTATGATGCAATTCCGCCTAGACCTATAACACACCAAGAAAATCCTGACACATCAGATGAACTGTTTTCAGATGATTTGTTTGGAAGTTTGGATGATACAGCGACAGAGATTGATGATCATGTAATTGATGAAAGCGGACGAAAACTATTGGTGTTTTCAGATAATCGCCAAGAGGCTGCTTTTTATGCTGGGTATTTTGAAAAGCGTTATAAACAGGCGATGTGGAGAAAGGTTATTCTGAATTGTTTGATAGAAGCTGGCAAAGTTGGATTATCTATTGATGATCTTATTTCGAAATCAAAACAGATGGCTGAAAAGGAAGGTCTTTATACTCTTGATTTAGTTGAACGTAATAATGAACTTGAAGTCAATATAATGAGCAATGAGCAAAAAATCGAAATGGCAGCGCATTATATCATGCAAGAATTTATGTCGCCAGACATTGGAACAGGGTTGGAGGGGCTTGGATACATCCAGATCATGCCAGAAAAGATACAATTCCAAGATGGCGTAAGTCGATATGGTGTTGAAGGCGGAGAAAATATTTGGAATGTGTACAGATTTGTGTTTGACACGTTGCGTCAGAAAGGCACAATAACATTTCCAGAAATGGTGAGTCCGGAAGACGACTTTTTTTCTCCAAGAAATCATGCAGGCTTCTTTAGAAATACAGGAAATGAAAGAATTCACAAAAAAGGTTATGTCTATGGTTTTATGCCAAGTGAAGGACACAAAAATAAACGTTCTGCAATGTTGTTGAAAATATTAAATCATTTTCGACAAGATGAAACCAATGAAGCCAAAGCTATTGCAAATTTACAGCAGTGCTATGATGATTTAATTCTGCAAATGAAAAAGCGGGGTTATATCAGCATCGGACCGGAAAATGCTAGTGGTCAAATATATGCATTGAATTATAAAAAATGGATATTTAAGTATATTAAATCAGAAGAAAGGTTGTATAGATGTAAAAAATGCGGAAAGATATTTGCATATTCTTTGTATGATATCTGTCCAGAATTGAAATGTGATGGGGAGTTAGAGCAAATTGAAGCGGGAAAAATTCGTTCAGGAAGTTATTATGAAAGTCTGTATACTGGAAAGCAATTTATACCGATGGTAGCCAGGGAACACACTGCACAATTATCTTCGGAAACAGCTCGGCAGTATCAAGAAAAATTTGAACAGGGAGCAATTAATGTTCTTAGTTGTTCGACAACATTTGAAATGGGGGTTGATGTAGGTGAACTTGAGGCTACATTCCAGAGAAATGTGCCACCAGAAACATCTAATTATATTCAGCGAGCGGGTCGCGCAGGGCGACGAACATCATCATCAGCATTTTCTGTAACTTTTGCGCGCAGGAATAGTCATGATATGACTTTTTATCAAGATCCACCAGAAATAATAGCAGGAAAGATAAATGCGCCAGTTCTGGAGGTAAACAACGAAAAAATTGCATTACGTCATTTGAATTCCATTGTGGTAGCAGGGTTCTTTAAAGAACATCCAGAATTCTTTACAGGAAAAGCAAAAAGAATTGTTGATTTTGATAAAAAGGATAATATGAGTGTAGAACTGAAAAAGTATTTAGAATCTAAACCGCAATCATTGTTGGATACCATATATAAGGTTTTTACTCCTCAGATTTTGAAACAGCTTAATGTAGACAATTGGGGATTTGTAGATGAATTAATTGGAGAAGATAGTAAACTGAATATAGCAATAAAAGAAAGAGAAAATGATATAGCGGGTTTGCTTGAAATGAAGAAAGGCATAAATGCTAATAGCACAGATTACGAACTTGGAAAAGCTAGAACAGTAACAAAACTAATATCGACGTTAAATGACGAAGGTTCTATCAATTTTCTGAGTGCAAAGGGGGTATTACCAAAGTATGGATTTCCTATTGATACTGTTTCACTGAATATTATTAACAATAAAAACAGAGAAGCCGAAAAGCTTGATCTATCCAGAGATTTAAGAATGGCAATCAGTGAATTTGCTCCACCGGCACAGATTGTGGCTAATGGAAAACAGTGGAAGAGTTATGCTGTTAATACTATACCTGATAAAAGTTGGCCAACATATGTGTATTATGAATGCCAGAATTGTAAGCGTATTTATCCTCCAAAGACAAAAATGACAGAAGTTACTATTGATATTAGTGACGATATTGAACTTTGTCCAACTTGTCAGGCTAAAATGAAAGCACGTAAGTTTATTATTCCGCTATTTGGATTTTCTACTTCTTATAAAGAATCTCCTAAGCAAGTGGGGGAAACGAGACCAAAAGCTTATTATGCTACACAGACACAGTTTTGGAGTGATACGGATCTTACGGAAAGTCAGCAGCGCGAGGTTAAAAGCAGGATATTGAATTTTTATGGAAAAGAAGTTTCTGCAAAGTATTCTCCAGGTGGAAAGTTATTTGTGCTAAATCAGGGAACCAATGGAGCAGGATTATATGTTTGCCCTGAGTGTGGATTCACGACTGAGGTCGATAAGATCCCAAAGAAAGGGCATAACAATAAATATGGCAGAAATTGTCCGAATAAAATGTTACAGAGAGTATCATTGGGACATCAGTTTTCAACAGATATTTTGAAAATCAATTTACCAGACCATTTGATCGAACAGCCGATGTCAGGTTCATTGGAAAACAAGGATCAATATTTATCTGTTTTATATGCATTACTTGAAGGTGCCAGTGCGGCTTTAGATATTAATAGAAGTGATATAAGCGGATGCGTTACTGGAAAATGTCAGATTGTATTATATGATGATACTCCAGGGGGATCTGGATTTGTAAAACATGTCTACGAAAACCTTGAAATGGTAATTGCCAAGGCAAAGGAAAAGGTTAACGGTAATTGCGGATGCACAGAGGAAACTTCATGCTATGGGTGCTTGAGAAACTATGGAAATCAGTTTTTTCATGATGTTCTTTCGAGAGGAGTGGCCTATCGTTATTTGGATTGGTTATTAAATGTGGTTGAGGAAAATAAAATAGAGAGTAATCAAGTCGAAATAGGTTCATAAAGCAAGATAAGCGACAAAAAACGTGGTCAATATTATGTTATTTAAGGAACAGAATTCCTAAATATTATACGGGAAATAGTCAGTTACAACAAGCCACAAAGGAAATAGTCCTCTGTGGCTTGCTTTGAAAATGGATAATTTAATACTTATAACTTCGGATTTCGTCTTCTCAGTTTCCGATGTTCCTTTGCCGGCTTGGAACGTGAAAATATTTCTTTTAAGGTCTGTTTTTCTTCGGCAGAAAGCTGGGTGATTTTCATTTCCAAATTTTTGCAGAACAAAAGGAGGAGACCGTTAATATAAGCATCATTAGAGGCTTCGGGAGTATCCTCTATAGAAATCTGAGTTGGAGAAGTAAAATCATCAATGATATTTTTTACCATGTTTTGATAGTCAATATCACTGGCAGTGTTGTTGTCTTTCATATGGGTATTTCTCAGGTCGGAGACGATTGGCTTTAAATCTTCCAACAGAATGTTCATGTAGTATTGTTCTGTCTCAATGTGAGAAGTATCAAATATTTTTGTAAATGCATCGGTGGAGTCGGCACCGAGTTCGTTCAGTTTATATCTCATCACATCAAGAAAAGCGTTTGCTATCTGAATGCCTTTATCATTAAAACCATCAATATAGATTTCCAGGTCAGTCATGAATTTCCTAAAATTTTCATGTGTGAGCAATTCAGATAATAATCTTGGATTATATTTTTCGTCAGTCAATATTTGGAC
>ULPS01062080.1_pt1 | contig 15026 bp, 11 predicted proteins | sample 1953711 | NCBI WGS metagenome assembly ULPS01 (sample SAMEA4835635, study PRJEB28245) | human gut metagenome | biome: gut microbiome; material: fecal sample | place: Denmark | collected 2008 | reverse complement strand
CAGGCGTACAGCCACTATCATGACGGCAACAGCCTCTATATCCATCAGCCTCTCACCGAGGGTTCCATGGCCGAGAATATCCTGCATATCCTGCGTCCGGACAGCTCCTACACTCCTCTGGAAGCGAGAATTCTCGATATCTGCATGATCCTTCACATGGAGCATGGCGGCGGAAATAACTCTTCCTTCACCACCCATGTGGTCACCTCCTCCCTGACGGACACCTATTCCGTTATGGCGGCTGCGATCGGCTCTCTGAAGGGTCCCCGTCACGGCGGCGCAAACATCAAGGTAATTCAGATGTTCGAGGATATGAAGGCCGAGGTGAAGGACTGGGCCGATGAGGATGAGGTTGCGAACTACCTGCAGCGTCTTCTGAACAAGGACGCCTTTGACCATGCAGGCCTGATCTACGGTGTGGGCCATGCGGTCTACTCCAAGTCCGATCCGAGAGCCATTGTCCTGAAATCCTTCGTGGAGAAGCTCTCCGAGGAAAAGGGGCTTCATGAAGAATTTGAGCTTTATAATCTGGTGGAAAAGCTGGCGCCGAAGGTTATTTCCGGCGAACGCCAGATGTACAAGGGCGTAAGCGTCAACGTGGACTTCTACTCCGGCTTCGTTTACAAAATGCTCGGCCTGCCCACCGAGCTGTTCACCCCTATTTTTGCCATTGCAAGAATGGTTGGATGGAGCGCCCACCGCATGGAGGAGCTGGCAAACAACGGAAAGATCATCCGTCCGGCTTACAAATCGATCTGCACCGACAGAGATTATGTGCCGCTTTCTGAAAGATAACGTCCGGATCAGAATTTCCGGAAAATACAGATGCCTGCAAAGGACAACGCCCGGGTTTCTCAGGGAAACCGGGCGTTATTTTAATAGTCTGACGGTATATATATCATATACGCCAGCATTTCGAAAACAGGCTCATAATAAGTTGAAGAACCCACCGGTTTTTGATAAAATGACAGAAGAAATCCATAAAAGCTTAATCGAACGTCAAATAGAATTTGCGGAGAAGGAGAGACTGTTTTATGGCCATCAAATCCATACGGATCATGAATGTTATGGTTTTTCAGAATCAATGGAGAAAAAATAACGGAGATCCCAAAACAGGAAAGCTGCCGGCAGGAGACCGGATTCACGATGCCTTTGAGCTTCACTTTTCTGATGGCATCAACGTAATAATCGGTGAAAACGGAACGGGAAAAACCACTCTCCTGAAAATGATTTATGCTGCGACCCAATGGTCGATTCCAAAAACGGATGCCGGGAAAACAGATAAATTTCATAAATTCTTTTCCAACAATATTACGGACGGCGATCTTCTGAAAAATGATTCGAATCAGAAAAATTACTGTGGCTTTGAATTATCAGACGGCACACATACCTTTCAGTGCAGCCTGTCACATGGCGGTTTCTTCAATTATGGCGAATGGCACGGTTTAAATATACAGTCCATATTTATTCCAACTACTGAAATGCTTTCCCACTCCAAAGGATTTCTTGCGCTGAACGAAAAGTTCAAAATGCCGTTTGACGGTACCCAGGTTGATATTATTGTCAATGCATCCCTTCCGGAAGCACGTAGCCTTCCGGAATATATGCAGCGTATTCTGGAGCTGATCAGTGATGCCATTGATGGAGAAGTCATTCAGGAAAATGATATCTTCTATGTTGTGAAACGCGACGGCCGGAAAGTTGATTTTTCTCTCGAAGCGGAAGGCATCCGAAAACTTGCCCTTCTCTGGAAGCTGATACGCAACGGTCTTCTGGAAAAAGGAACGATTCTTCTCTGGGACGAACCGGAATCCAATCTGAACCCGGAATTATTTCCTCTTGTGGCTGAAATTCTCCTTGAATTACAGAAAAACGGTATCCAGATTTTCATTGCCACCCATAGTTATAACTTTTCAAAATATCTTGAACTTTTACGAAGCAGCCGGGAACAGGTTCAATTCCACAATTTGTACAAAGGCACTTCCGAAATGCCCGATACACTGGAAAAACGCTTCCCTGACAGGAATCAGCGTATTGACGAAATTTATGGAGAGTCTGCTTATACCCTGGAAGAGCTGCAGCCTAATCATATTATGATGGCAGACGAAATGCTGCTGGATATGGTGTATAACGAAAAGGCAGGCGGAAAATGACACAAATATATCAGGATGAAAACAAAATATACCAGTTTGATTTTTCCTCGGCCATATGGTCATCCAATATGCTTCAGCAGATTTTCCATACAAACAACGCAGGGATATTAAGCGACGTTGACTTTATTGCCGAGACACACGAAGAGATACTTCTGATCGAATATAAAAATGCAAATATTCCCGGAGCAGCACATCCTGAAGCTTTTCAGCCAATGGATCAGAAACGGGAACATAAAATCGCGCGAAAGTATTATGACAGTTGGATCTACCTGACGGCAATACGAAAAAACAAGCCGGTTGCATACATTTATATACTGGAATATCCGAACAGCGACGCAGTTATGCGTAAACGGATTCGAAACCACATTGCAGATCTGCTTCCCTTTCAGCTTCAAAAGCTGCCAGAGATACAGACAGAACTGATCCGATCTTTTGAGGTACTTTCCATTGCCGAATGGAATGCGCACAGTAAATATCGTTTTTTCCCAATAACTCCGGTAAACGCAGGCCGTTGACGAAGGATAAGGCGCGGAAATTTCTCCAGGCTTAAAAAATTCCCGCCATTTTCCGCGCCTTATCTTTTTGCCGTTGTCCCGGCCATTTTTCTACAACAGCTTTCCGGAAATGTTCCATGTTTAAAATCCGAACAGCGCCAGCAGCCTCTGCCAGAAGCTCATCGGCTCTTCCTCAACCGGAATATCCACCTCCTGCGGTATCTGAATTCCTTCCGTCTGCATTACAAACTGTACCAGCTCCACATTCGAATTCTTGTCGGATACAAAGGAAATCTGTTCAAAATCGCTGCCGGACAGGTCATTGATCACGCCGTCTACCTCTTCGTCAATTTTAGTATCGATGTCCCCCGCCTTATCCTTAAACTCATCGGTTCCGTCCCTCAGATCAGCCACGCCGTCCGCCAGTTCTCCTGTTCCATCCAGGAGCTCACCGGTTCCGTCCGCAAGCTGGCTGGAGCCGTCCCGAAGGGCGTCGGAAGCGTCATTGAGCACGGTCACACCGTCTGCCAGCTCTGAAACGCCATCCGCAAGCTCTTTTGTTCCGTCTGCGAATTCACTTCCGCCATCCGCAAGCTCCGAAACGCCGTCTGCAAGCTGGCTGGTTCCATCCGCAAGCTGGCTGATACCGTCTGCAAGAGCGTCAGTTGCGCTCTCCAGATCACCGATTCCCGAATCCAGAGCGGCCGCGCCTTCCTTCAACCGGGTGAGCTGGGCCACGGTTTCTTCGCTTCCGAGGGTGTTACTGATCTGATCCACGAGCATATATGCGCCTATAAGCTGATCTGCGCCGGATTTTAGTTCAAACAGTTTTCCAACCATAAAGTTGGGATCTACAGGAATCTGGCTGTCTCCACCTTGTTCTGTTGAAAGAGAAAGAACACCCATTTTTTCCTGTTTACTTCGAAACACAGTTGTCTGAACCATTTTGCCCGGCTCCACTTGCCGCATATTTGAAAACTTATATACTGCTGTCATTGTTCCTGTAGAAGCTTCTTTCTTTATCTGCGTTGTATTCACTCTGGCAGAGGTTGCCATGGCTACAGAAGGATTTTCATCCAAGGGCACCTCAGAAACTCTTTCGTTCTCAGTGCCTTCATTGGGGCGGCTATCTTCAGACGAAGGCTTTTCACTACTGGAACCATTTTCCTCGTTCAAACTGCTGCTTTCTTCCGTACTTTCTTCGTCTCCTAAACTGGTGCCTTCTTCTGCGCTGCTATTTTCTTCTCCGGAATCACTTTCAGAATCTTCTTTATTTTCTCCGTCCTCATCTCTTTCACTATTTTCATTTTCAGTATCAGCTGGTTCATCCGTACCTTTTTCTTCTGCTATCGTTTCCTCTTCAACAGAATCCTGATTGTCTTCTTCCAAATCTGCATCCGGCGTTAAGGCCTCCTCTGTTTCATTTTCTGCTGTCATAGCAGTTCCGAAGCCAGAAGCTGATATCATACTCTTAATAACCTCTTCCACACTCCCTGAAACTTTTTCCATTCTGTTCAGATTAGAATCCGCTTCACTTCCGGTATCAATTGAAGAAAATCCAAGTATATTCAAATAAGTATTTAACTCGTTCGCCCCGTTCAGAACATCCTGTGCCCTCTGATCCAGACTCCCCTTAGAGCTCTCCCCCAGCCCGGAGATCATATCCACCAGCGCGCTGACACCTTCGCTTAACTGATGGGAGCCGGTTTTCAGCTGCTTGACACCGTCGGCCAGCTTGCGCGCTCCGGATGCTGCTCCGTTTTCACCGGTGTAGCCGTCACGCAGCTGATTCGCGCCGTCCTGAAGGGAAACGATTCCATCCACCAGCTCCTGCGCGCCGTCAGCCAGATCATTGCTTCCGTCCTGCAGGGTATCGATTCCATCGCCAAGGGATCTCGCGCCCTCCGCATAGCTGTTGATTCCCTCCTTCAGGCTCTCTGCTCCGCTCTGCAGCCCCTCCACACCCTCACGAAGGGATTTCACGCCGCCCTCCAGATCCTGTGCGCCGTTTGAGAATTCATCCGCCGCATCGCTGATCTCTCCGGCCTGGTCGTGAAGATCATCCAGAGAGAACACCTCCCTGTCCACGTCCAGATTCATGGGAAGGCCCTGGAAGCTGATGCCGTCCATCTCAAAATCCAGCACATCCGCCGTTACCGTAATATCCTTCTCGCTTCCGGCAAGGACATTATAAACGAGCTGCTTATCCGTCCCCACATTTGCGACCGTCGCGCCGGGCGCTTCCAGACTGCTGCACCGGTTCATATCCATGGTCAGCGTAATCTGCAGCAGATAATTTTCAAAAAATGCGGAATCCGCCTTATCATTCTGCCCCACGTGAATGGAAATCTTGAGCTTTCCGTTCTTTCCCGCAAGCTCCCGGGCGCTCACCTTTTTTCCATCCAGCGTATAACTGATTGAAATTTCCCACGGGAGCTCCGCGGACTGAAGATTTCCCTGATAGAAAAATTCCCCGGCCTGCGCGTCCACGGTGACCGTTCCCTTTTTCAGCTGAATTTCGGCGTCAGAGCTCAGATTTTTCACCGACTCATAATTGCCGTAATCCACGATCTGTGTATCTTTGTCAAGCCGGTAGGCATTTACCACGTAAATACCATCCACACTTCCGTCCTGATTCAGATTCACATAAACGTTTTCTTCCTTCGGCGTATTCTCATCAGCCGCCCTTACCGGCGTTACGCTTCCCGCAATCAGCACGCCGCACAGTACAAACGCAGCCAGGCGTGTGTTATTTTTCCTTCTGTTTTTCTTCATACTATACTGCACCTCCTGTGGAAGCATTTTCCGCTTTTCCATCCTCTGATCTTCCGCTTCCTGCGTCCTTCTCTCCGCTTCCTCCCTGTTTTCTGCTTTCAAAAAAATCCGCATTCAGGGTGGTTTTCCGTATCAGCCCGTCAAACAGCATGAGCAGAGATGGCAGGACGAAGATCACGAGCGCAAAAGACAGCGCCGCGCCCCTTCCGATCAGCGTTCCCAGCTGGCTGAGGACACCGTTCGTGGATACCAGTCCCAGAATGCTTCCCGCCAGCGTCAGCACCAGGGACGACGTCAAAATGGACAGGGTACAGGTCTTCAGCGTCTGCCCTGCCGCATTCCTCTTCGTCATTCTCTTTCGGAGCTCCAGATATCTGTCCGTAAAAAGGATCGCGTAATCAATCGTCACTCCCAGCTGCATTGTACTGATCATCAGATATCCTATGTAAAACAGGCTTGTACCCGAAAAATACGGCAGCCCGAGATTGATCCGGATGGAGGCCTCAATCACAAGCGTGATGATCAGCGGGAGGCTGATGGACCTGAAAGCCACCAGCAGAATGCAGAACACAAAAATGACCGCCAGCAGGTTTACCTTCAGATTATCCCGCGTAACCGTCGTTTTCAGATCTTCGGTACTCACCAGGTCACCTGCATACTGAATCTCGTTACCATAGTATTTCTCCCCGATGCTGCGGACCGCATTCACCTTTTCATCCCAGTCCGCTTCCTTCTCCTCCGTATCAAGTGTGATGATAAAACGACTGTAATTTGCCGAATAAAAGGAAGAAAGCGTATCAGAGGGAACATAATCGGAGGGAATGGAATTACCCACTGAATTCGCGTAGGAAATCACGCTCGTCACATAATCCAGATCCAGAAGCTCCTCATTCATGGCAGCCTCCTTTTCCAGACTTCCACGCGGAACCATCAGAACAACCGGACTGGATGGGCCGTACAGCCCGCGGATCGCCTTCGTATCCCTGCCAGGCTGCGCAGCCTCTGAGGTATAGAACTCACTGTCCCCATAGTAAAAGCTGTTCCGGTTCTGTGCGAGCCAGAATACCGGTACAAGCAGAACAACGAGAATCAGCAGAGGGATCCTTACCTTCATCACAAAACTGGAAAAGCCGCCGAATCCCGGCACCAGCGGCCTGTGTCTGGTCCTGTCAATCAGCTTATACGTTACAATGGCAAGCGCCGGCAAAAAGCAGAGCACGCTGATCAGGCTGAAAATGATGGCCTTGGCCATCGCCCAACCCAGGTCCGGCCCGATCTGAAAGGCCATGAACACCAGGGCCAGGAAACCTGCCACAGTCGTAAGACCGCAGGAAAGGATTCTGCCCGCCGACTGCTTCACGGCAGCGCACATGGCGGTCTCCGCCTTCAGGCCCTGATTTCTGTTTTCCTCAAAGCGGTGCAGAAGAAAAATGGAATAGTCCATGGATACCGCAAGCTGCAGCACCGGCCCCGCCGCGCTGGTTACGAAGGATACCGTTCCAAAGATCAGGTTGGTTCCCATGTTGATGAGAATCGCCACGCCGATGGTAATCAGGAACAGAACCGGCTCAAACCAGGAACTGGTGGTAAGCAGAAGAATCAGAAAAACAATCGGCACTGCCAGAAGCATGATTTTACGCACATCTTTCGCCGTATCGGAGGCCGCAGCCACACTTTCCACCACGGAACCCGACATACAGTTTTCGTCGCCGATGATTTCCCGGACAGCGGCAACCGCTTCATCCGCCCTGTCCTCCTTCACCGTCACGGAAAACAGAGCGTTTCCATCCTGATACCATTCATCAACCGTCTTCTGCGGCGCCATCTCAAGCGGCTCATAAATATTTACGGCGTCATCCAGCCAGCTGACCTCCTGGATGCCCTCCGCCGCTTTCAGCCTTTCCTTATATTCCAGCGCTTCCGGAATGGTGACGTCATAAATCAGAACGCGCATATTCGGCACAGCCTGATTATACTCCTCCTCCATCACATTTATCGCTCTGGTTGAGGCCGATTCTCCGGGCAGATAATCCGTTAATTTACAGTTCACATCAACCAGTCCCGACAGAACCGCGCATACGGCCGCTGTAGCCACAAAAAGGACGATCACCTGAATCCTGTGCTTCAGGAGAAACTGCGTATAACGCTCCATCCGTCTTTCCTCCATATATCTCTACATATAATTAACATTTGTTGATTTTACAACTCATGTACATTATAATTAAGCTGAAAAGGGATTACAATCATCATTGTGGTTTTTGGCGTATTTTAATAGACATTTTGGGCCGCTTTGTTGAGAATTTATATTTTTTTCAGAATTGTCTGCGACAGGGCCATTTCATAGCCCGTCCGACGACAGACTTTCCTGAATGACAGCGAAATGGCCTCTGCGGTACAGGAAAGGAGAAAAGGAAGGCGGCCTCTGGCTGGCTCTCCGATTAAATGCCGCCTTGCGGCGGCGGAAAAAAGAGGAAGATATGGCACACGAAAAAAAGGAATGGACGGACAGACGCATCCGAAAAACAGAGGCACAGCTTCTGCAGAGTCTGATGACTCTCATGCAGGAAAAAGATATCAAGGATATTTCCGTCAAGGAGCTTTCCGATCTTGCGGATATCAACCGTGGGACCTTCTACCTTCATTATCGGGATGTCTACGACATGCTTTCCCAGGTGGAGGACTCCGTTTTTCAGGAATTTAACGATATTCTTGACAAAAATTTTGCTCCGACAGGTGAGGCGTCCATGCATGCTGTCGTGAAGGATATTTTTTCCTTTCTGGACAATAACCGACTGATCGCCCGAACTCTGCTTGGGCCTCACGGTGATCTCGCCTTTGTCAACCGGATGAAAGAAATGGTCCGGCTCCGCCTGCTCCGTCTGCGGACACAGGAAGCGCCGCCCGCCGACGCTTTCGACTATTACTACGCGTTCATCACCTCCGGCTGCATCGGGCTGATCCAGTCCTGGCTGAACCGGGAAACTCCGGAACCGCCAGACCGGATCGCGTCCCTGGTGGAGAAAATGATCCTCCAGGGACTCTCCCCCATGCTGCCCGCTCCCATCCGGACATGAGACTTTGTTTTCTGCTGGCTGTACAGGCTTCTACTCGCTCATGATCACATTCCGCAGCCTGCGCACCAGAGGCGTGAGGCCGGAATCCGTCTTCTGCATCATGAACAGGATGGTCATGTCCGCTTTCGGATCGTTGGCAAAATAGCAGCCGAGCCAGCCGTCCCAGCCATATTCTCCCACATTGTTCAGCGTACAGGAGCTGCCGGGATTTTTCATCACACGCACCAGATTTCCATAATCGAAGCCGGGCATGGTGGAGAAATTCTTTACGAACGCCTCCCGCTGGGCCCCGTTCAGCGCTCCGGCGGTCATATAGTCTATGGTCCGGGGCTTCAGAACGCGCACGCCGTCCAGCTCGCCGCCATTTAGCAGCATCTGGGCGAAACGGGCATAATCGTCTACCGTGGAAACCAGTCCCGCGCCGCCGGACTCAAAGGCAGGCCTGCGGTCCATGGCATTGAAAATGCCCAGATGATTTTCCCGGTAAGGGACAAGTCCGCCCTTTCCGTCGGGCTGGTATACGGTAACCAGCCGGTCCTGTTTTTCCTCCGGCACAAAAAATCCCGTATCCTTCATGCCCAGCGGCCCGAAAAAGCTTTTTTCCAGGTATTCTCCGAAGGACATGTCCGCCGCGGCTTCGATCACGGCTCCCAGCACATCCGCACTGCTCCCGTATTTCCAGGAGCTTCCCGGCTGGAACAGCAGAGGGCCTTCTCCCAGGCGCACCGCAAGCTCTCTTGTGGTCATGGGATGATCGGTAAACATTCTTTTTTCAAGCTCCCCGAACACCTCATCCGCATGCCTTCCCGGCAGTCCTGCATCCCCGTTATACACCAGACCGGAGGTCATATTCAGAAGGTCCTGCACCTGTACCTGCCGGTCCGCCTTCACCAGCCTTCCGTCCTGCTCCACCAGGGAATCCCGGAAAGAAGGCAGATAAGCGGATACCGGCTGTCCCAGATCCAGCGTTCCATCCTCAAACAGCTTCATGGCCGCCGCACCCGTGATGGGCTTACTCATGGAATACAGGCGGTAGATCTGGTTTCTTTCAATTGGCTTTCCTGCCTCCACATCCGCCATTCCCGCTTCCAGATAACAGCATTCTTCGCCATTCTGCCTCACCAGCAGACAGCCGCCGGCAAGCTCCTTCTCCTCCACAGCCTTTTCCATGAGGTCTTTCAGCTTTTTCCTCGTTTCGTCTTTCATCACGTCTCTCCTTTTGGCTTCCTGTCAGTCCCGTTTGATCCAGTCTGCTGCGAGCGCAGGCCAGACGGCGCATTCCGGACTGATCTGCTCTCCTGTGCCGTTATCCGTCTGCTCGTCAGCCAGGCTCAGCCCGTGCTCCCCGTCCGGGAAAATGTGCAGTTCAAAGGGCACTCCCGCTTTCCGCATGGCCTCCGCAAGCAGCAGGGAATTTTCCACCGGAACGGCCCCATCCGCAAAGGTATGCCAGAGGAAGGTCTTCGGCATGTCCGAAGTCACCTGCTTTTCCAGAGATACGAATTCCCGTTTCTGTTCATCTTCACAGTCCTTTCCAAGCAGGTTCTCAAAGGAACCCATGTGCGCATATTTTCCGGAGGTGATGACGGGATAACACAGGATCAGCCGGTCCGGCCGCATCTGCTCCGCCGAAAATCCGGTCAGCTCCGCCAGGAAATCCCGGTCCCAGAACACGCCGATACTTCCCGCAAGGTGCGCCCCGGCGGAAAATCCGCAGACCACAATCTTCTTTTCATCGATGTGGTACTCCTGCGCATGCTCTCTCAGCCACGCCACCGATGATGCCAGCTCCCAAAGCGCTGTGGGAAAGGTTTCCGGTGCGATGCTGTAGCGGAGCACACAGGCATGAAAGCCCATCCCGCACATGCGAAGCGCCACCGGCTCCGCCTCCCTGTCGGACAGAAAACCGTATCCCCCTCCCGGACAGATCAGAACTACCGGACGTTTCCGGTTTTCTCCCAGCTCCGGAGAATGATCCTGAAAATAGGTTGTGAGCGTTACCTGGGTGTGATCCGTACGGATTGGTACTGTTTTTACAATCATAACATCCTCTTTTCCCGCCGCCGACGGCGACATTGTCTTTCCGGATAAAATTCCCGGGAATCTTATCCTTTTTCTGTCTCTTTTCAAACAAACCTATTATCTCACCTTCTTTTTTCGATTGCAAGCACTGCCCCGCCTTTACTCTCAAATACATATTCCGGTACAGATCTGTCCCGAACCGCATTCATCGTTTTGTCCCGGGAAGAATACCTTATATAAGTCAGGGCGGCATGACATTTCTGCCATGCCGCCCTTCTGCCTGCAAATTTTCATATTGCAGTTTTCCCGGGAACCACCCCTGTGCTTCAGCCCTGATTCCAGAGCACGGTTTCCACCTTCTGCTGTCCCTGATAGCCTTTTTTGCGAAGCACCTCTCCCACGGCTTCCTTAAATTCATCCATGGAAAAGCTGACCTTCTCCTTGTTTTCAAGAACCAGAACACAGTCGCCGCGGAACCCGCAGTTTTCTTCGCAGTTGATCCGGTACATGTTCTTCCGGTTGATCGCGCCGATATCCTCCAGCGTCTTGACCATCCGGTACACCGTAGCGATTCCGATGGAGGGATCCTGCCGGACCGCCTGATAATAAATCTCCTTGCAGCAGGAGCACTCGTCAGAAAGTATGATGTCGATCAGAAGCTTTCTCTGACTGGTGATCCGAAAGCCGTTTCTTCTCAGCTCCTCCAGGATTCTCTCTCTCCTTCTTCCTGCCTGCCTTTCCTGCTCAATAGTTGCTGTCATCTGCATTCACTCCTGTCTGTTTATCCGGCTCTATCTGTTCCGATTCGTCCTGTTGACAGGCGGTACCGCACAGCCGCCGCTGCAGGCTCCACACGCTCCGCAGTTGCCTCCGCAGCCGCCCCTGCCCGCCTTTCTGTCACGGACCATGCTCCGCACCACAAGGAAAACCACAACTGCCAGAATCAGTGCCGTCACAATTGTCCCCGCATTATTTATCAGAAAAGTCAACATAATGTCCGCTCCTTTCACACATCGGAAACCAGAAAGATTTCTGATATGACTTTGCTTTGTTTCATGGTTAGTATATTCTAACTCGCAGGCTTTGTCAAGACTGAAATGCTGTTTCAGACCGACGCGGGGCCAAAAAGGTTACAGTTCACCCCGCGCATTCGCACCCCGCCCTACAGAAACAGACTGAGCTGCCCCAGCGGCTCTCTGATCAGCTCCGCCGGCGTCTTTGTCAGAAGTCCGTAAAACCCACAGTCCTCCCGCAGCCATTCCCGGGCTTCCTCCATATTCAGAATCAGCGGCATTCTCGAGTGGACCCCGTGCACGGATGCATTGGCCTGTGTGGTCAGAATCACGAACCGTTCCTGCCCTTCCCACTTCCGATGGAAGCCGGCCATCAAAAGAAGCCTTCCCTTTCCTCCTTCCGGCCCCTTTGGCGCGAAAAAATAAGGATCCTTCTTCTCAGACCACTCGTAAAAGCCTGCGGCGGGAATCAGGCAGCGCCGGTTCTGCACGCTTTCCGCAAACAGCCTTTTTTCCAGCACGGTCTCGCATCTGGCATTGATGATCAGCCCCTTTCCTTCCACGCCCGGAAAACCCCAGACGTACTTCTTCATACAGAGCCTTCCGGAAGGCTCCCGCACCAGGACGGGCGCCGCCATGGAGGGGCGGATATCCCCGCGCAGGCTGAGGAAAGGGAGAAAAAAATCCTCCCCTTCCTCGTCCAGTATCTCAAAAAAGCCTTCCTTCAGCGCTTCAAAGGTTCCATCCCCAATCAGATATCTGCTGCACATTCACTTTCTCCTGCTGCTTTTTGCTGATTTTTACTGTTCTCCGGCTGTTTCCCAACGGCTTTTCCACCTTACGGCTATCTTCTTTCACTCTCCCGGTTCCGATACTGCACCGGCGTCATTCCATAAGTCTTCTTAAACAGTCGATTGAAATGCTCCACGCTCTCATAGCCCACGCTCTCCGCAACTGCCTCCACTGTCTGCCCCGTCTTTACCAGAGCAGAAGCCGCCTTTTTCAGCCGCACGGCGCGGACCGCCTCCTGGAAGGTCATGCCCGCTCTGTTTTTAATGTACTTGGAGAGATAGGGACCGGAAAGATGAAACTGCTCCGCCAGCGCTTCCAGCGTCACATCCCGGTAATTTTCCCTGATGTACTGCATGATCCGGATCAGTCGTTCCTCTCTCTCCTGGCCGATGTCTTCCGCCTCCAGAAGCCGGTTGACGGCAGAAACCAGCGCGCTGATGGAGCTGCGGATGATATCCTCATCCATTCCCACGCCCCAGTACATTCTGCCCTCATACAGAACGCCCACAAACGCAGCCGCTCTGGATGAGGAACCTCTGGAAACCGCATGTTCCTCATAGACGGCCAGCTGATAGCTGATGCCAAAAGCGAGCTTTACCGCACAGCTTACCGCGTCCAGACGGCCGTTGCCCTGTGCCTCAACTTCCTTCCTTCCCTTTTCCTGCTGCTCGATGGTCACGCTCGCCCTAATTCCATCCGTCTGACGGAAATGGCATTCCGGAATGTCAAACACCGAACGGGGCGTTATATAGGTTTCCTCAAATATATCATAAATATCCGCCGGGGAAAGCTCCTGATGCCGTTTGTCTGAAACGTCCTTCATCAGATAGCCCACTTCCTCCTTCATGCCGTCCGGAAGGGAAATTCCAAAGTTTTCCTTCAGCACAAAGGCGATGCCTCCCTTGCCGGACTGGCTGTTGATCCTGATCACATCCGACTCGTACTCTCTTCCCACATCCTTCGGATCGATAGGAAGATAAGGCACCTCCCAGCGCTTCCCGCTCTTCCCTTCCTTTCTCCATGCCATCCCTTTGGAAATGGCGTCCTGATGAGACCCGGAAAAAGCGGTAAACACAAGATCTCCCGCATAAGGAGCGCGTTCATACACCCGCATCCTCGTCAGCCGCTCATAGGTCTCACGGATCTCCATGATATTGCCGAAATCCAGTCCCGGATCCACGCCGTGGCAGACCATGTTTAAGGCGAGCGTAACGATATCCACATTTCCGGTCCGTTCCCCGTTTCCGAACAGCGTTCCCTCCACACGGTCAGCGCCGGCCAGCACGCCGAACTCCGCATCGCTGATGCCGCAGCCACGGTCATTATGCGGATGCACGCTGAGCACCACCGCATCCCGGTACTTCATGTGCTTATGCAGATACTCCACCTGACAGGCGAACACATGGGGCATTGCGACCTGCACTGTGGTGGGAATGTTGATGATCGCCTTTCTCTCCGGCGTGGGCTGCCACACATCCAGCACCGCATTACACACCTCCAGCGCATAGTCCACCTCCGTTCCCGGGAAGCTCTCCGGGCTGTATTCGAAGGTGAAGTTTCCCTTCGTTTCCTCCGCCAGCTTCTTTAAAAGCTCCGCACCATCCACGGCAAGCTGCTTTACCTCCTCCTTACTCTTATGAAAAACCTGTTCCCGCTGCGCCACAGACGTGGAATTGTACAGATGCACCACCGCGTGGGGCGCTCCCTGAACCGCCTCGAAGGTCTTCCTGATGATGTGCTCCCTCGCCTGGGTCAACACCTGAATGGTCACGTCCTCAGGAATCATATTCCGCTCAATAAGCTCTCTTACAAAACGATATTCTGTCTCCGAAGCCGCCGGAAATCCCACCTCGATCTCCTTAAAGCCTACCTTCACCAGCATCCGGAAAAACTCCAGTTTCTCCTCCAGACTCATCGGCTCGATCAACGCCTGATTTCCGTCCCTCAGGTCAACGCTGCACCAGATGGGAGGCTTTTCGATAATATCCTTTTTCGCCCAGTCATATGTTACCTCCGGCGGCATAAAATAAGATCTTCCATACTTTTCGCTGATTGCTGCATCCATACAATTCTTTCCTCCTGCATTTTTCTTTACGAACCGGAGATTTTCATTCACTTGCCGGCGACCCGCCTTTTGAGCCGCCTTTGTCGGAGCTTCCTTTGAAAAAAAGAAGCGCCTCTGTGAAAATCCCCTTTTTCGGAATCTTCATAGAGACGCAAATTTACTTCACGCGGTACCACTCTATTTCGGGACAGGCTGCGCCTTCCGCGCCGCTTTTCCCGCACTCAAATCAGACACTGTCATGCCCTTTCCCTTTCTACGGCGGAAACTCCGTCCTTTCCTACGCAGCCGCATCCGCGGCCTTCAGAAAGGCTGCTCCAAGGTCAGTTCCCCTTCCGCTTCCGGCTGCCTCGCACCCTCCGGCAGCTCTCTGCTTCCTCACGTCCGGCTACTATTCCTCTTCCTCGCTTTCCCTTATTCAATTTCTTCGATTGTAACACAGCCCTTTGAGCAGGTGCAAGGTGCATATTTAATCAATTTTATTGATTTATTTTAACCTTTTAGTGTTTTCAATCAATATTTTGCAGGAGGCACCCCTTCTTCTTCCGGCTCCATTCTTCCCCAAAATTACTCTGCCGCGTCCGCCGGCGCTCTTTCAAAGGCATTACTCCGCTGCAGCTGCCAGAGCTCTTCCAAGCGCC
>ULPS01022341.1_pt1 | contig 15216 bp, 18 predicted proteins | sample 1953711 | NCBI WGS metagenome assembly ULPS01 (sample SAMEA4835635, study PRJEB28245) | human gut metagenome | biome: gut microbiome; material: fecal sample | place: Denmark | collected 2008 | reverse complement strand
TAAAGCAAGCGGTGATGAATACAAAAAAATTGTTTTCTGGAACAGATTTGTAAGAAATCCTGTCGAGACTATTTTAACATGGACACCTGCCGCCATAACAATTGTTCTTATTGTACTGGGATTTCTCAATACGTACCTGGCAGTTATATATGCGGCATGCTGGGCATACCCGATTTATATATTTTTCTTCCAGTTCAAAAGCAGTGTTAATTATCACTTAAAAAACCGCGAGGCTTCTGAGAGTGCTCCATGTACAATTACACTTATGGATTCGGGAATTCTCGCTGAAATTCCTGACTATGACAAGACACTCAACTATGAATGGGATTCATTTACTACTATATATAAAAAATTTGGTTACTATATGCTTTTTGAAAATTCAAAAATGACTGTTATGCTTCGTGAAGCTGACATTCCTGAAAACCAGCGTAATGCAGCCTCTGATTTTATAAAAAGCCATGTTGATATGAATAAATGCAAAGTTTTATTTTAAAATTATATTGAAGACATGTTTTATTGAAACATGCAAAAAACGGATTCATGCTTTATACATGCATGAATCCGTTTTTATATTTATCTTGCAAGCCAGCCGCCGTCAACAGCAACTGTGTAACCATTAACATAGTCAGAGGCTTTTGATGCAAGAAATACTGCTGCTCCCTGCATATCTTCAGGTGTTCCCCAGCGTCCTGCCGGTATTCTGTCAAGAATAGCCTCGCTTCTGTCTGTATCACTTCTAAGCTGTGATGTATTATTAGTTGCCATATATCCAGGTGCTATCGCATTTACCTGAATTCCTTTTGATGCCCATTCATTTGCGAGTGCTTTTGTAAGTCCCATAACAGCACTCTTGCTTGCAGTATATGCCGGAACTCGTATTCCACCCTGAAATGAAAGCATTGAGCATACATTGATAATCTTACCACCATCGCCCTGTTTTACATATTGCTTTGCAAATGCCTGACAAAGTAAAAATACCATATTAAGATTGACATTAATCACTGAATCCCAGTCTTGCTTTGGCACATCAATCGCATCACATCTTTTTATTATTCCCGCATTATTAACAAGAATATCAACTCGTCCAAATGCATCAAGTGCACCTGAAAGAACTTGGTCAACACTCTCTGTCAATGATAAATCAGCAAGCACCTGTGCTGACTGTCCTCCAAATTCGTCAATTTTTGCCTGGGTTTCATCGCAATTTCTTCTTCCCACAAGAACAACTTTTGCACCAGCCTGTGCAAGAGCAATCGCCATTCCCTGTCCAAGTCCTGTATTGGCACCTGTAACAACAGCAACTTTACCATCAAGTTTAAATAAATCAAGAATCATATTTTATACATCTCCCATTATAAAATTCTAATTAAATCCAATAAGCTTATTCATAACTTTATATCCCATTCTTGAAAGCCATCTTCCGCTCTTTCCCGGAATATTTACAGAATTGCCAAGCACACTGTATCTAAGTGAACGATACAGCTTTGCATCACTTTTCTTTGCATAATTCCAAAGTTCTTCTTTCTTTTCAAAATTTTCTTTTGTGCCTGATAATATAAGAAATATTGATGATACTTCCATCATTATCCTCAAATAATTACGCATATACATCCTGCATTTTTTATTCTGTACGCCGCTTTTAATAAATGAATCAATCATACGCTTTGTGACACGTATCTGCTGGTCTATTCTTGAAATCATAACTGTTTCATTGACAGACTGGTCATCTCTTCCGATAAAATATCTATAAAAATTAGTATTAATGTAATACATTTTCTTAACATATGGAAGCGGTTCAAATACAAATATGTTATCAACATAAAACGTATGCTTAGGAAGCTGTAATGCACAATCTTTTAAAAGCTGTGTCCTGTATATAACAGAATGCATGAGTATATACTGGTCTATTTTAAACTTACCTATATCATCCCAGCCAAACATCTGCTCAACAGGAAATACATTATCATAATGAATCACCTTTTTTCTCTTAGCACCAACTTTATCATATACATAATTGGCAATAACCATATCCGGTTCTTCGCCTTCTACAAAGCTTTTTAAAGTTGTAAGAATCTTTTTGTAACTTCTGGCATCTACCCAGTCATCGCTGTCAACCACCTTAAAAAACTTTCCTGTGGCATGTGCAAGTCCTGTATTCACAGCCTGTCCATGTCCGCCATTTTCCTGATGAACAGCTTTTACTATAGTAGGATACATCTTGGCATATCTGTCTGCTATTTCTGCAGTATCATCCTTTGTCGAACCATCATCAACAATTATAACTTCTACATCCTCACCGCCAATAAGAACTGACTTAATACATTTTTCCATATAATCCGCTGAATTATAGCATGGAATGGCAAATGATAATAATTTCATATCTAAACATAAATCCAAGGTTGTGCCCCGGTTTATTCCTCCTTTTTACATCCTCTCAGGACATTCTATTCCAAGCAAATCTATACAGCTTAAAAGAATATCCTTCGTAAGTGAAATCAATGATATATAGCTTTCTTTTCTTTCTTTATCCTGCTCTGCAAGTATCTTTGTATCATGATAAAATCCATTAAAAACATTTGAAATCTCATAAATATACTGACAGATTTTATGAGGTGCTTTATCCATATATGCTGCTTCCATCACATCAAGATATTTTACAAGTGCCAATTCAAGATTCTTCTCAGAAGCACTCACCGGTGGAAGCAATCTAAGATTGTCTGTCTTACCGCCCTCTGCTGCATATTTTGCAAGAATTGATTTAATTCTTACTATTGTATAAAGAATATATGGACCTGTATTTCCCTCAAATGAAGTAAATCTTTCAACATCAAACACATAATCTTTTGAAGCCTGATTAGAAAGATCACCATACTTTAATGCTGCAAGTCCGACTATACGTGCAGTATCTCTGGCTTCTGCTTGATCCATTGTCCTGTTTTCAGTTATTTTTCCATAAACAGCATCCTGAATATCTGCTATAAGATTTTCAAGTCTCATAACGCCACCAGAACGTGTCTTAAACGGCTTTCCATCGTTTCCGTTCATTGTGCCGAATCCCAGGAATGTCATATCAGCGTCAGGCTTTACAATTCCGGCCTTTTTTGCAACTCTGAACACCTGTGTAAAATGAAGTTCCTGACGTTTGTCTGCAAGGTAAATATATGAATCAGGATGATACATTTTTTCTCTTTCTACAAGTGTAGCAAGGTCCGATGTCGCATAAAGTGCTGCACCATCTGACTTTCTTATGATACATGGAGGAAGTTCCTTCGTATCTGTGTCTTCCTGTATGTCAACAACTGTCGCTCCCTGACTTTCATATGCAAGTCCACTGTCTATCATTGACTGTATCATATCAGGAATGTATGGCTGTGCATCACTTTCACCTTTCCAAAGGTCAAAATGAACATTAAGATTATCATAATTTTTCTTCAAATCAGCCTTTGATACATTCATTATATGATGCCATATAGCAGTACATGCTTTATCGCCACTCTGAAGTTTCAATGTTGCTTCATGGGCTCTTGCAAGAAATGCTTCATCATCTTTTGACTTTGCACTTGCTGTCGGATATATTTCTTCAAGTTCTGATATTGTAAATGGTGGTTCAGCTGGGTATTCACCTGTGTAATTCTCATCAAAATACGGAAGTTCAGGCTTTCTGTCCCTTAACTCTTCTATAATAAGTCCCATCTGAAGACCCCAGTCTCCAAGATGTACATCTCCAATTACATTATTGCCTGCATATTTCTGGATTCTTTTAACACTCTCGCCGATTACTGCCGAACGAAGATGTCCAACATGAAGAGGTTTTGCCGCATTAGCTCCACCATAGTCAACTATTACAGTCTTATTTGTCACTTCTGGCTCATATCCGAATTTTTCTTTTTCAGACATGCTGTTCACAAAATCAGCAAGATATCCAGCTGATATATTGATATTAATAAATCCAGGCTTTACACTCTCAATCTTTTCAAACATTGAGCTGCCTGATAATTTTTCTACTACCTCATCTGCAATCATAAATGGTGCTTTCTTGTATGCTTTTGCTGCCGCCATCGCACCATTGCACTGATATTCGCATAAATCAGGTCTGTTGGATATTGTAATCTTTGCATATGATGCGTCATATCCACATTCCTCAAATGCTTTGCTGACAACATCACCAATATGTTCTATAATTGTTTTCATATATAATTATGCCTCCTGGTATATGATTTTTTCAAGAAAAAGTGCGTAACTTTCTGCCGGAAGTGACATCTGTACATCTTTGCCATCCATAATATCTCTTACTGCTTCAGGCTTCTTTAATCCATTGCCAACATCGAGCAGCATACCAATCATATATCGTGCCATATTATGTAAAAAATCATTGGCAGATATTATTATCTTTACTTTATCGCCATTTTCCACTATATCAATTGAATTAATTGTACGTACAGTTGATTTACTCTTCTTAGCAGTTGTAAACGCTTTAAAATCATGCTCGCCGGCAAAATACCCGGCAGCTTTTCTCATCGCTTTAAAATCAGGCTTCTCAAATGTATTATATCTGTATCTTCTCTCAAATACATCAGCCACATCACCTGTGTCAAGCTGGTATACATATACCTTTCCTTTTGCATTAAGCTGACTGTGAAATCTTTCCGGCACAACCTCTGCTGATATAACAGCAATATCCCTTGGAAGGTATCTGTTGAGATAATTTTTCACTTCATAAGGTTTCTTTTGCTCATCAAGCTTGAAATTGATAACCTGACCTCTTGCATGGACACCTTTTTCTGTCCTGCATCCACAAAATATCTGGATTTCCTCACCCGTCATCTTTCTTAATATCTCAGCAATCTTATATTCAATCGTATTGATGGACTCATCCTTTCCCATACGCTGCCATCCGTCGTATCTTGTTCCATCATATTGTATTACCAGTTTATAATTATACATACTTATCCCTATTCTTCTAACACTTTCTGAACCACTTCAAGAATAACATCACTCTCGAATGGTTTCTGAATAAAGTCTGATGCACCTTTCTTTAATGCTTCAACCATATTGTTTTTCTGTCCTGCAGCTGTGACCATGATAACTTTAGCCTCTTTATCATAATCCATAATCTCGCTAACGGCATCTATTCCGTCAAGAACCGGCATTGTTATATCCATAGTGACTATATCAGGATGTAATTCTTTGTATTTATCAACGCCTTCTCTTCCATTAACTGCTTCATATACAATTTCATGTCCAGCCTTTTCAAGCATATTTCTTAAAAATCTTCTTGATGTCTTTGAATCATCTACAATTAATATCTTTGCCATAACAAATCTCCCTCTGCATTAAACACAATTAGTTTTTATAGTTTTTAAACGTACCTTGTCAGATACTGACATAATCACATTAAACTCAGTTCCGTCAATTTCCATTGTCACAACATAAAATCCATTATCACCGGATATGCTGGCATCACCATAAAATACAGGCGGTCTTAATACCACCTCAATTTCCTGGTCACTCAGCTTTGTTGCGAACATTCCGTTAGTACAATTGATAAACTCACATATTGCATCATATGCATCCGAATCAAATTCATCAAAATCAACTTGTGCAAATCTTGATGCAACCTTTATAAGTGCGTCATCGCTTCCGCCTATTGCAAAAAATACTTCTTCATCGCCATCCATCATCTGGCATCCGACAAAGTGCTCACGATGATTATCTTCAAGATTAACCTGCAAAAGACTTACATCTTCTCCCATATAGTATCTCATGCTCTTTAAAACGCACTGTAACTGCTGGACATATTTGTCGTTTTTCATAGGCACAAATATCGATACCATATTGTCAAGATTGCCCTCTTTTAATGCTTTTAATTCCGCATCGGTAAAATTAGCATCTTTGCGGTTCTTTGCTATATAACTGCTTAGTAAAATATCTCCCATAGGACCCCTCCAGGTTTCTAGTCTTTTCTTTTTCACGACTCCATTGAAAAATCAATATAACATAATAAGTATACCCTAAATAGTAAAAAAATCAAGAAAAAGAGAGTTCAAATTGAACCCTCTTTTTCATAATTACACAATAATTATTAATTTATTTATCTTCAACACTGTAGTTAGGAGCTTCCTTTGTGATATGAATATCATGTGGATGACTCTCTCTTAATGCTGCTGATGACATCTTAATAAACTGACCAGTCTCCTGAAGTACAGGAATTGTAGGTGCTCCACAATAGCCCATACCTGAACGGAGGCCGCCCATAAGCTGGAATATTGTATCTTCAACAAGTCCCTTATATGCAACTCGTCCTTCAACGCCTTCCGGAACCAGCTTCTTTGCACCTGTCTGAAAATATCTGTCTTTGCTTCCGTTTTCCATAGCTGCGATAGAACCCATGCCTCTGTATACTTTGTATTTTCTTCCCTGGAACAACTCAAATGTACCAGGTGCTTCATCACATCCTGCAAGAAGACTTCCGAGCATACATACATTACCACCGGCTGCAATAGCCTTAACAATATCACCTGAATACTTGATACCACCATCAGCGATAACAGGAATTCCATACTTCTTAGCTTCTTCATATGCACTCATAACAGCTGTAACCTGAGGCACACCAATACCCGCTACAACTCTTGTTGTACAGATAGAACCAGGTCCGATACCAACTTTGACAGCATCTACACCAGCCTCACAGAGAGCTTTTGCAGCTGCTCCTGTTGCAATATTACCGGCAATAACCTGTAAATCAGGGAATGCTGACTTAATATTCTTTAATGTTGTAATAATATTCTTTGAATGACCATGTGCTGAATCAATAACAATACAGTCAACCTTTGCATCAACAAGAGCCTGTACTCTATCCATAACATTAGATGTTATGCCCACTGCGGCACCTGCAAGAAGTCTGCCCTGTGAATCATGTGCTGATGCCGGATACTTAATCTGCTTTTCAATATCCTTAATTGTGATAAGACCTCTTAATTTGAAATCATTATCAACAATAGGAAGCTTTTCTTTTCTTGCCTTTGCAAGAATCTTCTTTGCTTCATCAAGTGTAATTCCAACTGGTGCAGTAATAAGATTCTCACTTGTCATACATTCACTGATTGGACGGTCGAAATTTTCTTCAAATTTTAAGTCTCTGTTTGTGATGATACCAACAAGCTTACCGTTATCATCTGTAATAGGAACGCCTGAAATTCTGAACTTACCCATAAGGTCATTTGCATCCGCAAGTGTATTATCAGGATGAAGATAAAATGGGTCTGTGATTACACCGTTTTCTGAACGCTTAACCTTATCAACCTCTTCTGCCTGCTGCTCGATAGACATGTTTTTATGAATAATACCGATACCGCCCTGTCTTGCCATAGCAATTGCCATTCTATGTTCTGTTACTGTATCCATTCCCGCACTCATAAGCGGAATGTTAAGCTTAATATTCTTTGTAAGCTGTGTTGATAAGTCAATCATGTTAGGTGTTACTTCTGAATACTGTGGTACTAATAACACATCATCAAATGTAATTCCTTCGCCAATAATTTTACCCATTGTAATCTTTATCCTCGCTTTCTTTTATATTATCTTTATGTTGCAAAAATATCCGAATACTTATTCGTTTCGGATATCTCTTTCGGCGTACATCTTCGTCCGCCCTTGCTATAATATTATCAGACAATATAACAAATAGCAAATAGAAAGTCAAGAAATTTTTTCTCATCTTTCCATTTGCTATTGTATTAAAAAACATTGTATATTTTATCAGTCAACCTTATATGACTGCTTAGGGACTGTTTCTTTTACCGCTTCAAGCATTGACTCTGACGGTTCTATGAGTAGTCTCTCCATCTCATTATTTACATTAAATGTATAAATGACAACAGCTTCATTCCCTTCATTGGAAGTATAATCATGTGTTCTTAACTGTCTGTGTTCCATTCTCAAAGCATCCTGGCTTCCTGTCTTTGCAACAAGCTCAGCTTTACTTAAATCATAGACACCACATCTTTTTCTTCTTGTTCTTGCCATAATCCTGTCTACTGTAAATTCTCCGTCAACAAGTGAATACTCATATTCCGCATTGTAATATCTGAATACAAAAACAGTAAACACTACAAGTACAACAAATAACAGAAGACCGAATGCATGTGTCTGTGGAATTGTTGTAACCGCAAGAATACATGCTATTATCATTATTATTTTAAAGATAAGTGCATTCTTAGGTGCTTTTACCTTTATTATCTGCTCTGTTGAAACATTATACATATTTTACATCATTCCCATTCCGGCACCACCTGCTGGCATTGCTGGAGTATCTTCTTTAATAGTTGCAACAACTGATTCTGTTGTAAGAAGTGTAGATGCAACACTTGTAGCATTCTGTAATGCACTTCTTGTAACCTTTGCAGGGTCAAGGATACCTGCATCAATCATATTTACATATGTTTCATTTAACGCATCAAAACCTGTACCCACTTCTGATTCTCTTACGTTGTTGATAATAACCGCACCTTCAAGACCGGCATTAGCTGCAATATGGAAGAGTGGAGCTTCAAGAGCCTTGAGAATAATCTCAGCACCAGTCTTTTCATCGCCAGAAAGTGTCTTAGTAAGTTTTTCAACTTCCTTAGATGCATGGATATATGCTGAACCACCACCTGAGATAACACCTTCTTCAACTGCTGCCTTTGTAGCTGCAAGAGCATCTTCAAGTCTTAACTTATTCTCTTTCATTTCTGTTTCTGTAGCTGCACCGACACGGATAACAGCAACACCGCCAGAAAGTTTTGCAAGTCTTTCCTGAAGTTTTTCTTTATCAAAATCAGATGTTGTCTCTTCAAGCTGAGCCTTAATCTGTGCAATTCTTGCCTGAATATCTTCCTTGTTGCCTTCGCCGTCAACGATTACAGTATTTTCCTTCTGAACCTTAACTGACTTAGCACGTCCAAGCATATCCATTGTTGTATCTTTAAGTTCAAGTCCAAGTTCTTCTGAAATAACCTGACCACCTGTAAGAATTGCAATATCCTTTAACATTTCTTTGCGTCTGTCACCATAGCCCGGAGCCTTAACACCGACAACATTGAATGTTCCTCTTAATTTATTAACAATAAGTGTTGTAAGTGCTTCACCTTCAATATCTTCAGCGATAATAAGAAGCTTTGCACCGCTCTGTACAATCTGTTCAAGAATTGGAAGAATTTCCTGAATGTTAGAAATCTTCTTATCTGTAATAAGGATATATGGGTCATCAAGATTTGCTTCCATCTTATCCATATCTGTTGCCATATATGCTGAAATATATCCTCTGTCGAACTGCATACCTTCAACAAGGTCAAGTTCTGTCTTCATTGTCTTAGACTCTTCAATTGTGATGACACCATCATTAGAAACCTTCTCCATTGCATCAGCAACAAGCTGTCCTACTTCCGGGTCACCTGCTGAAATTGAAGCTACCTTTGTAATCTGGTCTTTGCCAGTAACCTTCTGGCTCATCTTTGCAATTGCTTCCACTGCACAATCAGTAGCTTTCTTCATACCTCTTCTTAAAATAATAGGATTAGCACCTGCTGCAAGATTCTTCATACCGGCATTTACCATTGCCTGTGCAAGAACTGTAGCTGTTGTTGTACCATCACCTGCAACATCATTAGTCTTTGTTGCAACTTCCTTAACAAGCTGTGCACCCATATTTTCAAACTTATCTTCAAGTTCAATGTCCTTTGCAATTGTAACACCATCGTTAGTAATAAGCGGTGCACCGTATGATTTATCAAGGACTACGTTTCTTCCCTTAGGTCCGAGTGTTACTCTTACTGTATCTGCAAGCTGATTAACACCTGCTTCAAGTGCTTTTCTTGCATCTATGCCATATTTAATTTCCTTTGCCATAATTATTGCCTCCTGATTAAATATTAAATCAAATTATAATTCAATGCCTATATTATCTATTATTCAATTATTGCAAGAATATCTGACTGCTTAACAATTATATATTCTTCATCTTCAAGCTTAACTTCTGTTCCTGCATATTTAGAATAAATAATCTTATCTCCGGCCTTAACCTGCATCTTAACTTCTTTGCCGTCTACCATTCCGCCAGGTCCTACTGCAACTACCTCTGCCTGCTGTGGTTTTTCCTTTGCCTGACCAGGTAAAACAATGCCTGACTTTGTTGTTTCTTCTGCAACTAATGCTTTAATTACGACTCTGTCGCCCAATGGTACTAACTTCATAATTAATATTCCTCCATTCTGCTGTCATTGATTCTTTCCATGCTGGCAGCTCTTATTCTGTTAGCACTCATTATTTTCGAGTGCTAATTACGATAACATTAAAATATCACTACCCTTTTTGTTTGTCAACAGCTATTTTAAATATATTATTTATTTAATGATTTCATTATAATTTTTTAATATTTTTTGCCGTTCTATAAGGAACTAATTTGTCTTATTTTTCAATCCTATTTTTTCTGATTTTCCATAATAAAAGAGATACTGCTGTGCATAGCCGCCATATTTTCCGAAATGCTCCACGCCGTATGATTCTATTTCCGCGTTGGAATGTTCCTCACCATCAAAATAAAGACTCTGCATAATCCTCTTTATCCAGACGTCAACCGGGAATGCTTCCCTGTAACCTAAACCAAAAAGGCTCACACAGTTAGCAACCTTCATTCCCACACCTTTTATTTTCATAAGCTGTTCACGACATTCATCCACACCACATTTTCTTAAATTCTCTTCTTTTATTATTTCATTATTCACAAATTCAACCGCATTATAAATATATGGAGCACGAAATCCCGTTTTGCACTCTCTCAATGCATCTATATCTGCTTGTGACAACTGCTGTGGCGTCGGAAAGCCATAGAAATCAATCCCGCCAACACTTCCCTGATATTTGCCGTAATCGTGTGAAATTCTTGCAACGATCTGTTTGATATGCGGAATCTGCTTATTCTGCGAAATTATAAATGAAATCAATGTCTCAAAAAATTCCTGATTAAGAATTCTTACACCCCACATCTTTTCCACAGCCTCACGCAATTTTTCATCTTCTTTCAACAAAAATGACTTTATTTCCCCATAATCTCTATCCAAATCGAAATAATGACACCATATTTTTTCAAATTCTTCTTTTGTTGTATCAAATAAATACATCTTATCATCCTTCTGGGCTGCATGCAGAAATTTTCCATATGCTGACATTCCATATTCATCATCATCAATTTTCTGAAAATGAAAGCACTGTCCGCACTCCATCGTCTGTCCCAGATCAAAATCTTTCAGATTATGTATTATAGTATCTTTTCCTTTATATTCAACGTCCATATGTATACCCCATATCTGTCATGTAATATTATTGCTCATTTTTCTCATATAATATCACACTGTAGCTGCAAAATACGAATTTTTATTATTATTTTATATTTTGCACTTTAAAAAATTTTGTTTATAGAGTAGAATACTTAGAAACAATATATCACAATGACAGTTTTGCTTCGCAAAACAAGGAGGCTAAATCCTCTGCTCCTGCAAGGGCACGGATTTACGCGAGTAATGAGCCAAAGTTTAAGCTTGCTTAAAACCTTGGCGAATACCGCGATAACAAGAAAAACTTTAAGTTTTTCTTGTTTTGCTTCGCAAAACAAGGAGGATTATATGGCTAAGAATTCTAAGAAAATTATTGCTTTGACTGCTGCCGCGGGTGCTGTCGGAGCTGTTGCCGCCACATTGGCTGCTTGCTTCACTAAATATAGAAAAAATAAAAATGCTGATAAAACCGCCGATGAAATCACGGCTGATAATGAAAATGATGACATTGATACTATAGACTTTGAATCTCTGACTAATGATACCCCACGCGAATATGTATCAATAAGTATCAATACCCACAAAGAGAAAGAATAAAACAGTTCTGTATTTATTAAATCATTTAATAAAAGCCCACGAAACACCATCAGTTCAGTGCTCCGTGGGTTTTAATTTACTTTTTCTTCTTTTCTTCTTCAGGAAGAACAGAAGCTGTTTTTATCATTGCTCTTGTAAGCGAATCTTTTGCATTTTTCCAAGGTTCATCAGCATATTTATGGTCAAATTTGTTGATAAACCATTCAACATCATCACGGACACGCTTCATGTTTTCAAGATATAACCTATTGGTCTGTTCAACAAAATCATTAAGAATCTGACCACTCATTTTTGATGATGCCTCTTCTATGAGAACTCCGTAATGCTGCGTACAGAATCCTTTGCATTCATTGTATTTTTTCCTAAATGATTCATCCTGTTTGTAAAGATAAATTATTGTATCTATATATCTTTTAAATGTATCTTCTATCCTCTCACATACAAAACATTTTGTATTAAGTTCTTTCGTATAATCAGATATGCCATTAGGCTGCACTTTTGAAAACAGCTTTTTACCTTTTACAGGCTCCTGTGCCTTTTTTGATATATCTGCTATAACCCTATCCATATGAGTTTTCATTACAAGTGCAAAACCAAGCCTGTTTTCACAATTGTATACATCTTTGATATGTTTTTCACAAAATCCAAGCTCATCTGTCTTTGCTCTTATATCATCCTCCATATAGCTGGGACCCATCGTATATTCAACCGCTGCATTTTCAAGCTCACGCTTCATATAACATACCGGACACTCACATCCACTGTCAAAAGCATCGTTAACCGGTATTGTAAATATTTTCTCTTTCATCTGCATGCAAATTCCTTTCAATTAATCCACATCATTATTGACATGTATTATTGCTATTATCTGATTATTTGCAGCCTTTGTCAAACTCAGGATTAAATGCATAGAAATTCTTTGAGTTGAGACTATCCTGAATCATTGAAAGTGCTTCGCCAAATCTCTGAAAATGCACTATTTCTCTCTCCCTCAAAAATCTCAATGGGTCAAGCACATCCGGGTCATCTGTAAGCCTTATAAGATTTTCATATGTTGAACGTGCCTTCTGCTCCGCTGCCATGTCTTCTGTTAAATCTGTAATTGCATCACCTTTTGACTGGAATTCGCACGCATTGAAAGGAATTCCGCCTGCAGCCTGCGGCCAGATTCCCGCCGTATGGTCAACATAATATGCTTCAAACGGCGTTCCTTTAAGCTGTTCAACCGTCATGTTGCGTGTGAGCTGATGCACCATTGTGCTAATCATCTCAAAGTGAGCGAGTTCATATGCCCACTCATGATGTATATATTTTATTAACAAGCCATAAAATCAAGCTATCTATACTACTTTTGAATTAACAAAGCTCTCAAACGCTGTTCCAATCACCGCTGTTGCGATTACCGTTTGATACTCTTCTGAATTAACAAAGCTCTCAAACATTATGGAGAGGAATCGGAGCAGTACAGCTGTTTGATACTCTTCTGAATTAACAAAGCTCTCAAACATATTGCAGACAGTATTAAAAAACCCCGGGAGTTTGATACTCTTCTGAATTAACAAAGCTCTCAAACGGATAGTCAGCGTGGTCAGGACGTGCATCGTTTGATACTCTTCTGAATTAACAAAGCTCTCAAACTATTAATTTTACAGGAAAACACAGAAATTTGTTTGATACTCTTCTGAATTAACAAAGCTCTCAAACTCGTCGGTGAATATTCCGTCGGCGTCCGCAGTTTGATACTCTTCTGAATTAACAAAGCTCTCAAACCCATCTTGCGGCAAAACATGACGGCGGCAGGTTTGATACTCTTCTGAATTAACAAAGCTCTCAAACTAGGTGACGGAGTGATTGGAGCTGCCACTTGTTTGATACTCTTCTGAATTAACAAAGCTCTCAAACTGCATGACTGTGGTAACTGTGGTAAATTGTGTTTGATACTCTTCTGAATTAACAAAGCTCTCAAACCGTACAACGGAAAGGTTGAATCACTCTTAAGTTTGATACTCTTCTGAATTAACAAAGCTCTCAAACCCTGGGTGCGTAAATCAGAGGTTCAGCCTAGTTTGATACTCTTCTGAATTAACAAAGCTCTCAAACTATCGTTAAAGTATCGTTGCACATGATTAGGTTTGATACTCTTCTGAATTAACAAAGCTCTCAAACCGATCCAGCAACGGAAACACTTGAAAAAATGTTTGATACTCTTCTGAATTAACAAAGCTCTCAAACTAATCTATCTGCCAAAGCATTAGCCGCCTTGTTTGATACTCTTCTGAATTAACAAAGCTCTCAAACCGACCGCCTCCTCAATCTCTTTCATTCTCTGTTTGATACTCTTCTGAATTAACAAAGCTCTCAAACAGGCGAACATGCTACATGCAGGAGCAGACAGTTTGATACTCTTCTGAATTAACAAAGCTCTCAAACCTCAAATTCAAAATTTGAGGTTCTCACCGAGCTGTATGTGCAATGCGATTACACTGTTAATTCATCTGGTTCTATTATGCACCTATCCATGTCTAAAATCCAGCGTTTTTCCTGTAAATTCACATGAGATTGGTGTGATTCTATTAAAATAAGATTAACCTTCTCATATCTGACAAATTCATAAAGCATGTCAATATCTTTTTCATTCAAATAATCTTTCAAATTTATAAAAAAGAAATTTTTTATATTACATATTCTACTTTGTGCCTTTATATATTCAATAATATTTTCAAGCAATCCCTGAGCATTATTTAAAAGATGCATATTAAATATTTTTAACAACGACGATATTTCGAATTCCAAATCAAATTCAAGAGCATATGAACTATTATCTGCAAGTTCATCCATAAACGCAATCAAATCAGATTTTACCTGTATGTATTTTTCCTGACAGACTGTATCAGCAATTTCCTGCAATTCTTGATACAGTTTTGTCAAAACCTTTTTACTATTAAGCTCTAATGTAAACGGATTAAATATAACATCACATGATTTTACAAAGTTCTGCTCCTTTACTCCATCTGATACTATTATTGTCCCTGCCTGTCCTTCTGCCTGCAGATTCAAATTCATTAAAAAATCAACATATGCTTCTGTATTTTCAATAGTTATAACCGTAATTTTATTTTCCTGAAGTTCTATATCCAGATTTCCAACACTCCAGACAACCCTCATACTCATATAATCACCAGTCTTTCATCTGTATCCAGAATATTACTTTTCCCACGTCCTACTATATATTCCATTTTTGCATATTGTTTTTCTGTAACTTTGAGTAACTGTACTAATCCTGCCGGTGGCCTGTTTTGCTTAATGT
>ULPS01020592.1_pt1 | contig 15237 bp, 13 predicted proteins | sample 1953711 | NCBI WGS metagenome assembly ULPS01 (sample SAMEA4835635, study PRJEB28245) | human gut metagenome | biome: gut microbiome; material: fecal sample | place: Denmark | collected 2008 | reverse complement strand
GCTTAATAAAAAGGCGCTGATCGCACTCCGCGAGCCGTCTCTCGGCCCGTGCTTCGGGATCAAGGGAGGAGCGGCAGGCGGCGGTTATGCCCAGGTCGTCCCGATGGAGGACCTCAACCTGCACTTTACCGGAGATTTTCACGCGATCACATCAGCGAACAATCTTCTGGCTGCGATGCTTGACAATCATATTCAGCAGGGCAATGCCCTGGGCATTGATCCGCGCCAGGTCGTCTGGAAACGCTGCGTGGATATGAATGACCGTGTATTAAGGAACATTGTGGTGGGACTTGGAAGCAAGATGGATGGTATGGTCAGAGAAGATCATTTTGTGATCACCGTCGCATCTGAGATCATGGCGATCCTCTGTCTGGCAGATGACCTTGCAGACCTGAAACGCAGACTGGGCAGGATCATCGTAGCCTATACCTTCGCCGGCGACCCGGTGACAGCAGACGATCTTCATGCGACAGGTGCCATGACGGCGCTTCTGAAAGACGCTGTCAAACCGAATATCATCCAGACACTGGAGCATACGCCGGCTCTTGTCCATGGAGGACCGTTCGCCAATATTGCCCACGGATGCAACAGTGTACGTGCCACTAAGATGGCGCTGAAGCTGAGCGATATCACGATCACTGAGGCGGGATTCGGCGCGGATCTCGGCGCAGAGAAGTTCTTCGATATTAAATGCCGTATGGCAGGGCTGAAGCCGGATGCCGTGGTCCTGGTTGCAACTGTACGCGCCTTGAAGTATAATGGCGGCGTTGCAAAGGCAGATCTTGCAGAAGAGAATCTTGACGCTCTTGCAAAAGGAATCGTAAATCTTGAAAAACATATAGAGAACATTCAGAAATATGGAGTTCCGGTTATCGTTACACTGAATTCCTTTGTCACAGATACTGAGGCAGAAAATGAATATATCAGAAAATTCTGTGAGGAGCGGGGATGCGAATTCGCTCTCTCAGAAGTATGGGAGAAAGGCGGAGAAGGCGGAATCGCCCTGGCACAGAAGGTTCTGGATACGCTCGAGAATAAAGAGAGTCATTTCCATACACTCTATGGAGATGAGCTGTCCCTGAAAGAAAAGATCGAGACGATCTGTAAGGAAATCTATGGCGCAAGGGGCGTGATCTACGAGCCTGCCGCTGAGAGACAGCTCGCTAAGATTGAGGCTATGGGCTTCTCATCCTTCCCGGTATGTATGGCAAAGAATCAGTATTCGCTGTCTGATGATGCGAAAAAACTGGGAAGGCCGGAGAACTTTGATATCCATATCAGAGAGGTCTATGTCAGCGCAGGCGCCGGATTTGTCGTGGCGCTCACCGGAGCGGTAATGACGATGCCGGGGCTGCCGAAAGTTCCGGCGGCAAATGGAATCGACGTGACAGAGGACGGCAGAATCACAGGACTGTTTTAAAGGAGAAATCAATGGCGCAGTTAATTGACGGAAAACAGATCTCAAAGCAGATCAAAGACGAATTGAAAATAGAAGTACAGAAATTAAAAGAACAAGGCACGGGAATCTGTCTGGCTGTAGTACAGGTGGGGGAGGACCCCGCCTCTACAGTCTACGTGAACAATAAGAAGAAAGCATGTGCTTATATTGGTATTGAATCCAGGGCATATGAACTCCCGGAGACAACCTCTGAGGAGGAACTGGTCTCTCTGGTGGAAGAGCTGAATCAGGATGATAGCGTAAACGGGATTCTTGTCCAGCTTCCACTGCCTGAGCATATCAATGAAGACCGGATCATACGCACGATCTCGCCGGACAAAGATGTTGACGGGTTCCATCCGGTCAGTGTGGGACGTCTCTGGATCGGAGAGAAAGGATTTCTCTCCTGTACTCCGGCAGGGATCATTCAGCTCTTAAAACGCTCCGGCATTTCGATAGAAGGGAAGGAATGCGTCATAATCGGAAGAAGCAATATCGTCGGCAAACCGATGGCGGCCCTCCTTTTAAGAGAAAACGGGACAGTGACGATCGCGCATTCCAGAACAAGGAATCTTGCGGAAATCACAAGACGGGCTGATATCCTGATCGTTGCGATCGGGAAGGAGCGCTTTATCACCTCAGAATATGTAAAGGACGGCGCCGTGGTGATCGATGTGGGAATGCACCGTGATTCAGAAAATCATCTGTGCGGCGATGTCGACTTTAAAGATGTCGAGCCCAGAGTTTCTGCTATTACCCCGGTCCCGGGCGGCGTTGGCCCGATGACGATCGCTATGCTGATGAATAACTGTGTAGAAACAGCGCGCAGGTAGGAGGAAGCAGTATGAGATGTACACATTGCGGAGCAGACATTCCCGAAGATCAGATGTTCTGTCCTGAATGCGGTGCTGAAGTCCAGATCGTTCCGGATTATAATCCTCTGGACGACGTTCTTGCCAGGGAAGTGAAGGGGTCTGTCGAGGGCGCTACAAGACAGCTTGAGACAGACAGTCTCAGGCGGTACCGCAGGAGCAGTACGCCCCAGAATGTGAATTCCACGAGGGTGCTGAGCGAAGGAGAGCTGGGGCGCATACGGGGAGAAGCCGGCAGAGAGTACGGCCGCCCCGGAGAACGAGGCCGCCAGGGCGGGCAGCAAAGCGGCACGGGAAGAATGCGGCAGGAACAGGGCAGCGGCCGTGTTCAGAGAAATCCGGAAAGCGGCAGAGGCCGGCAGACGCCTGAGGACGTCCGGAGAAGCCAGGAGGAGCGGCGCCGGAGGCAGATGAAAAGGAAGCAGGCGGCGCGCAGGCGCAGGAGAAATCTGCTTATTTTTCTCTTTGCAATGCTCGTCCTCATTGCGCTGGGAGTCTATGTTATCTACCAGAACTCTTATACAGGGGTAGTGAGAAAGGGCTATCGGGCGCTTCAGTCTGACAGCTATACAGAAGCAGAGAATTATTTTAACAGAGCAATCACCAAGGATGAATCGCGTGCCGAGGCCTATACAGGCCTGTCAGAGGTTTATAAGGACCAGAATGATCTGGATGGGGCAGAATCTGTATTTCTGGCGGCTCTTGAGACGCAGCCTTCCAATGTGGGGCTGTATCAGGCGGTCATCAGTTTTTATATGGATACAGAACAGCAGGCAAAGATTTCCGTCCTGCTTGAAAACTGTGAGGACAGCAATGTCCTGAAAGCAGTGGCGGATTATGTCTCGGAAGCTCCGGAATTCGCTCTTGATCCCGGCACCTACAATGAAGTACAGGAAGTTGCGTTAAGTTCTGAAACAGGCGGTACGATCTACTATACGACCGACGGAACTGATCCTACCACATCCAGCACAAAATATACGGAACCGATCCTTCTTCAGGACGAGGGAACCACTGAGATCCGTGCGATCGCGGTAAACAAGAACGACATACCAAGTGTCGTTTCTTCCGGCGAATATACGATTGAATTTCCTATCGCGAATGCCCCGGCAGTCACTCCTGCTACGGGCCAGTATGATGAACCGGTGCAGATCACGATCACGGTTCCGGATGGTTACACGGCATATTATACGATGGACGGCACCACGCCCACAGCAGAGTCGGAAAAGTATACGGGACCAGTCAATATGCCGCAGAATCAGCGCACGATCTTCAGCGCTGTCCTTATCAACAACCAGAATGGGAAGGCAACGGCTGTAACGACGCGGAACTATATTACCGGGTCTGAGTAAACAGAAGAATATTAAAAATTCAATAGTAACATATGCTAAAATGCAACTGTGATTTTTGTTTAATATTTATTAAAATTTTACAGAAATACAGTTGCATTCTTTTCGTTTCAGAGCTATAATATTTGTGTTAAAAAAATAACAATATTACATAAAGGAGATGCTTGAGATGAGCAGATTTTGTTTACCAAGAGACATTTATCACGGAAAGGGCTGCCTGGAAGAACTGAAGAACCTGAAGGGCAAAAAGGCCATGCTTGTCGTAGGCGGAGGTTCCATGAGACGCCAGGGATTCCTTGACAAGGCGGTGAATTACCTGAAGGAAGCAGGCATGGAAGTAGAACTGTTCGAAGGAGTTGAGCCGGATCCGTCAGTAGAGACGGTTATGAGAGGCGCGGAAGCGATGCGCGCTTTTGGTCCGGACTGGATCGTTGCCATGGGCGGAGGCTCACCGATCGATGCGGCGAAGGCAATGTGGGCGTTCTATGAATATCCTGAGACTTCTTTTGAAGATCTCTGTACGCCTTTCAACTTCCCAGAGCTCAGAACAAAAGCAAAATTCGCAGCCATCCCTTCTACATCAGGAACTGCGACAGAGGTTACCGCATTCTCAGTTATCACAGACTATAAGACTGGGGTGAAATATCCGCTGGCTGATTTCAATATCACACCGGATGTTGCCATCGTAGATCCGGATCTTGTATCAGGACTTCCGGTAAAGCAGGTGGCATATACAGGAATGGATGCTCTGACACATGCGATCGAGGCATATGTATCTACACTCCACGGACCGTTTACTGATCCGCTCGCACTCCAGGCGATCGAGATGGTGCTGGATTATCTGCCGGCATCCTACAACTGCAATATGGAAGCAAGAGAGCAGATGCACTATGCACAGTGTCTTGCAGGAATGGCGTTTTCCAACGCACTGCTGGGAATCGTTCACTCCATGGCACACAAGACCGGTGCTGCATTCTCCACAGGACATATCCCGCACGGATGCGCGAACGCGATCTATCTTCCTTATGTAATCGCATATAATGCAAAAGATCCGGTAGCTGCAGGGCGCTACGCTGAGATCGCACGCAGGATGGGACTTCCGGGAACTTCCGAGAAGGCGCTGATCAACAGCCTGAGAGAGAAGATCAATGAGTTCAATGTAAAATTGAACATCCCGAGGACACTGAAAGAGTTCGGCATCAATGAGGACGAGTTCAAGGAGAAGGTTGCTCATATCGCGGAGCTGGCAGTCGGCGACGCGTGCACAGGCTCCAATCCGCGAGAGATCGATCCGGCGACAATGGAGAAGCTCCTCACATGCACTTACTACGGAACAGAGGTTGATTTCTAATTTCCGAATCCGCAGGAAAAGAACATATGACTGATCAGAAAAGCAGGGTTTCAAGCCCTGCTTTTCTTTTGGAATTCCATATTTTTTACGCTCCTTCCGTATATCAAAATATTGCAGTATAAACGAGAAGCGTGGTATAATTACTTGCTATTCCAAGATTTATGGCGTATTATATTGAAAGAGTGAATTTAGAAGGAGGAAGACCATGTATCAGATAATGAAAGCAGAAAAACTGGCCGACAAGATCTTTCTTATGGACGTACATGCACCCCGTGTTGCACAGCACTGTCAGCCGGGTCAGTTTGTTATTGTTAAAATGGATGAGAAGGGCGAACGTATTCCGCTTACGATCTGTGACTATGACAGAGAAGCGGGAACGATCACCATTGTCGTTCAGGAAGTGGGAGCATCCACGACAAAGATGGGAAGTCTGAAGGAAGGAGATTATTTCCGTGATTTTACCGGACCGCTTGGATGCCCTTCCGAATTTGTAAATGAGGATATTGAGGCTCTGAAAAAGAAAAAGATGCTGTTCGTGGCAGGCGGTGTCGGCGCAGCTCCAGTCTATCCGCAGGTAAAGTGGCTGCATGAGAGAGGAATCGAAGCAGATGTGATCGTAGGCGCAAAGACGAAGGATATGCTGATCCTTGAGGACGAGATGAAGTCGGTTGCAGGGAATTATTATCCGTGTACAGATGACGGTACATATGGCCATGCCGGAATGGTTACGACCATGGTTGAGGAACTGGTAAACGAAGGAAAGAAATACGATGTCTGCGTTGCCATCGGACCGATGATCATGATGAAGTTTGTCTGTCTTCTCACCAAGAAGCTTGAGATCCCGACAATCGTCAGCATGAACCCGATCATGGTAGACGGAACCGGAATGTGCGGTGCATGCCGTCTTCAGGTCGGCGATGAGATCAAATTTGCCTGTGTGGACGGACCGGAATTTGACGGACACCTTGTAGATTTCGATCAGGCGATGAAGAGGAGCAGGATGTATAAGACACAGGAGGGACGCGCGCTTCTGAAGCTGCAGGAGGGCGACACTCATCACGGCGGATGCGGACATTGTGGAGGTGACGAATAATGGCAGATATGTTAAAGAAAGTTCCTGTAAGAGAGCAGGATCCGAAAGTACGTGCAACGAACTTTGACGAGGTTTGTCTTGGATATAATCTGGAAGAAGCAATGGACGAGGCGACGAGATGCCTGAACTGCAAGAATGCAAAATGTATCCAGGGATGTCCGGTATCCATCGATATTCCAGCTTTCATCCATGAAGTCAAGGAAGGTAATATTGAGGAAGCATACAAGGTGATCGGAAAGTCCAGCGCTCTTCCGGCGATCTGCGGACGTGTCTGCCCTCAGGAGTCCCAGTGTGAGGGAAAATGCATCCGAGGAATCAAAGGCGAGCCGGTGTCTATCGGAAAGCTGGAGAGATTTGTTGCCGACTATGCTCTTGAAAATGATATTAAACCGGTTGGTGCTGAGACAAAGAACGGACATAAGGTGGCCGTGATCGGTTCAGGACCGTCCGGTCTGACCTGCGCAGGCGATCTTGCAAAGATGGGATACGATGTGACAGTATTCGAGGCACTGCATGAGCTTGGCGGTGTGCTCGTATACGGAATTCCTGAGTTCCGTCTCCCGAAGCAGAGGGTTGTTGCGAAAGAGATCGAGAAGGTGAAAGAACTCGGCGTAAAGTTCGAGACAAACGTTGTGATCGGCAAATCCACGACGATCGACCAGCTCATGGAGGATGAAGGGTTTGAGGCCGTATTCATCGGATCCGGAGCCGGACTTCCGATGTTCATGGGAATCCCGGGAGAGAATGCCAATGAGGTGTTCTCGGCGAACGAGTATCTGACAAGAAGTAATCTGATGAAAGCCTACGATGATTCCTACGATACTCCGATCGCAGCGGGAAAGAAAGTCGCTGTTGTGGGCGGAGGAAATGTGGCGATGGACGCTGCAAGAACAGCACTCCGTCTCGGAGCCGACGTACATATCGTGTACAGGAGAAGTGAGGCAGAACTCCCGGCCAGAGTGGAAGAGGTGCATCACGCCAAGGAAGAGGGCGTTGTCTTTAACCTTCTGACAAATCCGAAGAAGATCAATGTTGATGAGAACGGAAATATCACAAGCATGACCGTGGTTAAAATGGAACTGGGCGAGCCGGATGCGTCCGGCAGAAGACGTCCGATCGAGATCCCGGGATCAGAGTATGATATTGAGGTGGACACGGTGATCATGTCCCTCGGAACTTCTCCGAACCCGCTGATCTCATCCACGACAAAAGGACTTGAGACGAACCGGAGAAAATGTATCGTCGCCGACGAGGAGAACGGCCAGACTTCCAAGGAAGGCGTATTTGCCGGCGGTGACGCTGTTACAGGCGCGGCTACTGTTATCCTTGCCATGGGTGCAGGTAAGGCAGGAGCGAAAGGAATCGATGAATATCTCAAGAGCAAAGAGAAATAATATATGACAGTTGAAGCAATCAGGGAGCGGCTTTTCAGTTTCGCGGAAGAGGACTACAAAGAGTTTAACCGGAAACTGCTCCCCGGAGTAGAACATGTGATAGGCATACGCCTTCCAGCTATGAGAAAACTGGCAAGGGAAGCCGCAAAAGAAGATTTTCGCTCTTATCTGGACGAGGCACGGAATGCAGTCGGAACTGATTCTTTTCATGAGGAGATCATGATGCAGGGATTAGTGCTCGGATATGCAAAGATGGCGCGTGAAGAACGGGCAGTGTATTTGGACGAGTTCGTTCCGAAGATCGGGAACTGGGCAGTGTGCGACAGCTGTGTGACCGCATACAAATTCATGGAGAAAGAACCAGAATACTGGTTTAACTATCTCCTGAAATTCCGGGACAGCAGAGAAGAGTTTGAACTGCGTTTTATGATCGTGGCGATGATGTCCCACTTTGTGGATGAGGCTCACATTGACGAAATCCTCCGCTGCTGCAATGAGATCCGGCATGATGGATATTACACAAAGATGGGCGTGGCATGGACCGTTCAGGTCTGTTATGTTAAATTTCCGGAAAAGACAAGGCACTTTCTGGAGACAGACACCATGGATGACTTCACCCACAATAAAGCCATCCAGAAAATACGTGAATCCTACCGGGTGAGCCGGGAAGAAAAAGAAGAGCTGAGCCTCCTGAAGCGGAGATAAATCCGGGGCTGGCAGTGCAGACTTCTGATCTGACTCACATCCGAAACCAGCGGGATGGGATTCAACAGTAATCTATTCTGCGATAAGGGGCGGGGGATTCAGGTTCCGTTCCGAAGAATAAAGAAAAACTAAAAGCTTCGAAAGATGGCTGAAAGCAATCCGAAAAGCAGCACAACTCGCTGTCGCTCAGACAGTACTGCTTTTCGGATTAACGCCATCTTCCGAAGCTTTAAGATTTTCTAAATCCTTCTCCAAAGTCACCTGAATCCCCCGCCCCTTATCCCCGAAAGTTCTTCGCAATCCATCCCGCCGGTTTCTAAGCTATTCAAATTTGAGGTCTGTCCTGCGAACCCGGAGATTTAAAGCCGGACTACTGATGTACTTTGTGGTTTTAGGAAAAATTCCGGGTTCGTATGGAAAGGTCTGTTTTCGGAAGATATTTTCAAAAATAGCACTATCTACACGAACCCGAATTTACTCGTAAATTCCATTGATCGTGACGGTGAATACTGCATCCTTTCCTGCCATATCGGTGGAGTAGTAGTCATCCGGGAAGGTGACGTTTACTTCTACAGTCTCGCCGGGATGTGCGCCGATGAGCTGCTCTTCGAAGTCATCGATATAGCTTCCGGAACCGATCACGAGATCTGTTCCCATTCCCTCTGTGCTGCCTCCGTCGAACTCAACGCCGTCGACCGTGCCGAAATAATCGATATTGACCGTATCGCCGTCTTCAACAGTCAGAGATGTGTCGGTAGAGTAGCTGTTCTCTGTTCCGTTGTCCGTTGTGCTTCCGGTATCCGAGTTGCTCGATGCTGTCGTGTTGTCTGAACTGCCGGTGTTGTCAGAAGTCTTATTAGAATAGACGACAAGGACGACTACAAGGATGATCACGACAAGGATCGGGATCCCGATCGCCAGGATTTTGCTCAGCTTTCTTCGGAATTCCTTCTTGCGGCGTTCCTCAGCGCGCCGCTGCTGAGCCATCTTTCTGTTTTCTTTTTTCATTGTGCCTATTGCCCCCGTTTCAGGATTATTGATTCGAATTTCGCGCATGTACGTAAATTATGGACCTTCACAGATGCTTGACATACATGTACGATCTGACATCTATTATAAGTAAAAAATATGACTAATTTGTGATTATTTTTCAAAAAATACATGTTATACTATTGCTATCGCCCTTTTGGGACATGGAGCTTCTTCGGCAAACGGCAGAAGCTCCAAGAGTATTTTGGAAAAGAAGACTGGAGAAAGAAACAATGGCAGAGAACAGCAGATATATGGACGGAACATTGTTCTTACAAGACGTAACGGAAAAGATAAGGCAGAGGCTTGATGATATAAAGCAGTCTCTCGATGAAGGACAGAAAGAGATTGAGAGTATGCACGAATACTACTGGGAAAACTATACGGAGATGGACCAGTACGGATATGAGGATTATGACAATCAGCAGGCACTCCTCAGTCAGGTGAACGCCAATCAGGATAAGCTTGTGCTGAAACACCGATTTGAACGGATGGCTGATGCTCCGTTTTTCGGAAGAGTGGATTTCATTTTTGATGGAGAAGAAGAGGCGGAGCCTTTCTATATCGGGATCGGCAACTTCGCGGAGAAAGCCGGTATGACACCGTTGATCTATGACTGGCGTGCGCCTGTGAGCGGGCTTTTCTATGACTACGACAAAGGTCCAGCATCATATGAGGCCCCTGCCGGTACGATCAGGGGAGAGATCAGTTCCAAATGGCAGTATAAGATCCGCGGCGGGAAAATGATCTACGCCTTTGAGAGTGATACGAAGATCGACGATGAGATCCTGAAACAGGAGCTTGGAAATAATGGCGATGTGAAGCTGAAGAATATTGTCAGAACAATTCAGAAAGAGCAGAATGCGATCATTCGAAATACAAAGGATAAGATCCTTGTGATCCAGGGCGCTGCGGGAAGCGGAAAGACTTCCATTGCGCTTCACCGGATCGCCTATCTTCTGTACCATGACAGGAAGAATCTGAAATCTTCGAATGTGCTCGTTCTTTCACCGAACAGCGTTTTTGGAGATTATATTTCGCACATCCTGCCGGAACTGGGAGAAGAGAACATCCGTGAGATGAGCTTTGATCTTTTCGCATACCGGGAATTGAAGGATACTGCTGCGGACTGCGAAGACCGTTATGATCATCTGGAACGGATCATGAAATTCCCGGATGACCAGGAAAAAGAGCGCTTCCGCATGAAGCAGTCGGAGTCTTTTGTCGGCCTGATCGAGGGCTTCCTGGCGACTCTGGAGGACCGGCTGGTGGATTTCCGTCCTATCAGTTTCAGGGGTTCCCAGCTTACAGAAGAAGAACTGATCCGCATGTTCTATTTTAAATTTCAGGAGACGCCGCTTCTTGCAAGAATGGATGCGGTGATGGACTACTTTGTCGATGCCTACGAGACACTGAAGGGCAGAGATATCTCGGATGAGGACAGAGAGATGCTCAGAGAGAAGTTTGACAGCATGTATGTGACGAAAGACATCTATACGATCTACAACTGGCTTCTGGAAGATTATGGATATGACATGCTTCCCGATGTCCCGTACGAGAGAAGGAAAGTTCAGTATGAAGATGTATTTCCGATGCTTTATCTGAAATATCGTCTTCTCGGGCACGGGGCGCAGAAGAATATTAAACATCTTGTGATCGATGAGATGCAGGACTACTCGTTCCTGCAGTATGTGCTCCTGAAACAGATCTTCCAGTGCAGGATGACGATCCTGGGGGATTACGCTCAGACGCTTGATACAAAACAGCATGATGTACTGAAGTTTCTGCCCAAGATCTTTGGAAAGGAGATACGGCAGGTCATACTCAGGAAGAGCTACAGGAATACTTATGAGATCGCCCGGTATGCAGGAGAGATCAGTGGGATCAGAGATCTCGAACTACTGGAGCGCCACGGAAAAGAAGTGGAGGAGAGAAGATTCTCCTCAGAAGATGAGATGCTGGAAGCGGTCAGAGAAAATCTCCGCCTGGGAAGCGAAGGCTATGAGACAGCCGCTGTAATCACAATGACGGAAGAGGAAGCCTATGACATTTACCGTCTGCTCACGAACCGGGGCATAGATGCGGCATATGTTGACAGAGACAGCTCTGCTTTTAAGAGAGGTCTGACCGTGACGACATTCTATCTGGCAAAGGGTCTGGAATTTGACCAGGTGTTTACGATCAAAGGCACAGAAGGAAATCCTCTGGAGAAACAGGCACAATACATCAGTGCAACGCGGGCGCTTCAGGAACTGTATGTTTACCAGTGTGAGAATTGAAGATAAACCGGAATAATCTGCCTCCTTTGGGACATGTTATTAGTAAAAAAGGAGGCAGCTATGGAATCAATCTGGAGCAGGACATACAGTCTGAGAAAAAAGGATGCGCTGCACAGTGATGTAGCTGCAGATGCCGCTGTGATCGGAGGCGGCATGGCGGGAATCCTGACGGCATACCAGCTGGAACGGGCTGGTATGCGCACTGTCGTTCTGGAGGCGGAGCGCATCGGGAGCGGGCAGACAAAGGGGACCACCGCCAAGATTACTTCTCAGCATGGAATGTTCTGTCGTTCATTTATCGAAAAGAAGGGAATAGATACCGCGGAAAAATATGTGCGGGCCAATCAGGAGGCAGTAGAAGAATTCAAAAAGACTGTACAGCGGGAAAAGATTGACTGTGATCTGGAAGAAACCGCTTCCTATGTCTATTCTGATAACGAGGAAGAGCTTATTCAGGAAAGTGAGGCTGCAGGGAAACTCGGCGTCTGCGCATCTCTGGAAAAGAAGGTAGAGATCCCCGTTCCATGTGCCGGAGCTGTGAGATTTGAACATCAGGCGCAGTTCCATCCGCTGAAATTCCTGGGCGCTCTTGCAGAAGGACTGACAGTCTATGAGAACAGCCCGGTAACAGAAGTAGAGGAGCAGCTTATCCGCACACCCTGTGGGAGCGTCCGGGCTGACAGCATTATCTTTGCGTCGCACTATCCGTTTATTAATTTCCCGGGGATGTATTTTACCCGGATGCACCAGGAGAGATCCTATGTGCTGGCTCTGGAGGGAGCGGGAAATATGGAAGGCATGTATATCGGCAGCGGACCGGACGCGTTGTCCTTCAGACAATATGGAAAATATCTTCTGATCGGAGGAAGGGTTCACCGGACCGGAGAAAACAAAGAGGGCGGCAAGTACGAAGAACTGAGAAACAGAGCGCGCATCCTGTACCCTGGGAGCAGGGAAACCGCCTGCTGGTCGGCGCAGGACTGCATAACAGCGGATCAGATCCCGTTTATCGGGCAGTATGCGCCGGGCCGTCCGCACTGGTTTGCCGCTTCAGGATTTCAGAAATGGGGCATGACTTCTTCTATGGTCTCGGCAATGATTGTGAGTGATATCATCTGCGGAAGAGAGAACCCATATGCAGACATATTTTCCCCGGAACGTTTTTCGGCAGAAGAGCTTCCGCAGATCATGAAAGACGGGGGAAAGGCTGTGAAAGGCCTGATCAAAAGATTCTTTCATATCCCCGGTGAAACAGTGAACCTGATCGAGCCGGGACATGCGGCTGTCGTGGAGACCGCACAGGGCAAAGCAGGCGTCTATAAGACGGAGGAGAACAAGGTGTTTCAGGTTGATATTGTATGTCCTCATCTCGGCTGCCAGCTTGTATGGAATCCGGATGAGAGAACCTGGGACTGCCCTTGTCACGGCTCGCGGTTTGATTATGAAGGAAATCTGCTGGAGGGACCGGCGCAGGAGGGGATCCATTATGAGTGAGTATTTCTACGGATGGTATTTCCGATGCCAGGGGAATGGGCGCTGTATCGCAGTGATACCGGCGGTACATCTTCCGGGCAGCAATTGACAAAGCGGCATTCGAATACGAGACAAAAGAGGAAGAAAATGAAAATAACAGTAATCGCAGTAGGAAAGATAAAAGAGAAATATTTAAAAGACGCTCTCGCGGAATACAGTAAAAGGCTGAGCCGCTATTGTAAGCTGGAGATCATAGAGGTGGCGGATGAGAAGACGCCGGATCAGGCGAGCGAAGCGGCTGAAGACCTGATCCGGGCAAAAGAAGGAGAGCGTATTCTGAAACATATCCGGGACGATATGTTTGTGATCACGCTGGAGATCGGAGGAAAGATGCTTACCTCCGAGGAGTTTGCAGATAAGATCGAGACACTGGGCGTACAGGGAAAGAGCAGCATCGCATTTGTGATCGGCGGTTCCATCGGACTGGGAAAAGAAGTACTGAAGCGTTCAGACTTTGCACTCAGCTTCTCGAAGATGACATTTCCGCATCAGCTGATGCGGGTGGTGCTGCTGGAGCAGGTGTATCGGGGGTATCGGATCATGAATGGGGAACCGTATCATAAGTAAGGGCGTTTTTCGCATTGGGGTGTGATATGGTGTGAAGTAATGAATCATGTAAAGTGTTTGGAAAGGGAGTGGACAGATGATGGTCCACTCTCTTTTTGCATATTCAAGAAAGAAAATGACAGAGAAATGCTGGGGTGTTATAATAGACTAAAGTAATTTGTCGACTTAAAATTTTATGCACATAAAAACTTATTTGAAAATATTGCTGTGGAAGAAAGAGATGCAACATGTAATTTTATTCGCAATTGAAACTAATTGAGGTCTAGAAAAATGAAAACATATTATCAAAATGGAATAGTTGAGGATGTTCACTATTTTATAGATAAAACTGATGAATTTCAGATTCAAGAATTAGATAACGAAACACAAAATAGGTTTACTTATCCAGAGGACTCCATTAATTATGCTTTAGATGGAGAGATATGCGTGTTATATGACACACTGAGAGATATGATATTTGATGATATAGATCAATACTATCAAGAGTTGAGTATCTTACCTATATGGGTTCAAGAGGCTGGGCAAAATTCTGACTGTGTTATAAGCGTAGATACATTTAATGAATGGATAAGTGAGAGTAACATTCCTAATTCGTGAAGGAGTAAAAAGTATATGATTTTATATCATGGAAGTAATGTAACAGTTCAAGAACCGCAGATCTTGGAAAATGGATTTTACAAAGATTTCGGCTACGGATTTTATTGTACCATTATAGAAAAACAGGCAAAACGCTGGGCTTTGACAAAACGTAGAAAGCATATTGTCAATTTTTATGAATATTTACCTGATAAAGACCTGAACATAAAAAAGTTTAGTGAGATGACAGAGGAGTGGCTGCAGTTTGTCGTAAACTGCCGGCTTGGTTTAAAACATGATTATGACATTGTTGAGGGACCAATGGCGGATGATACAATCTGGGATTATGTTGAGGATTATATGGCTGAACGAATTTCAAAAGCGGCTTTCTGGGAATTGGTTAAGTTTAAGTATCCGACACATCAGATTGTATTCTGCACAGAGAAAGCATTACAGACTATCAAATTTGAAGGGAGTTATTCGCTATGACAAATAAATTTTTCCCAGAAGAGCAAATAACCCAGAATGATCTTTATTTTCTGTGTTATATGATAGAACGCATAGCAAGGAAATTACATCAGAAAAACAAATATGTTGTTAATTCTATAGCTAAAGATGAGTGGGTGCGTCTGATCAGCCTGGCTAATGTACTTCACTGTGAGAATCCTCTGAAAATTGAAGATGAATGGATTGAAGAGTATAAGTTAGCAAGAGGAAATTTTGATATTACGGATGTCAATTCAGAACTGGTAGATGAGATTCCATCAGAAACACAGATGGGGAAGGTGTATACAAGGCTGATTCTGTCAACGTTACAGCCAGAGGAAGATTATATTGATGGAATGATCCGAGTATATAACGATGAAATATGTGATACGATTGATAATTACAATAGCAGTGCATATTATGAACCGTCTTATGTGATCACAAGAGCTTATAATAATGGGGGATTTTAAAAGAAACCGAAAACCGCACTTGGATACGTTATGGGGAGCCGTATCACAAGTAAGTGAGGTTTTTTCGCATTTAGTTGTAATATGGTATGAAGTAATGA
>ULPS01021138.1_pt1 | contig 15284 bp, 10 predicted proteins | sample 1953711 | NCBI WGS metagenome assembly ULPS01 (sample SAMEA4835635, study PRJEB28245) | human gut metagenome | biome: gut microbiome; material: fecal sample | place: Denmark | collected 2008 | reverse complement strand
CTGGCGGTTGTGGAAAGCGACAGCTTTGCAGACGTGATCATCATTCTTGCCGTGGTCATCATCAACGCCATCCTCGGCGTGTATCAGGAAAGCAAGGCGGAAAAGGCGATTGAGGCGCTGCAGGAAATGTCCGCCGCCACCTCCCGCGTTCTGCGGGACGGTCAGATTCAGACCATCCCCAGTGAGGACCTGGTAAAGGGCGACATCATCCTTCTGGAAGCGGGCGACGCCGTTCCCGCCGATGCCCGCATTCTGGAAAGCGCCAGCCTCAAGGTGGAGGAAGCCGCTCTCACGGGAGAATCCGTTCCTGTCACCAAATTCATCGAGATGCTCAGGCTTTCAGACGGCCAGAAGGATGTCCCGCTTGGCGATCGGAAAAATATGGTCTACATGGGAAGCACCGTGGTTTACGGCCGTGGATGCGCTGTTGTCACCGCTACCGGAATGCAGACGGAAATGGGGAAAATTGCCGACGCGCTGGAACAGGCGCAGGAGGGTCAGACGCCCCTGCAGAGGAAGCTCAGCCAGCTTTCCCGCATACTGACCTGGATCGTACTGGCCATCTGTGTGGTGGTTTTCGCCGTCCAGATCATCCGGGCCGGACATTTTGATCTCTCCCTCGCCCTTGACTCCTTCATGATCGCTGTTTCCCTCGCTGTGGCGGCCATCCCCGAAGGCCTTGCCGCCGTAGTCACCGTGGTTCTTTCCATTGGCGTGACCAACATGTCGAAACAGGGCGCCATCATCCGCCGGCTGACTGCTGTGGAAACCCTGGGCTGTGCTCAGATCATCTGTTCCGATAAGACGGGAACACTGACTCAGAACAAAATGACCGTAGTGGACTTCTTCGGAGAGGACGAAACACGTATTGCATCCGCCATGGCGCTCTGCAGCGACGCGGAGCAGAACGCGGACGGCACTGTGACCGGAGAACCCACGGAAGCGGCACTGGTTTCCTGGGCCGCAAAGGCCGGCCGCGCAAAGCCTGAGCTGAAGACAGAGCTTCCCCGCTGCGGCGAAGCCCCCTTCGATTCCGGCCGGAAAATGATGTCCACCGTACACAGAACGGGCAACGGATATATCCAGTATACCAAAGGCGCGCCGGATGTGGTCATCCGTAAATGCGACTTCTACCTGAAAAACGGCAGCCCCGTTCCCATGACCGACACCTACAGACAGGAAATCCTTTCCGCCAATAAAAACATGGCAGACAGGGCCCTGCGTGTCCTGGCCTGTGCGGAGCGCCGCTGGAGCGTTCAGCCGGAAAGCTGTGAGCCGGAGTATCTGGAGCAGCAGCTCTGCTTCACCGGCCTGTGCGGCATGATCGATCCCGTCCGCCCGGAGGTGAAGGACGCCATTGTGGAATGCCGGCAGGCAGGCATCCGTCCCATCATGATCACCGGCGATCACATCGACACCGCTTCCGCCATTGCCAGAGAGCTCGGCATCCTCACGGAGGACACCCGCGCCATCACCGGTTCCGGGCTTTCGGATATGAGCGATGAAGAATTTGAAAAACAGTTCCGCTCCATCAGCGTCTACGCCCGCGTTCAGCCGGAACATAAAACCCGTATTGTAAACGCATGGAAAAAGGCGGGCTGCGTCACTGCAATGACCGGTGACGGCGTCAACGATGCTCCTTCCATCAAGGCAGCGGACATCGGCGTCGGCATGGGCATCACCGGCACGGATGTCACCAAAAACGTGGCCGACATGGTTCTGGCCGACGATAACTTTGCCACCATCGTGGGCGCAGTGGAGGAGGGCCGCCGGATCTATGACAACATCCGCAAGGCCATCCAGTTCCTGCTCGGCTCCAACATGAGCGAGGTTCTCAGCATCTTCTTTGCCACCCTGATGGGCTTTACCATCCTGCAGCCGGTTCATCTGCTGTGGGTCAACCTGGTCACGGACTGCTTCCCTGCCCTGGCGCTGGGAACGGAAAAAGCGGAGCCGGATATCATGCGCAGAAAGCCACGGAATACAAACGCCGGCATCTTCGCGGACGGCATGGGCTTTGACATCGCCTACCAGGGCATTCTGGTGACGATACTCACCCTGTTTTCTTTCTTTTTAGGTCACTACATGGAAAGCGGCGTCTGGGAAATCACCAACAGCCCTCACGGTACCACCATGGCCTTCCTGACCCTGTCCATGGCGGAGATCTTCCACAGTCTGAACATGCGCTCCCAGCGGGGAAGCATCTTCCGGCTCGGTTCCCAGAACCGGATGCTTCTCATCGCCGCCGTCGGTTCCTTCCTGGCCACCACCCTGGTCTGCGAGGTTCCCTTCCTCGCCGCCGCGTTCGAGTTCACCAGCGTTGAGCCAAATGAATACCTCATCGCCATCCTGCTGGGCGCGCTTGTGATTCCCATTGTGGAAGCGGTGAAATTCTTCCAGAGGAAGAGGATGCACAGAAAATAACCTGAAAAACAGCGGCTTCAGGCTGCTGGAAAGTACGCCCATATGATCTGTAGATCGGATAGGGGAATTTCCTTCCCCTATCTGATTTCGCGATGCGCACATCGAGCGGCATAAATGCCGCTCGATGTCCATTTTTCTTTTATATGACCTTTTTAGAAAGCAGCTCACAGATCAAATTCTATATCCATCACCACATCGCAATGCCACCCGCCGGTATGCGCAGTATAGGTTCCCTCATGCCAGTACACCGGCAGATTGTCCTGTGCGTGCACTGGAACGACAGGCCGCCATAGCTTCAGCTTCTGTTCCGTCTTAGGGATTTTCCGGATCACCCTTTCCAGGCCGTAGGTCCTTCCCCGGTCATGGGTGACATAGCTTTCCAGATACCAGGCCTCTCCGTCAGATCTCACCAGATAGATCCGGTTTGTATCGCTTATTCCACAATTATCTGAAGAGTGAAGGCCAGCTTCTCCCACGCCATAGTAATAGGCCATGCCTCCCACATAGGTCTGGGAACCGTCCATCTGGCCCGGCGCAAGGAATTCCCCCACGGGAGCGATCGGCTCCGACAGCCGCCAGCCGTCCCTCTCCCAGACGGAAGAATAATAAACGGCAGTTTCCGGACGGTTCAGCGTAAATGCGGCAAGCCCCACCCGATAAGGAAGGGTTGCTGAAACCGCAAGCAGACGTACCGTCGTCCCCTCCGGAGAAGCATAAACCACAGCAAGCTTCTCAAGATCGAGTATTCCTGTCCTGGCTCCACTCTCCTGTCCATACAGATTCATCCCGGTCCTTTCGCCGTCCATGGTCAGAAGGAAACCATCATCGTCAAAAATTCCGCTCCGGATGGTATGATCCTTTGAAATGCGCGGGTGTCCATATAGTGCGAATACCCACTGCTCTCTCAGTTCTCCATTACAGGGAACCGTCATTTTATGAATGTCAAAGTAAAACAGGCCTCCCGCATCGGATGCCAGAAACACGGTCGGTTTACTCCAGTTCTCTCCCTCATCAGAAGAATACCGGAATTCCCAGGTCACGCCGTCCACTCTGGCAAACAGCCAGAGCTCATGTCTTCCGGTATTTTCAAAAAGCTGTGCGTAGGTAATACTTTTTTCATAGATCATAACCCGTTCCGGACCAAATGTGCTGATATCGTAAGGCTTTCCGGTTATCCGGTATTTCATGGTGTGCGTGGCTCCATGACCCGTATAGGCAACCATGATTTTCCCATTTTCCAGAATACAGAGGGAGGGCGCATTGTGCTCGTCTGAATAATTACAGTTCATCCTGCAGATACAGACGTCCCTGGAGGGCGTGAGCGAACATTTTGCGTCCATTTCCTTCACATGAATTTCTCCCATGTCCGTCACATAGGCGATATAGGTCATTCCATTCATTCCCACAATGGCTTTTTCATTGATCCACCAGTCCGTATTTGCCCGTTTAATCCGTGCTTCTCCCCTTCTTTCAAATACTGACATCTTAACCTTCCTTCCGCCGCCATCCGGCGGTCTTTTGTTTTCAGGGAGACAGCGGCATGCCGTCTCCCGTTTCTCCTAGCCTTTCACCGCCCCGATCATAACCCCTTTTTGAAAATGCTTCTGTACAAACGGATATATCACCATCATCGGTATGGTAGCAATAACGATCAGAGCATATTTCAGAACGTATTCAATTCCCACATTTTCCGAATAGGTATCCATCATTTCCGCTCCCACCTGATTGGAAATCAGAATATCCCGCAGGAAAATCTGAAGCGGATAGAGCCTGTCATCCGACAGATACAGGAAAGCATTAAAGTAAGCGTTCCAGTGTCCTACGGCATAATACATGACAATAACTGCCAGAATGGATTTGGAGAGCGGAAGCACTACCTTGCGCAGGTACTGAAAATCCGTACAGCCGTCCAGCTTTGACGCCTCCAGGAGATCCTCCGGAATGCTTGTCATGAAAAAGGTGCGCATTACAATCATATTATATACCGACACCGCCCCCGGAAGCAGCATGGCCCATATTGTGTTCAGGATTCCCAAATCCCGGATCAGCAGGTAGTTTGGAATCATTCCCGCGTTAAAAATCATGGTAAAGGTAAACAGGAACATGATGATCCCCTTAAAGGGAACGTCCTTTCTGGAAAGCGGATAAGCCGCCAGTGTCGTCATGACCAGATTGATCGCTGTGCCAAATACCATATAAAACAGAGAATTGCGGAATCCAACCCACACATTATCATAACGAAGTACCGCCTTATATCCTGTCAGCGTGAAATCCACCGGCAGAAGCAGCACATTTCCTGACATTACCGCCTTCGGCGATGAAAAGGAGGAAGAAATAATATAGATAACCGGATACAGGACGCAGATTCCAAACAGGGCCACAATAACCACCACAATCCCGTAAAAAATCCGTTCCGATAAAGAGGCTTTGATTTTATTTTTTCTCTTCATTTCTTCCCCTCCTTACCACAAACTTGTTTCCGTTACCTTTTTGGACAAAAGATTGACCAGAACCAGTAAAATAATATTGATTGCCGAGTCAAACAGTCCCACAGCCGTCGAATAACCGAAATCGGCTCTGCTGGAAGCAAATGCCTGCTTGTATACATAGGTGGAAATGATTTCACTGTAACTCAGATTCAGGCTGTTCTGCAGCAGAAGCACCTTTTCATATCCAACGCTCATCAGCCTTCCCGCATTCATAATAACCAGAATCACAAAAGTAGGCAGAATCGCCGGAATATCGATGTGCCAGATCCGCTGCAGACGGTTTGCTCCATCAATCTGTGCCGCTTCATGAAGCTGCTGGTCACTGTTGGCAAGCGCCGCCGTATAAATAATGGAATTCCATCCCGCATTCTGCCATACGCCTGACCACACATGCAGATGCGGATATGCCGACGGAATACTGAGAACATCGGGCGGCCTTTCCCCTGTAAGCAGCTGTGCCAGGTTTCCATACAGCCCCACAATCGGATTCATCATCTGAATCAGAATACCGCACAGAACCACAACTGAAATAAAATGGGGAAGATAGCTGATCATCTGAACCGACTTTTTAAAAATACCAGGTCTGATAATGTTCAGGCACAAGGCAAGAAACACCGGGACGATATTGCCAGCGACCATGGCATAGACGCTGATTCTCAACGTATTGATCAGGTACTGGTAAAATTTCCGGTCGGTCAGGAAATCGATGAAATGTTCCAGTCCGATCCACTCGCTTCCCCAAATTCCCTTTCTGTAAGAGAAGTCCTTAAAGGCGATCTGTATCCCAAACATGGGAGCATAGCAGAATACAGCCAAATAAAGCAAAGGCAAAAAAAGCATAAGGTACAGCTGTCTGGCTGTTTTTACCTTTTTCCATGTCCTATTTTTTCCCACTCAGCTCCATCCTTTCTGGTTCAGCTCCAGCCAGTCTGAAAGCCCGATCTCCTCAAGAGTATTCAGGTAAGTATCCCAGTCCGCTTCCACATCCGAGGTTCCAGTGAACCAGGCGCTTATCATTTCCGTTACATAGTCAAAGAGTTCCGTATAGATTTCAGCCGCCTCCGTCTGTTCATCAGGGGATGCGTACTGTATCTTGGTGATCGGTTCTGCCGGAATCGCCGCCATATAATCGTCATGGTGCTCCGCCAGCTCCGAAATATAAGCCTGTCCAATTCCCGTAGCTACGCTTGCCGCAAAATATCCGCCGGAGATTTCTGCTGTCCGGATATGAGGGCCTGCCTCCATCCAGTGCGCATTTTCCATGGTATTCCACACAGAGTTATAGTCCAGAATATACGGTGGATATTCGCCGTAGGTTACCGACCAGTCTGCGTCCGGATACTCCTCTTTGGCATCCTCCGCATACATCCAGTTCACTCCCTCCTCGCCGAAGCGGTTTACAATGGACATGTATTCGCTGCACATCAGATCCATCAACCGGAAGGCCACCTCCGGATGTTCACAGTCTGCGGTGATAGCCGCCGTTCCAGTCGGAATATCGGGCGCATAAGCGGTGGAGCTGCTGCCATCAGAGCCGATCAGAGGATCGACCAGAATCCAGTCGTTCTTGGAAGGATGATCTGCCGTGATCCAGGACGTAGATGTAAAAACAAAGCATCCTACCAGCTGATCACCCGCCGTATTTAAAATGGATCTTAAGGACGCATTGTCCTGAGTAAAGGAAACCGGATCATACAGGCCTTCCTGTACCAGCTTCGCAATGTATTTCACACCTTCCTTAAATTCATCCGTTGTAAAGGAAGCTGACAGCTGGCCGTTTTCTGACACCAGAAACTGCCTTGCTACCGTCGTAGGCTGAAATGCATTCATGACGTATACCCAGGGCTGTGAATCACTCTGATCCAATACAGTGCCCATCATCGGAATTTCATCGGCCACACCATTTCCATTGGGATCCTGCGTTTTAAATGCCACAAGCATATCGTAGAAACCATCCACGTCCGCAATATCCTCCCTCGTCATCCCTACCGCTTCCAGCCAGGGTTCATACACCCACAGTTTCGCCCCCGTGGGATTGGTCAGGGAATCCGTTAATCCTGGGAACTGCCAGATATGGCCGTCTGATGTGGTGGACAGTCCCAGAATATCCATCCCCTTTTCCTGATACGTTTCATAAATCTCCGTCGTATAGTAAGCGGAATTTTCAAAATAGTCTTCCAGAGGGATGAAATAGCCGTCTGCTCCCCATTCCATCATCTCCGCTTCATCCTGTCCCCACAGAATGATATCCGAAAGTTCTTCCCCTCCTGCGATCTGTACCCTCAGTTTTTCCGTGGCGTCCGCACTGGTGTAGGTGACAAACTGAATATCCACATTCGCTTTTTCTTCCAGAAGCTGCGTATAGTAGTTGGTATCATAATCCTCCACATTGGTGTTGGCAGGAATTCCAATCGTTATCACAACCTGCTCGTTACAGATCGGCTCAGCACCGGGTTCATTTAAAACCGGATCATGTTCAAACGTTTCTCCCTCTGTCGTTTCTCCCGCGGCCGCTTCCTCTGTCACAGCAGAAGATGTATCCGCGCTCTCTGAGCCTGCATCCCCGTTTCCACACCCGGCCAGCATGGAAATAACCATAGTACCCGCCATAAGCAGGGACAGGATTCGTTCGCTTCTTTTTTTCATTTTCTTACCCCCATTTCTTTGGTTTGAATCAATTTCTGGCGGCTTTCTTCCGCTTTTCCACCAAAGCCAGTCAGAAAGCCTCCTTCTCCTGAAAGCTTTTCCTCTTCTTCCCAAATCCGGATATTTTCCGTTTGTTTCGAAAGGGAACTGAACAGATGCAATATAAAACCGATCGATTCCTCCTTTCTTTGCAGATATTTGTGTCTATTCTGGGAATGTTAATGGCGATCTGTCATTTTTCCCAATTTCAACAAGGTCATAATACCATAATGTAACACAATTATCAATCATTTTGTAATATTTATGTGTTATTGATATGTGTCTACATCAGATTTTATAATAAATCAAAAGTGGAGGCATAAAAGATGGACAAACTGGTTATAACCCCCAAAGAAAGTAAGACTATTACAATGACAATCCGAATTGATAAGTCTTTGCAAGATAAATATAATGAATTGGCCGCTAAAACGAACCGCTCCAGGAATGAACTTATTGCCATGGCTCTTCAATATGCACTAGATCATATGGAAATCAAAAATCTGACTTAAGTTTGCCGTTATCCCAAGTTGTGGTTGCAAATATGATGTATTCTTTTTTGATATCATATTGTGTTATAGATTTCTTTCATATATCGATTTTATAATAATATTATTATTGAAAGGACTTTTTAATACATTATGGAAAAACTCATCATCACTCCAAAAGAAGATAAAGCCGTCACCATGACGATCCGGATCGATAAAACGCTGCAGGATAAATACAACGAGCTTTCCGCCAGAACCAACCGCTCTAGAAACGAGCTGATCTGCATCGCTCTCCAATACGCTCTGGAACACATGGAGCTGCAGCTGTAGATATGGAAAGAGAAATATCCGCTGCCGGAATTTCTTACGATTCCTCAGAATTTTTCAGAAAGGAACAGCGTATTCATGCCGCTTTAAAAGGCATGAATACGCTGCTTTTGGTTTGCCGGTGTTCTTTTTAAGGAAGAGACTGTTCGTTTTCAGAGGCATTCAAACCGGTTTTTTTCAGGAATTCTTCCAGCGATTCCGCTTTTGCTGCTTCCTTCAGCCAGGCTGAAAGCTGCTGTATATTATCTTCCTTTAAGATACGCATTCTTACATATTCCGGCACCTGTCCATACACTTCAAGGACTTCCAGCACCGATTCTGCTTTCCCTTCCGCTTTCCCTTCCGCTTTCCCTTCCGCTTTTCCTTTTCTTTGCCAGATCTCCCGTTCTCCTTCTCTCAGCTTTCTCATTTCCTCTTCTTCGTTATACTCAAAAATTGACATGGCGATCACCTCCGCTCTCTGGCTGCGCAGAAAATCTGAAAGAATTCCTTCTTCTATGCATTCCGTCACAGCCCTGTCCACCGCTTCCTCAATCGCTGCTTTCCCGTCCGTATATTTCCTGATCCGGGTCACGAATTCACTGTATTCTCTCAGTGTCCTGCACCTTTTCATCAGTTCCTGATTGCATCCCTGATTGATATTCAGATACCGGACCTTCAGTTCCAGCTCCGGTTCCTCTTCCTTCTGCAAAAAGGCATCCGACAGCTTTATGGTGATGTCCTCCGGTTTCTTCTCTTTCCCGTTGTAGAATACCACAAAATGGGGGGCAGGGAGCTTTATCATTTCGGACTGATACAGCGATTTTTTATTCACACTCTTTTCCATAAGCCGCGCAATATAAAGCAGATCGCGCAGGGGCATATTCGGATTCCACGTGGACTGGTGCTCGTACAGGGTCATCCTTTCGTCCAGAAGAAAGGATACGTCGTTCTTCATGGACATGTAGACCGCGTTTTCCAGCGTGGTAATCGTCAGGTCCTCCGGATTCTGATAGTCCGTCCCGTTCAGGGCATTGTACAGTTCCAGAATAGCCCTTTTTTCGCTGTAGAGCATCCGGAATACCGTGTCCTTATGCTTCCTGTTGGCATACAGTTCTTCGTTCATCGTACCTCCGTTTCTGCGAAGGCTTCCTTTTTTCGATTTTCATTAAAAAGGAAAGCCTTCGCCTGTGCGGCGGGTACGGCACTCCCTTCGTCCGCTCCCGCCTGTTCTTTTAGTTACATTTGTTCTGGAATCAAGCATAGAGCTTCTGAATGAAATGTCAGATTTGACAGACGGCGGGAAATCCGCCAGCAGCCGAACGGCTTACAGAATTTTTATGCTTAGCTGTATTGTAGCATTTCATCCGCTCCGGTTCAACAGATTTTTCAATGGTGAAAGGTCAGACCTTCCGCGCCGTCACAATCAGCATCATGGGCCGCCGCAGTTCATCCGCCATGCCGGGGATTTCCCTCACCATCTCCTCCGTGGGTGCAGGCTCCGCCACATGGAGAAGCTGAAAGCCCTTCTTCAAGGGCGTTTCCAGATAGGTCGTGAGGGTACGATGATACTTCACCACCTTTTCTCCTAAGAATACCGCTTCCCGTTTTCCCTCCTGAAAATAGTGATCCACCGGAAAATGCAGGATTTCCCCGTTCTGGTCATAGTACCAGTCCTGACTGCCCTCCGCCGTGAAAACAGGGTGCTCCACCGTGTAGGCCAGAACGCCGTCCGGCTTCAGCCATCTGTGGATCTTCTCAAGGAATTCGTCATAGGAGGCCAGATAATGCAGCATCAGGGAACAGATCGCCACATCAAAACTGTTTTCCGGGAACTCCGTATCCTCAAAGGCCACCCGCCTGTATTCAATGCCCTCTCTTCCGTTAATCCGTTTGGCTTTCTCCAGCATTTTTTCGGAAATGTCGGTTCCGGTCACATGCGCTGCTCCGTGCTCCATGGCATAGGCCGCGTGCCACCCCAGCCCGCAGCCCAAGTCAAGAACGCTTTTCCCGGCGAAATCCGGCAGCAGCTGCTCCAGGGTGGGCCACTCACCCGCCCCGGCAAGCCCCTTTATGCTGCGGGACATCTGGTTGTATTTTTCAAAGAAAATGGGATCGTCGTATTTGTTTTCCTTCATTCTGCATTTTCTGCCTTTCTCTGCTTTTATTGATCTCCGCTTTTGTCGAAGCCCCTTCCCCTATCCCTGCCGCCTGCTGATCACGTCCACCACCGACATCCGCATCAGGCTGCGGAACGGCCGGACCACAGCGAGCAGGGAGGAAGCCAGCACAATTCCCGTGATTCCGGCAAGAGGCAGAAGCGGAAGGTTCCATGTATCCTGCCAGAAGCTGGTAATCAGGCTCAAAAAGAGAACACGCTGGATGGGGATGCCAGGTAGCCAGCCCAGCAGGCAGCCGCCTGCCGCATAGGAAAGGGCCTGCGATGCCAGCATGCCGAAAAATTCTGTCCTCTGGAGCACATTTCCGTTCAGGCTCCCGGAAATCATCAGAACGGCGGCCGCCATCACAAGAAAAGCGAGAAACAGCGCCACAGCATAGATTTGGGAAGCATTGCCTTCCCCGGTAAACTGCCAGCTTCCATAGGTACGGATCTGCCACGCCCTCTCTCCCTGCAGATACCGGTCCGCCATGCCGAACAGCGCCGCCATCAGAAAGACCGCCAGCGTGATGCAGGTCCGCGTCATCCTGCTGCCCCTTTTGTGTACCCGTGCGGAAATGGGAATCAGTTCCAGCCAGTTTTTCGTTGCAGTATCCTCCTGTTTTGCCGCCGCAGGGCGGCCTTACCCGGCACGAACAATGTTCGTGCCGGTCTCCTTCTTGATGGATACCACAAGCATATCAGACTCTTCTTACAGGCAGATGAACGGAAGCTTACAATTTCGCAATGTTCTTACTCCTGGAAATACTGATTAAGCTTCATAATCCTGTACCACGTCATAATCCAGGCTGGAAAAATCCACCGCGCCGAGGCTGTCCGGCCCCTCGTTTTTTCTGTAGTTTCTGGTAAAATCCCGCACAGTTTCCAGGAACTGCTCGCCGTACTTTTCATATTTGAACACGCCCACGCCGGAGACGGTAAGCATCTGCTCCCGGTCCACAGGGCGCACGATGCACATGTGGGCCAGAGTTTTATCCGAAAATACGATATAGGACGGCACGCCCTCCGCGTTGGCGATTCTGGCGCGCAGGCGGCGCAGCACCTCAAACAGCTGTTCCTCTTCCTCATCCAGCACAAAACCGCCGGGCGTGCGGGCCGTTTTCTTCTTTCCGGCCGTTTTGCCGGCAGCGCCTTTTTTCTCCGAAGGCTCCTGCTCCCTGGCCATTTTCATGATGACCCGTTCACCCTCCTCCAGAATCTGCCCCGATTTATCCGTGAGCTTCACGATGGCATAATCGTCCGGCGTAACGGTGAGGTATTCCTTCAGCATGAGATAATTCATCACCTGACGCAGACGGTATGTGGGCACTTTGGCAAGGCTGGCATAATAGACGTTTTCATCCATCCGGTACTGCCGGATTTTAGCCGTATTCGCGCCGTGCACCGTGTCGATGATCACATTGGTTCCATACCTCTGACGGCACTGGCGCACACAGCCTATCAGCTTCTGCGCGATTTCCGTCACGTCCGTTTCCTCGAACTGGCTCAGGCAGTTCGAGCAGTTTCCGCAGTAATTGGAGCCATACTCTCCGAAATAGCGCAGGATGTAATCCCGCAGACATTCGTTTGTGAAACAGTAAAAGGTCATCTTCCGCAGTCTCTGGCGGTCCCGCTCCTGCACCACCTGGCGGGTCAGCTCGTCCAGCTCCTCATTTTCCGTGTTATGGTCGATGAAAAACTGGTTCGTCACCACATCCTGCCCGCCGTAGAGCAGGATGCACTGGGCCGGCTGGCCGTCTCTTCCTGCGCGCCCTGCCTCCTGGTAATAGCTTTCCATATTTTTGGGCATGTTATAATGAACCACGAAGCGCACGTTGGACTTATCAATCCCCATACCAAAGGCGTTGGTGGCCACCATGATGGGATACCGGTCGTAGATGAAATCGTCCTGGTTCTGCCTGCGCTCCTCATCGCTTAAGCCCGCATGATACCGGGTCGCGGGAAAGCCATCGTTTCTCAGTCTGGCGCAGACCTCCTCCACCACCTTTCTGGTCAGGCAGTAGATGATGCCGCTCTCTCCCTCATGAAGTTCAAGATATTTTCTGGTCGCCGCATACTTATCCTTCGGGGACTGCACGGCAAAATAGAGATTGGGCCGGTCGAAGCCCGTGGTGGAGATGACGGGATCGCGCAGCTGGAGAAGGTCCACGATGTCCTCCCGGACCTCCTTCGTCGCAGTTGCCGTAAACGCGCTGACGACAGGCCGCCGGGGCAGCCTGTCGATAAATTCCGCAATTTTCAGATAACCCGGCCGGAAATCCTGTCCCCACTGGGAAACGCAGTGAGCCTCATCCACCGCCACCATGACGATCGGCGCCTGAAGCGCGAACTGGAGAAAATCATCGGTAAGCAGCCGCTCCGGCGCCACATAAATGAGAGTATAGCGGCCCTGTGCCGCAAGGGCGAGGGCCTTTTTATACTGGGCCCAGGTGAGAGAGCTGTTCAGATAGGCCGCATGTACCCCGGCCTGATTCAGCGCTGATACCTGATCCTTCATGAGGGAGATCAGCGGAGAAACCACAAGAGTGATCTTTCCCATCACCAGGGCGGGCACCTGATAACAGATGGATTTTCCCGCCCCGGTTGGCATGACGCCGAAGGTATCTCTTCCAGCGAGAATGCCGTCGATCAGCGTCTCCTGTCCTTCCCGAAAGCTGTCATAGCCGAAATACTGTTTTAACACCTCATATTTATCCATGAATTTCTGTATACTCCTGATGCAGACGGATGTGCTCCGGGCTTTCTGCCCGAAGAACGGCTGCCTCCAGTCCGGACAGCCTATCCCACCTGGGTCAGATAACTGCTCACCGCGTACACCGTCTGTCCGTTGTAGATCAGTTTCGTCCAGCCCCGGTCCTTATCCTCCGCGATCCGCTCTGCCGTAGCGTCCCCGGTAAGCTGTGCTACCACCTGAGAGGGCGCATTCGTTGTAGGAAGGGTGCGCAGGTTGGTCTGTCCGCTCTTCGCCATCATGATTCCGGAAGCCGCCGTAAAGTGCATGCCGGCTTCCGGATTTTCATCCGTAATTTTTTCCTGTTCCTTATAATCCATGCTGGTGGCAAGCAGACGGGAAGAGGCGTAGACCACCTGGCCGTTCACCTCCAGCCTGGACCAGCCGGAATCGCTGATGCCGGTGCGCACCACGGCCTCGCCGTAGTTCAGGGTGCCAACCACATTTCCCGTGACGGTGCTGGGCTGATCCCTCAGGTTCACCCGATCCCTCGCCGTCACCGCCTCGCTCACGTCCCGGAAAACCACGCCCGCGGATTCGCTGGTCCCATCGCCCGCCTGCGCGCTTCCGGAGGCTGCCGTCTCTCCTGAGGAACCATCCTCCGCTGCCTCACTCTGAGAAGCACTGTCCCCGGCATTGCCGGTCTCCGCCGTTCCGCTCTGGGAAGCGCTATCTGCCGCATTGCCGCCTTCCCCGCTTCCCGATGCGCTTCCGCTCAAATCCGTGGTCAGGAAATTATGCACCGCATACAGCTTCTGCCCGTTGAAGATCACCCGGTCCCAGCCGTTGCTTCCGATTCCTGTCCGCTGTACCGTCTCCCCGCTCCGAAGCTGGTAGACCACCTCGCTGTCCAGCGTACTTGGAAGGGTGCGCAGGTTGGTCAGTTCCTTCGCCGTCACTGTATCGTTCACTTCCGTAAAATTTATGCCAAGCTCCGGATTGGCCGCCACCTCTTCAGCCGGCGTCTGATCCTTCGCCTCAGCCGCCTGACTGTAGCCGAAATAAGCCAGATTCACATCCACGCTTCCCCGGATGCCTGCCACCTTTCCCTGGCTGGTATACTGCCACATCGCATGGCTTCCGCTGTAGGTGGAAGCGGGCGTCTCCGGATAAGGCTGCTCCGGATACTGGGACACCCATACCCGGTACCTGCTCCCCAGAGTATCCATGTTCCACTGGGCGTTTCCTTCCATTTCATTTCGGGAAGCATAAAACATGGGGGTATAGCCCGCCGCTGAAATGGTATCCAGAAAGGCGCAGGCGATCGTTGTCCTCTCTTCCGACCCCAGCCCGTACTGCCTGCTGTCCGGCGACTGAAAATCCTCACAGTTATAAGCCACCGGATAGGTAATCTGATATCTGGAAATAAAATCCGCCACCCATGCAGCTTCCTCTCGCGCCTCCTCTTCCGTCACCGCGGAAGAGAAAAAATAGGCTCCCACAAGAAGCCCGTTCTTTGTGGCCTCCTGCAGATTGTAACGGGCGCCCGGATCCTCATAGATGATTCCCGTCACTTTCGTCCGGTAGCCCACACGGATCATGGCGAACTCCACGCCGGACTGCGCCACCTGCTCCCAGTCGATGGAGCCCTGATACTTGGACACATCGATGCCCAGCGTTACCTCGTCGGTCTCGCCCTCCGCCTTTGCCGCGGCGTTCAGATCCACAGAAGCGCCGCCGCCCGTTCCGGCTGCGTTGGCTCCGCCCTGAGGATCCTCCTCATCGTCCACGCTGCCCACCTCAGCCGCCACGGTAGACTTTACCATGCTCTCTTCCTGTATCTCACCGGAAGCCGCCGTTTCCAGACCGCTTCCCGTCTCTTCCGCCCGGCCTTCCGAAGCTGTGCCCGTACCGTTTTCTCCGGGTTGTGCGTCAGCACCAACCTGTTGTGCGCCAGCACCAATCTGTTGTGCGTCAGCATCGGTCTCCTGTGCACCGGCCTGCCCTGATACAGCGCCCGCAGTTCCACCGCAGCCCCGCAGCGT
>ULPS01013014.1_pt1 | contig 15434 bp, 15 predicted proteins | sample 1953711 | NCBI WGS metagenome assembly ULPS01 (sample SAMEA4835635, study PRJEB28245) | human gut metagenome | biome: gut microbiome; material: fecal sample | place: Denmark | collected 2008 | reverse complement strand
AGCTCGTGGAAGGACTTGCCGAAGATGTTGGACTGCCAGATTTTCGCCGTGTCCCCCTCGAACTCCTGGAGCAGGTAGTGGATCATCTCCTCACTCTGCTTCTCGCTGCCCACGATGGGAGACACCTCGGTCTCGATGTCGGCTCTAATCATGTGTATTGTCTGGTACAAACAGAAGTGCTTCCTCTTATCCGCTGGATCGAATATTTTTGTGCTTCTGGCATGGCTTTCAGGTAAACCTTCGCTGAGATCTCGTTCTTTTTATCGGTTCCATTTACCTCAATGTGATCCAGCAGTGTGTCGATCACGCCCTCAGAAAAACCATGCTCAAAATTCAGCTCTTTGGTAATCACTTGTCGAAGCAGATCAATCGACTGCATCATATCTTTGTTCTTCAGTTTCTCAGCTTCCAGCTCCCGGAGCTGCTGCTGCAGTTTCTCCAGTTCCTCGTTAAACCGATTATTCCGAGCGCTAAACTCCTGATCCGTAATCCTGCCATCAATGCTTAAGTCCAGGAGCTTATCCTTCCTGCGGAGGATGTCATCCATATCCATTTTACATTTCCTAACACTTTTTTCAATCTCCGCTCCGCTCTCTATGGAACTGTAGACTTGGATCAGTTCATGGACGATTTCGGCCTTGTGCACGGTGACTTCTTCCAGGGACTTTCTCATAATGTCGTCCAGTTCGCTTGTATAAATGATCGGGGACCGGCAGCCACTCTTCCCCCTCTTGGAATACTCCTGACACTGCCAGACTTCCTTATTTCCGCTCTTATATCGGTACAAGGAGCGGTAGTACGGTTCGTGGTGAATCCCGCAGATCACCTTGCCGCTGTATGGATACTTGTTCTGATAGCTGGTCTTGTCCTCTGCACTCTGTTTGGCAGATCGCTTTGCTAGGATCAAATTTGCTTTCTCCCACAGTTCCTCGGACACGATGGGCGGAACATTCTGCTCGTCTTTGTACATGACCCATTGATCCGGCGCGAAAGTTTTAATGGTACTGAGTTTGTAGTCAATCTTTGTACTTTTTCTTCCGCAGTAATAGCCTTTATACTTGGGATTGCTCAATATCCCCCGAATGGTGCTGAATGAAAAGCCGTTTCCGTTGGTATTTCTGTAGCCGTGATCGGTTAAATAGTTGGCAATCGTCCGGATTCCCATTCTCTGATTCGCATAGAGTTCAAAGATCAGGCGAACGATCTCTGCCTCTTTCTCGTTAACGACCAAGCTGCCATTCTGTTTTTGATACCCCCAGATTCGGTTATTGCCCAGGACAGTTCCATTCTCAATAGACCTTTTAAAACCAAACTTTACCCGCTCAGAAATCTTGCGCACCTCGTCTTGCGCAATACTTGACATGAGCGTAAGCCGCAATTCTGCATCCGGCATGAGTGTATTGATATTATCCGATTGGAACAGCACCCCTACCCCACTCTTTAGCAGCTCCTGGGTATATTGAATACTGTCCAGGGTATTGCGGGAGAAGCGTGAGATCTCCTTCGTAATGATGAAGTCAAACCGCCCATCTTTCGCATCATCAATCATTCGCAAGAAATTTTCCCGCTTACGAACGCTGGTTCCACTGATCCCCTCATCAACATATCCCTCAACATAAGTCCAATTCGGACACTTCCGGATAAAATCAGAGTAATACTGCACCTGAGCTGAGAGGGAATGGATCTGCTCGTCCTTGTCGGTGGAGACACGGGCGTAATAGGTCACTCTGAGAGGAAGGTCATAAATGCTCTTCCCCGCGTTAAGCGCAATACGAATTTCATATAAGTCCAAGAATATGCCCCCTCAACTTCTGTTTGTTCCATTATAAAGTAAATTTATGTGGTAGTCAATGGGGGTTTTCAACCTTAGGCGAAGTTATAAAGGACCAGCCGGTTTTCAAATTATGTTAACTCATAAAAAATACGGCCTCCTCTACATCGTCATAGCTTTGCTTGACAAGTGCAGCTCACATTGTTGAAGCCGTGATTTTTCTATTTTATTTTTTCCATCAAGTCCCCTACCTCACAGCACAGCACCTTTGCCAGCACAACAAGATACTCCGCCTGGGCCTTGTTGATGTTCTTCTGCCGTTGCTCGTATTGTTGGATCGTGCGTACCGGAACACCGGACAAATCCGCAAGATCGCGTTGACTTAAACCGGCTTTCTGACGCAGAAATTTAAGATTTGTTTCCGGTTTCGCCGCTTTATACATGGCATTCATCTTATCGACGAACTGACGAATATCCATTTCATGATAGGGCTGGTAAAGGGCTACTATATCTTTGATGGGAACATACCGCACAATCTCCGCAAAGCTCATAGATGTTTCCCACTGATAATATGCCAATGCCCAGCCCGTCCAAAACTCCTCGCTCCGTGAGGCGGTATAGTTTGGTTTGACGCGTTCGCTTTCCACGCCGGATTGCTCAAGCACTTCATAAGCAAGCTCCACACCGGACATACCAACAATAACAGTGAAATCACCGGTTTCAAAGCGTTTTGCAACGCCGGACTTGATGAACAGATCGAAAAATTCAGTAATATCGTATTTAAGATCATACACCGCAAAGTCCAGCATACGGCCAAGGACAGTGCGGGCTTTGTCAAGATAAACCTTATCGTAAGCGCGGATCATCGGGCATCATCTCCTCATCTATAATTTGCGTAATATATAAATCACCACGCTGCCGGCGGTTTCGTTCCACGCTGAAATACTCGCGGCGGGCGGTTTTGTCCCGCAGCATTTTTTTTGCGTACCATTCGCTGCTTTCGGCAATCTCGCTGCCGACAAACTCGATTCGATCAAATGCTTTCTTACTTTTGAGAACGAACTGCTGACCAAGCTTGCCAAGATACATCGCATTGTTAAGCTGACGGTAAGAAATGGTACCATTTATGAAATCCTGTGCAAACGAAAAATAGCTGTCATCGGCACGATACCCAATGATCGCATCGAAGTTCTCATAATCAATGGAAAAATGGGCAAGCAGATATTCCTTCGCCTCCAATGCCAGACCAGAGGGAACATCAAACTCTCGGTTTTGCAGCAACACTGTGAGCCAATGCAAAATGCAGAATTCCGGTGCATTCAGTTCAAGGATTTGCAGACCTTCGCACTCGATTTCATAGCAGTTGGCATAGCCGTCCTGATCCTTGCCAACTCCCCATTCTTTCGCCATCTCAAGGCTGTCAGTACAATAAAAGCCGGGACCATAATCGTTGTAGGGCTTACCATATCCAAATAAAGGTTTCTCAATGATAGTTGAGGAACCGTGATAGAGTTTTTTGATCATAGGTGTATCATCTCCATTCTCACATTTAAGTATACTCCTAAAGGAGTATTTGTCAATGTGAATTGGGGAAGTTCAGAAAATATTACATGATTAAGAAGTTACTTAGAGCATACCGTCCCCTATTCGTTTTCCAAGAACAGGGTTCTAATATATGCCTGTCCAGTCCCTTATTGACAAAGAAAAGACGGTCCCGAAAAGAGGACCGTCTCCTTGGATCAAAAAAACTACTCGCCCGGCAAGTGGTTTTCTTCATATAATAATCCGCTGGAATCGCCTGATTCCAGCGGATTTCCAGCTGTAGGAGGATTTGAACCTCTGGCTTTCAGGCCTGTTTTGCAGCAGACCCGTTTTTGCTTACTCCACGGTTTTTAAGGACTCTACCATATCCAATTTTTTCAGAGACCGGTGGGCGGCCAGGTTGACCAGCAGGGAGAAAATCACCGTCAGCACCACGGCGTAGGCGTAGCTGCCCAGAGACAGTTCCCGGCCGAACATGAGCAGGTCGATCTCCACCGTGAGGATCAGCCACTGGTGGAGCAGCTTGCCCATCACCATGCCCATGGCCACGCCGAATACGGTGAGGACCACGTTTTCCCGGTAGATGTAGGCGGACAGCTCCCGGTCATAGAAGCCCAGCACCTTTAAAGTGGCCAGCTCCCGCATCCGCTCGGTGATGTTGATGTTGGTCAGGTTGTAGAGCACCACAAAGGCCAGGGCCGCCGCGCACACGATGATGAGCACCACGGCGTAGTCCACGCTCTCCAGACTGGAGCCGTAGGTGTCCCGGCTGTCCTCCATCCGGGGCAGGGCGGTCACGCCGTCCAGGCTCACCAGCTCCCGCTCCAGCGCCTCCGTCTCCGGCGCGTCGATGGGGTAGCCGGCCAGGATCAGGTTTTGCGAGGGTTCCGTTCCAAAGACCGCCTGGTAGCAGGCGTCGGTCATGTACACGTAGTGCTGGATGTAGTGCTCGGTCACATCGGCCACCCGGACCTCCACCCGCTGGTCCCCGTCCAGGGTGATGGTGTCCCCCGCCTGCACCCCCAGAAGGCTGGCCAGCTTCTCGGTCAGCACCACCCCGTCGTCGGGGAGGACCACCGGCTGGTTGCTGGTGCGGTGGCGCAGGTGGACGAAAGGCTCCAGGGCCTCCTGGCTGGGGAACACCTGGAGGGTGGCGTCCACGGTGTAGGCGTCCGTCTCCGCAGTCACAGACTGGCTGGAGCAGGCCAGAAAGTCCTCCACCAGCTCGCTCTCCTCCAGGGCCTGAGTCACCTCCCGCAGCTCGCCGGGGGTGACCTGGTCCACCAGACCCACCTGGGCGGTATAGCCGTAGATCTCGTCAAACTGTTTATCCATGATGTCAAAGATGGAGCCCCGCAGGCCAAAGGCGGTGACGATCAGGGCGGCGCAGCCGCCGATGCCGACGACCGTCATCCAGAACCGGCGCTGATACCGGAACAGGTTGCGGATGGTGATTTTATAGTTGAAGGACAGCCGCCGCCAGAGGAAAGGTAGGCGCTCCAGCAGCACCCGCTTGCCCGCCGGAGGGGCTTTGGGCCGCATAAGCTGGGCGGGAACGGCGGTGAGGGTGGAGAAGCATGCCCCCAGGGCGGACAGGGTCACCGTGCCCACGGCGGCCAGACAGGCCAGGGAGGACGTGACCGGCTCCAGGCCGTACTGCACCTCGCCCAGGGTATAGATGATATTCCAGGCGTTGCAGATGATCCAAGGCAGCAGAGTGAGACCCACCGCCAGGCCGATCAGGGAGCCCAGGGCGCTGGCCAGGAAGCCGTAGCCCACATATTTGACGGCGATGGCCCCCTTGGAGTAGCCCAGGGCTTTCAGTCCGCCGATGGTGACCCGCTGCTCCTCCACCATGCGGGTCATGGTGGTCAGGCACACCAGAGCGGCCACCAAAAAGAAGATCAGAGGGAAGACCGAGGCCAGATTGCCCATCCGGTCGGCGTCCATGGAGTAGCTCACATAGCCCGCGTTGGTGTTCCGGTCCAGTAAGTACCACTGGCACGCTTCAATTTCCGCAATGTCCCGGCGGGCCTGTTCCAGCTCCTTTTGGGCGTCGGCGATCTGCTCCTGCGCCTCTGCCTCGCCCTCCCGGTACTCCTGAAGGCCGTCACGGTACTCCGTCTCCCCATCCTGAAGCTGGGCCAGGGCGTCGCTGAGCTCCAATTGGGCGTCGGCGGTCTCCTCCGCCAGAGTCTGACGGGCATCCTCCAGCTCTGCCAGGCCGTCGTAATACTCCGTCCAGCCCTCGTCCAGGTCGGCCCGGGCGTCGGTGAGCTCCTGTTCCCCGTCGTTGAGCTCCGAAAGGGCCTCGTCCAGTTCCCCCTGGCCGTCGGCGATCTCCTGCTCGGCCTGGGCCACCTGGTCGTTCAGTTCCCGGACGCCGTCCCGGTACTCCGCCCAGCCCTCGTCCAGGTCGGCCCGGCCCTCCTCCAGCTGGGCCCAGGCGTCGGAGAGCTCCGCCTCCGCCTCGGCTTGGGCATCGGAGAGCTCCGCTTCTGCGTCGGCCAGGGCCTCGTTGGCCTCGCCGATGACCTCGTCCCCCCGCATCCGGGCCCTCTGGTCCGCAAAGGGCTCCAGAGAATCGGAAAAATCGTCGATCCACTGGGTGTAGGCGTCGCTGTAGCTGTTAAGGTCCTGGGCCCCCTCCACCTGGAGGTAGAAGTCGGTGTAGGTCTCCAGGGTGAAGGCCTCCAGGGGCAGCAGCACAAAGGCGGACACCTGGCCGGTGCCCAGGCTGGAGGTGCCCCGATCCACTCCGATGTACAAGGGAGAGTTGGCCGTCCCCACGATGGTGAACTTCTCCAGGGCCAGGGCGTCCTCATAGCTCCCGGAGCCCGTGTCCAGGGCGATGGCGTCCCCCAGGCTCAGCCCGGTCTCCTCCAGAAGCAGGGGCTCCACCAGGCACTCCCCGGCGGTCTGGGGCAGGCGGCCCTCCACCAGCTTGGGAGCGTTCAGGCCCGAACTTTCTGTAAAGGATAAAGCCTTCACAATATAGTCGTCATCAGTCAGGTGGACCATGGCGTCCACGGTACAGGCCCGCTCCACCGCCAAGACGCCCTCCTGACGCTCCAGGGCGGCGGCGTCCTCCTCCGTCAGACCCAGAGTGGATGTGATGCGCAGATCCATCAGCCTCTGCTGGTCGAAATACAGGTCGGCGGAGTTTTTCATATCCGGGGCCGTGGCCCGCAAGCCTGCCAGAAAGCACACCGAAAGGGCAGAGAGGACCAACAGGGAGAGAAAGCGGCTGCGGGTGTGCCGAATCTCCCGCAGAGCGTCCGTCATAATGCGGTTATGTTGCAGCTTCATACGATCCACCCCCCTTTAGGAGCTAGGAGTGATGAGATAGGAGATAGGAGTTATTGAGCCGCCTACGGCGGCCATTCCATCTGTCCGGCTCCGCCGGACACAAAATCTTCTAACTCCTAACTACATACTTACCACTCGATTTCTTCCACCGGCGTGGGGGCCGGATTTTTGCGGATGCGGTCCACCCGGCCGTTTTTCACATGGATCACCTTGTCCGCCATGGGGGCGATGGCTGTGTTGTGGGTGATGACCACCACGGTCATGCCCTGCTGGCGGCAAGTGTCCTGGAGGAGCTTCAGAATGGACTTGCCGGTGATGTAATCCAGGGCTCCGGTGGGCTCGTCGCACAGCAGCAGCTTGGGATTTTTGGCCAGGGCCCGGGCGATGGCCACCCGCTGCTGCTCCCCGCCGGAGAGCTGGGCAGGGAAGTTATTGAGCCGGTCCCCCAGCCCCACGTGCCGCAGCACCTCCTCCGCGTCCAGGGGGTACTTGCAGATCTGGGCGGCCAGCTCCACATTTTCCAGGGCGGTGAGGTTCTGCACCAGATTGTAAAACTGGAATACAAAGCCGATGTCATAGCGGCGGTAGGTGGTCAGCTGGCGGCTGTTATAGCTGCTGACCAGGCTGCCGTCCACGGTGATAGTTCCCTCGTCGCAGGAGTCCATGCCCCCCAGGATGTTGAGCACCGTGGTCTTGCCCGCCCCGGAGGGCCCCACGATGATGACAAACTCCCCCTTCTCCACATCGAAGGTGATGTGGTCGGCCGCGGTGATGGTAACTTCCCCCATCTGATAGCGCTTAACCACCTGATCCAAGGAAATGTACGCCATGGAAACGCCCCCCTCTGCAGTGCGGGACGGTTCGGTTCCGTCCCAGAATAAAAAGCAGATGTTGATGATAGCCCATATGTCTATTATAGTAAAATAAACCGGGGACGCAAGGGACAACTTGAGCCGGTCTGCGCAAAAACGGACAGAGAATCCGAACAGAGCAGTGAGCCCACTCCAGGCATGCACCTAGGACCTTGGGCATACTCTGGAAACCGATGTGATTTCAGATGAGTACACGTAAGTCTTTTGACGAGGTGACTGAGGCAATCATGCTGCAAGTCAATCCGTATTTGTACAAACTTGGCAATCGTCTCTCAATAGACCTTTTAAAACCAAACTTTACCCGCTCAGAAATCTTGCGCACCTCGTCTTGCGCAATACTTGACATGAGCGTAAGCCGCAATTCTGCATCCGGCATGAGTGTATTGATATTATCCGATTGGAACAGCACCCCTACCCCACTCTTTAGCAGCTCCTGGGTATATTGAATACTGTCCAGGGTATTTCTCCTTGGGCATCATCTCCTCATCCATTCTCGACCTTTATTCTGACACTAAATCCATCCATATATCACTCTTTCAAAGTTAAAAACGGCCTATCCCGCAAGCCGATCAGCTCGGCCATAGAGACAGGCAGTTTGGATTTTCTGATTGCTTACGCATTGATGATTTTGTGTCATTCTTTATTCGAGGTTGTCATTGCAATTTTTATATGCAGATAGGAATGGGAAATGTGCAGTTTCAGGCGGCAGCTTTTAAGCCATAGCAGGTTTCCTTGCCTCGATATAGAGGTCAATGTCCTCCACAATATAGTTGGCTCCCGTGGTGTGCAGGGCTTCAAAGCAGGAATACACATACTCCCATACGCGGTAACGGGTAAAGAGTTCCGCCACCTGCTTGCCTGTCAAATGCTTGGCGTTTTTATAGGTTTCCACGCAATAAATGAGGAAGTCTCCTTGCCTGCTCATATTCATATCTCCTCCGGTATCTCAAAGTTTCCTGTCTTTTTTTCTTCATCATACATATTAAACAAAGTAAGCGGGCTAAAATGCCACAGTTTGGTGTCCTCCTGCTCCAGCAAAGAATATACCTTGGATTCATAAAAGTCTCTGGACGCAGCCACTTCATCCATAGGGTAGTTCTCACAAATCAACTGAACAACTTGGGGGACCAATAAAGTTAAAATCGCTTCAAACTTTTTATCCGCCATCAAAATTCCTCCTCCGGTACTGTGCCAACAAACCGCAGATGGGACAACGCCTTTTCCGTTGTCAACACCAGCTGATTATATAGCTTCTTGATTTTAAGTTGTTCCAGGGTCTGTTCCTTGGTCAACACTCCAGCGGCATAGAGGGTAAACGTGCGGTAAACATCATCATTGGCAACTGGCCCAAAGATAAAATCATAGGCTTCCCCCTCATAATTGCCGGATCGGTTATCTGATACAAAATCCAGCCATGCTTCTCCCGGCTCATCAAAACGCAGGACAGAGCACTCTGAAAAAGCGATATTCTCGTTAATCTCATAAATGCTGACTTCCCTTTGGCCGTTCTTCCGGCGCTTCGTCACCTTATCCGCAAAGCTGATCGCCTGAGCCTTATTGGTTGTGGTATAAAAACCAAATCCAAAATCCAAAAAACGATTTTGCTGAATCAGTTTGGGTTCCGATACAATCAGATTGCTGCCATGATATAAAATCATAATTGTCCCTCCAATGCTTTCTCGGCAATCGCACGCTCCTCCCGCAAAGATCGAATCATCGTTTCGATATGCCTCCGTTTTTCCACTTGCTCCCGCACTGTCTCTACATCTTTTTGCGGAATATACTTGGAAATTACTCGTTTTCCCTCACGATATTTCAAATAAAAGTAGGTGGACTGCCCGGCCTTTTTTTCAGAAATGGCGCCTTTGGGGAGTATTCTAAGTTCCTCCTGATATTTTGCCAGCATACGGTCGATGCGTTCTTTCTCCTGCAAGATAGTACTCAAAATCAAATTCAACCTCATCACCCATCCTCATTATACACAACAAAATCAAAAAATCAATATAATGTTGTGTATTTATGTAAAAACGGTGCGGATCGCTCCGCACCGTTTCAGGGGGCTATTTTATTTTGAAAGTGCCGATCTTCTTCAGAATACGATCGATATGTTTTTTAGATGCGGTACAGTTTTTTCCTTCCGAGGTCTTTGCAGAGCCGGTAACTCCCGCCCTATATCTTCTGCTGCCGCACCCTTTTCTCTACAATCTTTATTTTTGCCTGTTCGTATAGTTCTCGGCTTATTTCCCCTTTTATGTACAAATTCTCGTTTATTTGTAACATAATTTCATGGATCAGCTCAGTTTTTGCTTCTTCCAACATAGCATTCCCTCCATGGGACAACTATATGCTTTCTCTGTCCGTTCCATGTACAGATACTTCAGCACAAATAATCTAAAATAAGACATGATTGAAATTTGTTAGTGGATTCGGCTCCCTACATTTCAGTGCGATATAGATATTCCTCAATCTCCGCCTCTGTAACCCCCGCCTCCATCAGCCAATCAATCTCCCATGGCGCGATCCCAAAGTATCCCGCAACTGATTTCAGTGCTGCTAAGTGGCCGGACTCGGCACTATGAGCAGAGCTGCCAACGCCCCACCATGAGGGCGGAGTGTACCGGCCACAGGCGAGACCGCGGAGCAGCTTGCTGTCGTCAAAGGTCTCCCTCCTCTCCTCCCCTTCCGCTGTGATCTGCAAAATTTCGCCGCAGTTCAGCGGGATTTGAATGGGGTTATCTAAGACAAAGGATAACTGCTGTAACGCCCTCTCTAAGATCGGCTTTGTGGATGCGTAGAGATAAACGCCTGTTTCCGGGTAATGGTACAGGCAGAGCGGGCTGTCTCCCTTGACAAAGTACAGATTGTTTTGGTCATCCAGGACGGTAAAGGAAAAGGAACCTTCCAGCCGCTCCGCCATATTCCGGAGAGAGTCCATGCTAACCTCACCGCTCCGGGCCAGGAGTTGAACCGCGATATAGCTGTCTGTCTCAATCTTGGTGGCCGGAAGCTGCTCCTGCTTTCGCAGGAGCCGGTCGTTGCGGATCACGCCGTTATGGGCCAGGGCAAAGCTTCCTGTACCAGCAGAGGCCAGAAATGGGTGGTTATTGTAGTTCTTTTTCTCGCTGCCCTGGGTGGTCAGGCGGGTGTGCCCCATCACTACAGCGGCATCATAGGGAATCTGGAGCGGGAATACGTGGCCGGGAACCGGACGCTTGCGCACCATCAGGGCCCCGTTGTGACAGTATGCAACTCCGGTGGCGTCCTGCCCTCTGGCTTCACTGGCCGCAGCCAATGCGTGGAGAATGTCATTTTTCTGCTGGCGGGTAAAGTACTGAGCCGTGTCAATGAGTCCGAATAAGCAGCACATGGTCAAATCTCCTCCCCGTCCGCAACCGGCTCATTGACGTAGAGGCGGCGTTCTTTTAGATACTGTACCAGTTCAGGGGCCTCGCAGCCCGCGGCAAAGGTGGTCCAGGACATCTCCTTCAAAACATCGTCAGACAGAGCCAGGGCCACATCACAGATGCGGTCCAGCAGCTGCAAGGTGGCGAGAATCGTATTGACCCGCAGTGTTCCCCGAAAAATCCGAAACTCAATTGTATCTGCATTCGTCAGGTTGACACAGGTGTACCGGCTGGCGTGGCGGTCATCTTTGGCGTGCTCCAAAATGTCCTTGGGCTGTTCCTGATAGCCATACCGGGCGGCCCAACGGTTCAGCTGGGCGGGAGTGCGGCGGCTGAATTTCAGCAGCTCCTCCCAGTGCTTTTCAAAGAAGTAGAGTATCCGGGCAATCACTGCATCCTGTTTTTCTGGAGTGTCGCCAAAGGCCGCCCGGCTTACGTGGACATGCAGGCCGCAGGTCCCGGCCTGGTGGCTGAGATAACCAAGGGAGACAGCCTTGCGGCATACCTCAGCCCAGGGCATTTGGGTCAGATGATAGTCCAGAGACATGGGGTGAGTCACGATCTCAAACCCCTCCTCCAGGGAGCCGTCGTGCTTGCAGTAGGCGTGAGCCCCGTCCCGATTTGCTACTGCCATCAGGGCCCGCGCGCTGCTGGTACACTCCCCGGCTTCGTCGATCTCCAGCTCCACTCCGAAGAACCGGGGACCGGCGCCATGAAAGACCGGCGTTGGTTTGTAGTTGTATTCATGGATACGGGTGTCCTGGTCTACAATATGGAAGCAGCGCTCGCAGTAGGTACACCGCTCTCCTGCGTCCGTGGTTCCGTAGTAGGCCTCGTTCTCCCGCACCAGCCGGTGACAGCGGTGGCAGGTGGTATAGTGCTCCTCATAGCAGCTGGGGCATAAGGGAAACTCCTCTGCTCCGGCATTATCAGTCCGCCAAAACCGTTGGCCGCACTCGCGGCACAGGAGCGTGTGGATATTCAGACAGTTGGGGCAGAGCTGCTGGCCGTCAAACTCTCCTTCTTGGCTGCCAGGAAATTCAAAGCCGCAGATATCACATACAAAGCTCATAGTTGGGCACTCCCCTCTTTCTCTAAAATTGCGTTCAGGGTGGGCAGCTTCCCTTGGACGGAAGCAATCACATACTGGTGGAGGTACAGAGACACCTGCTCTGCAATAGCGCTCCGATACCCTGTCAGCAGGGTTTCCGCATCCTGTTCCAGTTGGAAACAGGTGTCCGTCAGGTCATAGCCGTGGCGGGTGAACAGTTTTGCGATCAGCTTGGCGGCGCCCTCCTCGAACTCCGAGGGGTCGTACACCTCGTAGCGGATCGTCCCGATATAATCTTGAACGTGAGGCAGCGAGAACTTTTTCTGTAATTCGTCGTTGATGGGCTTCACGCGTTGGAACACATCTTCAGACACGAGAACAGCGGCGATCCTGTTAACCAGAGCGGCGCTTCCATCCGTCCGGCATGGAATCAGGGATTCTCGGAGAAAGGTGAGCTGTTCATTGACCTCATGGCGGATACGGGAATAGCAGCTCTCGGAGCTGGCTGGGTCAGAATAGGTTCGCAGCTGCTGTTCCGCTTGTACATACAGGAGTTTCACTTTCCCCTCCGCCTCATCTTTGGCCTGGAAGCGGCTGGACAGGCTTTCGCCGGGGTCACAGGCCAGACGCTGAAGCCGCCCGTGCTCCAATCGGATGTGGGGAATGGGGTACAAATTGGTACAGTAGGGCAAATCCAGAAGCTTTTTCTGAAATGCGGCAAGATTGTGATTCATAAATAGACCTCCAAATAAAACAGCGGCGCTCCGGAAATCTTCTTTCCCAGAGCGCCGCTGCTGAATTTTGTTTAATCGCTTTCGGTGGAAGGTGGATCAGGCTCCGCATAGGCGGCCTCCACCATGTACATATCGTCGCTGATCTCCTGCTTGATCGTCTCGTCCTGGGCCAGGCCCCGGAGAAATTCGCTTTTCAGGGGCGCATATTTCAGCACCCGCTTTAAAACCGTCTTCTTTGCCATTTCCTCAAAATTGGTCTGCCAGGGGCCGTTTTGAAAGGACTTGCTGTAGCGCTGGGCGTGGGCCCGGATGCCGTCAATGCTGCACACCTCGAAGCCATAGCCGCCGTCCTTGGTGTGGAAGATGGCGTAGACATAGACTGGCTCTCCGCGCTCCCCGCTGGCCGGGATGTGCTTCAGCTCCGGCTTCAATCCAAAGGAATAGGAGAACTGGTCCTCCGAATAGACCACATGGGCCTGGATGACGCTGATCTCCCCGCTGCGGTAGGCCAGATCCAGCAGGCCCTTATAACCGAGCTGAAATTGGCATTCATATGCGTTGGCCTTGGAGTTCCAGTAGGGCAAAAGATAGGCCTGTCCCAGAGGCGTGTTGGGTTCCAGGCCCAGCTGGGCGGCGGTCATCATGGCCCCTAGAAAGGACTGAGGCGTCGTCTCCGCCAGCTTCGGGTTAGTGGAGAGGGCGGAGAGCACGATCCGGGTAAAACGCTCCGGAGTCATCACACTGGGCAGCGCCTTTTTGATCTCCCCGCTCATTTGCTTGATGTACTGCTGAAGTGCGGGCCGGTTCTCCAGAGCAGGGGCCCGACCAGTTGCTCGCTGAATGGCTTTTCCCGTTGCCATAGAAATTTCCTTCTTTCTGTACGTTATCTTACGGGCAGCAGAGCGGTCATTTTATCCAGCAGGATGTGTCCGTCCATGATTCTGCCCCAGTTGTTTTCCCGGTAGTTCTCTGTCTTGCGGCGGGGAGCGTTGTGGGAGATCATGTCGCTCATGGCGTTGACGGCCCCCCAGGCGGTGCCCCGAAACTTCAAAATGTCCGGCGCAAAATAACAGGTCATATATTCCGTTTTCAACTTCTCCACGCCGCGCTTCTCCCGCTCGCTGCTGTTTTCGTCCACGGGAAAGAGCTTGTCTAGAATTTTGTTCAGCTGCTCCCGGGTCACGGTGGTATTTGCCATGCGGTCTGCCCGCTCCGCCAGAGACTGGATATAATTGTGGGCCAGATACAGGCACGCTCTGGCTTCGTGGGCCTTGCGGCGGATGTCTCCGGTATGCCGGACTGACCAGGAGCGCTTGGCATTGTCCAGGGCTAGGTTCAAGGTGTTGTTGCAGACCACCCGGATGGGCGTCATACAGACCCGAATGGCTCCGCTGCCGTCGTGGGTGTTGGAGAAGCAGAGATAGGGCTCGGTCTTGTCCCCGGCAATCTCCGTGTCAGGCAGTTTTGCCAGGAGCCAGATTTTCTTGCCGCCGTTCAGACTCCCAGCGGTCTCATAGCGGACTTCGCCGCCGATCAGGGAGTCGGTAAACTCGAAGGCCTCGGCGTTCTGGACGATCTTGTAGCGGTCTGATACCACGCCCAGCACCTTCCCGTCCGAACTGCGCACATTGGCCTTATAGTTGGAGATCTTGGTGCCTCCGCACACCTGGATGTTCCGCTGTTCCACCGTCCAGTCTAATCCGGCCAGCCGGAGCGCGTCGGCGCTGGTTGTGGCCTCCTCCACCTGGGTGCCCAGACCATGCCAGGGCTTCTCCCGGACGTACATCATGGTTTCTACGGATGCTGACATAAATCAATTCCTCCTCTTTGTGATGAAAATAAAAGAAGGGACGCAGCGGTTTTCCGCTGTGTCCCCTTGTGATTATCCCGCCTGCCGCTGATCCTCTGAAACCTCCCGCACCCGGAAAGGTCTGGAGGAACTGTCCCGGTAAAACTCCTGCAAGTCGATCTCCGGGTGTGCCAAGGAGAACTCCTTTGGCTGGAACAGCCGCCGGGTCTGCGTTTTCCAGGAAACCGTGTAAGCTCCACAGCGCCCGGATTCTGCCTCCTGCATATCGGCCTTGATGGTGTTTTCAATTTGGCTGATTCGTTCAGCCAGCTCTTTTTTCTGTCCCTGGAGGGCAACATATTCCGAAAGCATAGCTTCCCGGCCAAACAGCTCCACACTGTTCTCTCGGCTGTTGGGATAGAGGACTTGCAGGGCCTCTCCAGTGGCCTCCAGGCCGTCCAGCGCCGGAGGAGTATCCTGTTCCACCAGAGCCCAGAACCGCTCCTCTGCGGCCATGAGCGCGTCAATTTCGGCCTGATCCCGTTCCAGGGTGAAGGTGAAGAACCCCCGGCCAAAGACCAGCACGGCCAGATACCACCTCTGACAGCCGGTGACGGCCAGATAGTGGACGCACTGGACATAATACTGCTCCGGAAATTCCACATTTCTGAACTGCCGGAGATTCAACGTGGAGGTCGTCTTGCACTCCAGGCCGGCATCCTCGCCCAGCACTGTGCGGTCGATGTCCGCGTGGGCGAAGGGGTAGCCGGGATTGTAGAGCAAGGCATTGGAGCGGCGCACCCGTTTTCCGGTGGACTCCTCCCAGCGTTTGGCCACGTACTCCTCCAGGTCCCTCCCCTGGCGCATGGCCTCGTTGTCCTCCTGCTCCGGGAGCCGGCCCGTCTTGTCCGCCCAAACGGTGTAAGGAGTGGCGTAGCGGCTCAGGCCCACGATTCCGGCGG
>ULPS01063752.1_pt1 | contig 15475 bp, 13 predicted proteins | sample 1953711 | NCBI WGS metagenome assembly ULPS01 (sample SAMEA4835635, study PRJEB28245) | human gut metagenome | biome: gut microbiome; material: fecal sample | place: Denmark | collected 2008 | reverse complement strand
CACAGCAGGGGACGGCTGCCATAAGACATTTTTTCAATTCAAAAGTATTAACGGTAGAGTACTACCGATTCAAACGGCCTCAGTTCCATCTCTTTTTCCACTTTACTGTCCGGATAGTTGGAAAGAATACAGGAATATCCTTCCAGATCCTCCGGGCAGGTCCACTTTACAGGACGGCCGTAGAAATTGTTGACCACCAGCAGGGTGTGCCCTTCATAGCTTCTTCTGTAGGCCAGAATCTGAGCATTTTTCTGATCCACAGGTGCGAAATCACCATAAGCGATCACATCCAGATCCTTACGCAGACGGATCAGCTTCTGGTAATGGTGGAAAATGGAATCCTCATCCGCAAGCTCGGCCTCTGCATTAACGGAAGCATGGTTGGCATTGACTCCGATCCAGGGTTCCGCCGTTGTGAAGCCTGCGTTCTCTCCGCCGGTCCACTGCATCGGGGTGCGCCCGTTGTCGCGGGAGTGGATCTGGATGATCCGGAAGGCATCGTCCGGGCGGAGCCCCTTTTCCTGCAGAATGCGGTAGTAGTTGATGCTTTCCACATCTCTGTACTGAGAAATGTCGGTGAAATCCGTATTGGTCATGCCGATCTCTTCTCCCTGGTACACGTAGGGTGTTCCCCGCAGGCAGTGGATCACCGTGCCCAGCATCTTGGCGGACTGCTTCCAGTATTTTCCTTCATCTCCGAAACGGGATACCACCCTGGGCTGATCGTGATTGCACCAGAATACTGCGTTCCAGGCATGGTGTTCCGCCATTCCGGACTGCCAGTCGAACAGGATTTTTTTCAGCTTCTGGAAGTCATAGGGAACCAGCACCCATTTCTCATTTCCGGCGAAATCCACCTTCAGATGATGGAAGCTGAACACCATGGACAGCTCCTTTCCATCCTCGGAAGCGTAACGGAAGCAGTTTTCCATGGAGGTGCTGGACATCTCGCCTACCGTGACAATACCCTTATCCGCGCCGAATGTCTTTTCATTCAGCTCCTGCAGATATTTGTGAATGTTGGGTCCGTCAGTGTAGAAGCGGCGGCCGTCGCCCTCGTAATCATCCTCAAAGCTTCCCTTGCTGATCAGGTTCACCACATCGAAGCGGAAGCCCTTTACACCTTTTTTCATCCAGAAGCGGACCACTGCTTCCACCTGCTCCCTTACCTCCGGGTTGTCCCAGTTCAGGTCGGGCTGGGATACATCAAACAGATGCAGATAGTATTCATCAAACTGGGGAACGTATTCCCAGGCGCTGCCGCCGAACTTGCTTTCCCAGTTGGTGGGCGGCTCTCCGTTTTCTTTTCCCTTTCTGAAAATATAGTAGTTCTTATATCTTTCATCCCCGGCCAGTGCCTTCTGAAACCACTCGTTCCGGCTGGAGGTGTGGTTGAACACCATGTCCAGCATCAGTTTGATGCCGCGCTTTTGGGCTTCGGCAGAAAGCCTGTCAAAGTCCTCCATAGTGCCGTAGCGGGGATCAATGTTGTAATAGTCCTCCACATCATAGCCGTTATCCTTCTGCGGGGAAACGAAGAAGGGAGTCATCCAGATATAATCCGCTCCCAGCTCCTTAATATAGTCCAGTTTCTCCGTAACACCGTTCAGATCTCCCAGTCCATCCCCGTTGGTGTCATAAAAGGATTTGGGATAGATCTGGTATACCACGCTTTTTCTGAAATCTTCCATAATCTAATCCGCCTTTCTGCAGGCCGGCCTTCCACCCGGGAAAAGCCGGCCGGTCACGACTGATTTATTTCCGCCTGAGGCGGGAGGTCCAGCATTTTTACCGTATTTTTTCTGAACAGACGCCGGTCAGGCATATTCCGCGATCACGGTCTGTCCTGCCTTAGCATCCTGATTTGATATGAAACGAACGTCTGACGCACTGCCGTTATCCGTGATGAGGAAGGCTGTGGTCATGGGATGGCCGGCCGCCTTAATTTTTTCAGGAGTGAAGGAAATCAGCGGATCTCCGGTCTTCACCCTGTCTCCTTCCTTCACGAACAGCTCGAAACCATCTCCGTTCATATCCACGGTATCGATGCCTACATGGATCAGGATTTCCATTCCGTTGTCCATAACCAGACCGCAGGCATGCTTGCTGTCGGCCATCACTACGCCCACCGTGGCATCCGCCGGAGCGTAAACCGTATTGCCTGTGGGTTCGATACCCACACCGTCTCCCATGATCTTCTGAGAAAAGACCTCATCCGGGATCTCTTCAATGGGGATGATGCGTCCGTCCAGCGGGGATTTCAGAGTTCCGGCGGCTGTCCCGTCTGTGGCGGCAGAATTGCCGGAAGCAGTGCTGCCGGAAGCCGTATCGTCAGCGGCGCCGTTGACAGAGTCCGCAGCAGCTGCCGCTGCGCTTTCCGAAACCGCAGCGTCGTCGGGAGCCGCTTCATTTTCACCTGCCTCACCGTAACGGTCAGCCGCGGAGAGCTTTCTGCTTCCTACCAGGAAGGTGAGAACAAAGGGAACCACAATGGCAATCAGCATGCACACCAGGAAGATTCCCCAGTACTGGGAATAGATGGAAAGAATTCCGGGAATGCCGCCTACACCGATGCTCACTGCCTGGACTCCGAAGCCCACGGACACCATGGCCGCGATGGCGGAGCCGATCATACCGCATACCAGCGGGAACACGTACTTCAGGTTTACACCGAACAGAGCGGGCTCGGTCACGCCCAGATAGCAGGATATGCAGGCGGGAATGTTGATCTGCTTCGCTCTGTCATTTTTCTTCTGGAGAACGGACATGGCGAGTACGGCGGAGCCCTGTGCGATGTTGCTCAGCGCGATCATGGGCCAGAGGTTCGTTCCTCCATACAGGCTGACAAGCTGGGAGTCAATGGCGTTGGTCATGTGGTGCAGTCCGGTCATGACGATGGGTGCATACAGCAGTCCGAATACTCCTGCGAACAGGACGCCGAAGCTGGAGGTAAGGCCGCTGTACACCACATCCGCGATGAAGTTGCCGATCTCCCAGCCGATAGGGCCGACAACGGTGTGCGCGATGATCACCGCCGGAAGCAGAGAACAGAAGGGAACCACGATCATGCTGATCACCTGCGGACAGATCTTACGGAAGAATTTCTCCAGATATACCAGCACAAAGCCCGCCATAATGGCAGCAATCACCTGTCCCTGATAGCCGATCATCTCCACCTTTGCGAATCCGAAATCCCAGACCGGAATCTGATCCGCCGGAGTGGATGCCACGGAAAAGCCGTTCAGAAGCTGGGGGGATACCAGCGTCAGGCCGAGCACGATACCCAGGATCTGGGTGGTGCCCATCTTCTTGGTAATGGACCAGACGATGCCTACCGGGAGCAGATGGAACACCGCTTCACCGATCAGCCACAGAAAGTCATAGGTACCGGCCCAGAACTGGGAAATATCCGCCAGGCTCTGGGTCCCGTCGTTAAAAAAGTTGATCTCACCGATGATATTGCGGAAGCCCAGAATCAGACCGCCGCAGATCAGGGCCGGAATGAGAGGAGCAAAAATCTCTCCCAGATTGCTCATGATCCGCTGAACCACGTTCTGGTTCGTCTTCGCCGCATCCTTTGCCGCGTCCTTGCTCACGCCTTCGATCCCGGCATATGCGGTAAATTCGTTGTAGAAAGCCGCAACATCGTTACCGATAATAACCTGATACTGCCCCGCCTGGGTGAAGGTTCCCTTCACGGAAGGAAGCTTTCCGATTGCTTCCGTATCCGCCTTTTTCTCATCCGCCAGCACGAACCGCATTCTGGTCATGCAGTGGGAAACCGCACGGATATTTTCCTTTCCGCCGATCAGACGAAGCAGGGCCTGTACGTCCTGTTCATACTTTGCCATCTTTTTCTCCTTTCAGCGCGAACCTGTGGTTCGAGCGGCCGCCCCTGGCGGCGTAAATTACGATCTTGTTTAAACAAGTTCATCCTATCACACCTGTTTAAACAGGTCAACCCTTTTCTTCAAAAACATCCATAAAAATTGTCTGCCTTGACTTTTTTCCACATTTCTCTATAATGAGTGGTGGTAAAGATGTTTAAACAAGTCAGTCAAGGAGTTTATATGCCTGCAGCAAAATACGATGCTATTTACCGGGATCTGAAAAATAAAATTGAATCCGAAACCTATGAATTTCAGGAGCTGCTCCCTTCGGAAAACCGCCTGGTGGAAATCTACGGCTGTTCCCGAAACACCGTCCGGAGGGCCATCGCCGGCCTTGTAACAGACGGCTACGTCCAGACCGTACAGGGCAAGGGCGTACGCAATATCTACCGTCCTGTTCCACAGTCCTCCTTCACCATCGGAAGCATTGAATCCTTCCGGGAATCCTCCATCCGCAATCATCAGAATGGACGCACAAAGGTGGTTCTTTTTACCGAGCTCACCGCTGACCGGAAGATTGCCCGAACCACCGGCTTTGAGCCCGGTACGGAGCTGTTCTACATCCAGCGGGTTCACTATCTGAACGGTAAGGCGCTGATTCTCAATCACAACTATTTTCTGAAACGTATTATACCCGGTCTGACCAGGGAAATTGCGGAACAATCCATTTACGAATATCTGGAAAAGACACTGCACGTAACGATCGTGAACAGCCAGAGAGTCATGACCGTGGAAAAGGTCACGGAAATCGATGAAAAATATCTGGAACTGAATCTGAATGATTATAACTGTCTTGCAGTGGTAACCAGCCATACCTTCGACAGCAACGGCATCATGTTCGAATACACCCAGTCCCGGCACCGCCCGGATTATTTCCGGTTTCAGGACAACGCGGTGCGCAGAATCTGAGCAAATAAGGGCTGCTGCCCGGCTTTCCCTTCATGTCCAGCCGGGCGGCAGCCCTTCTATCTGTTCTGTTTTCTGATTGATATACTCTATACGCTCTGCTTCGCTTACTGCGCGTCCGAAGCGGTGCTCTCCTCCGCCTCAGCCGTCTCTTCTGCGGCAGCGGCTGTCTCTTCCGCCGTTTCCGTCTCCTCCGGCACGGTCAGATAATGGAGATCTCCCGCCACATCCGTTACCGTATATGTCTCAGCGATTTCCATCACATGCTCGCTAACAGTCTGGCTGGCAAGCAGATTTCCGATTGCTTCGTTGGTCGCCTCTTCATCATTCTGTCTGGAAATGAACTGTACCACATAATATCTGTGCATGCTCTCCGACTCAAGAACGGTGATATCGCCCTCCTGACGGGATTCGTCAAACAGCCAGTCAGCCGCCACGGAAGGCGCTCCATAGTAGCTTCCATTTTCAGTCAGGCTTCCGTCCTCTTCCCCGCCGTAGGTATCCTTCTGCTTCTCATTTGCATATTCCACACAGAGATCCTCGAAATCTTCTCCAGCTTCCAGCCGGGAGGCCATCTCGTTTGCCTGAACCTCCAGCTCGTCCATTGCAGCCGCGATTTCCTCATCCGTCATGCCGGTCTCTTCCTCGGAAGCTGTTTCGGTCTCCGTCTCAGCCTCGGTTGTCTCTGCGGCAGTGGTTTCCTCCGCTTCGGATGCGGTCTCCTCAACGGTCGTGGTTTCCTCCGCTGCGCTCTCTGTCTCTGAAGCCGTTTCTACCACAGAAGCAGTCTCCTGCTCTGAAGCCGTCTCTTCTGCAGCTGTGGTCTCCGCCACCGAAGCGGTCTCCTCTGTTGCTGCACTTTCCGTCTCTGAAGCCGTTGTTGCTTCTGCAGCTGTGGTCTCCTCCGCTGTCGTTTCTTCAACGGTCGTGGTTTCCTCCGCTGTGGTCTCTTCGGAAGCGGTCTCTTCTTCGGCATCCGTCTCCACTTCAAAATAGAAGCTTCTGTAGGTCACCGTATCATAGGTATTCTTATTCTCTTCATAATAAGCCGTAATCTCATCTTCCGCAGGCTGATTTTCTTCCACCAGCTGATTATAATAAGCGCTGGCAAGGAGATTTTCTTCCACGAATTTCTCGATTCTGGACGGCGTCGCATAGTCCCCGTACATCAGCGTATAGTAATCACTTTCCGATACGGAAGCGGATTCTGCCTGCGCGGCGATTTCCGTCTCATAGGCCGCCAGATCCTCAGAGGGATCATATTCGAAGCCGTTTTCCCTCGCCTCATCTGCCATCGCCTTGATCTGCTGGATCTGGGCAACCGCGGACTGATCGAAATAATCCTTCCAGGTCATGTTCTCATTGCCGGGATAGGTCTGCTCATCCAGATCCACCGTCGTATCCAGTCCCATCATGGATACATAGGAGCCATACATATTCAAATAATTGCTGTATACATTATTGAAGTAATAATTGTATTCCAGTCTGCTTATGTCATGATCTCCTACCCGGAAATACGTCTGGTTCAGCACGGTATATCTGTTGTAGAACGATGTTCCAAGGGAAAACACGATGGACACCACAATGGCCGCCAGAATGACGATGCTGATTATCTGAAAACGCTTCCAGGATCTGCGTTCCTTTTCCTCCTCTTTTTTTCTCTTTTCCATTCTCCGGTCGTATCGGGTTACGACCTTGTCGCTCTGTTCCTCTGTCTGTTTTTCCTTAGACATGTAAGTTCTCCTCCTTGCATTTCTCAAACAGGCATTATACCTGAAAAATGTGAAGCAATCGTGAACGCCGGCCGGATTCACACGTTTTCCTGCAAATTCCTGCCCTGGTCACGCCTTTTTCGCACATATTCACAGTATATTACACTTTCCGAAATGCTTCAACACATAAATGCGCTTTTTTGCACGACTTTTCCCCGCCTGACAGGCTTTGCCCGCAGGCCGTCAGGCGGGAATCCGGGCTTTTTTGCCGGGTCCTTTTACCTGACCAGCCTTCCGAAGGCAAGAAGCAGAAAAAGGAGGCCTCCCACCCAGGAAAAGTCCCTCCTGGTACGGGCGGAAAGCCTCCTTCCGATGCACTGTCCTCCCGACAGCGCTGCCATTCCGAGGAAGAAGGAGGCGGCAAGGGTAAAAAGGACCGGGAGATGGAGAAAAGCGGCGAAGGTTCCTGCCGCCAGGCTGTCTATGGACATGGCAAATCCGAAAAAAGCCGCTTCCTTTATGGAAAGGACGCGGTTTCTGTCCGCGTCCGCCTCCGTCGGATTTCCGTAAATGCTCAGAATGAACCTGAGTCTGGAAAAAGAGAAATGAATGTCCTTACGCACGCCGCAGTGACGGTTGATATAATTTTTTATCAGAGAATCGGAAAGACGGACACAGCCGAGAAAAAGAAGGCTGACAAAGGCGATCAGACGGACAGCAGTTTCCGGAACAAGACCTCGAAGCAGCGTTCCCAGGCACAGCGCCGCGCCAAGGCACAGGCTGCCGATGGCGTTCATGAGACACATTTTTTTCCAGTCTATGCGGACGCCGTCCGCTCCATATGCGGTTCCGGCCACGAAGGTGTCCGTACACAGGGCCAGACAAAACAGAAAAGCCTGAAACATGAATTTTACCTTTTTTCTTTCAATATATTCATGTTTCGGCAAAAAGCGCACCGGGCATACGAATTCCCCGGACATGGAAAGCAGGAACGCTTCTGATGAATCCATCCGGCGTTCCCGCTCCCCGCTATTCCTCCATGCGGGCTCTGATATAGGTTTCCAGCAGATCCACCGTCCTGTCGATTCCGAGTCTGCTGCTGTTGATCGAGAGATCGTAGTTTCTGGAATCTCCCCATTTTTCCTTACAGTAATAGTTATGGTAGGATTTTCTCTCCCAGTCCTTCCGCGTCATCATGTGTTCCGCGTCATCTGCGGAAAGGCGGTACAGGCGCATGATACGCTCCCGCTTCACCTCCCGGTCCCCCAGAACAAAGATGGAAATGAAGCCTTCATATTCCTTCAGGATTGTTTCCGAACAGCGTCCCACCACCACAAAGGATTTTCCATCCTCCGCCAGCTTTTTCAGAAAATCGAACTGCATGTTCGCCACATTTTCCTGAATGGAATTGGAATATCCGCGCACTGTCCTGGAAAAAAGCCTGTTCTTCGGACGCTCATCGTACTTCTTAAGCGTATCGCCTCCCACATTTTTTTCCTCCGCGATGTGCTCCAGCAGGTTATTGTCATACAGATCAAGCTCAAACCTGCGCGCCAGCGCTTCCGCAATCACATGCCCCCCGCTGCCGAATTCACGGCTTATGGAAAGAATCAACCGCTTCCCCATATGTACACCCCTTCCTTTTTCTCTGCCGCCCCGGAGACGGCTCCCGGCTCATGATGTCCTCAGAAATATCTCACGTAAAGCGCGATCATGGAAAACAGCACCACCAGCGCCGTGGCAGGCGCCGCGTATCTGCAGTATTTTCCCCAGCCGATTACATGGCCCTCCTTCGCGGCCACGGAAATGCCGACCACGTTCGCGCTGGCGCCGATGGGCGTTCCGCTTCCGCCGATGTCGGTGCCGATAGACAGCGCCCAGGCCAGCACGGACAGATCCACTCCCTGGGCCGCAGAAAGCGACCGGATCACCGGTATCATGGTAGCCGCAAAGGGGATATTATCCACGAAGGCGCTTGCAATCGCTGAAATCCACAGCACAATCGCCACCATCAGCATGGCGTTGTCTCCGCTGACATCCGCGATGAAGCCCGCGATGATTTCCAGAATGCCCGTCTGCTCCAGGCCTCCCACCACGATAAACAGGCCGACGAAGAAGAGCAGGGTCTTGTAATCCACCTTTTTCAGAAGTCCCACGGCCTCCCGTCCTGCGGTCACCAGCGTCACCGCTCCGATGAAAACGCCGATGGTCGCCACCGTCAGCCCGGTCTGGGCATGAGTCACCAGAAGAATGACTGCCGCCGCGAAGATCGCGCTGCTGATCGCAAAGTCCTTCCGGTTTTCAATGGCGTCTTTGGGGTCCGGGCAGGAAATCTCTCCCTTTCCTCCCGTGTTCTTTTCCAGCTCCTTCCGGAAGCAGAAAAAGAAATAGAAAATCACCAGAATCAGGGAAAACGCCGCGATCACGCCCGTATTCGTGATGAAATCCGCGAAAGAATATCCCAGCGATGTTCCGATGATAATATTCGGCGGATCTCCGCACATGGTGGCCGATCCGCCCAGATTCGCGCAGAAGATCTCCGAAATGATCATGGGGACCGGATTAAACTTCAGAAGCCTTGCGAGCTCCACCGTCGCCGCGGCCAGAAACAGAATCACCGTAATGCTGTCGATGAACATGGCCAGAACGCTGCTCATCACCATGAAGACCACAAACAGCGGTATGGTTCTGTACTTCACCAGCCTTGCGAGCTCCAGACAGAGCCAGCGGAAAAATCCCGCCTTTCCCATTCCTTCCACCATCAGCATCATGCCCGCGATGAACAGGATCGTGGACCAGTTGATTCCGGAAGAGGATTCTCCGGCTTCTCCAGCCTGATACCAGAAATCCAGGGAGAAAAAATTCTGCAGACTCAGCGTGTTCCAGATCGCCGACGGGCTTCTCATGCAGATGCCGAATACCAGCACCATCATCAAAAGTCCGCAGCCGAGGGATACCACATGCCGCTCGATCTTCTCACTGACAATCAAAAGAAACATCACCGCGAATATAATCACGGCCAAAATCTGTGCCGCTGCCATGAGACACATCCTCCTTGTTCCTTCGAAGCTTCCGCAAAATCCCGCTGCGGTCTTCTGTATTTTCCCTTATTTTAGCACAGATTTCCCTTTTGGTGAAGTTTTTCTCCTTTTTCTCCATCGTTTCCTCCGCAGCCGCGTACCAGCTTCCAGGCATAATGTTTGATTGCAAATACTCCGATCACGATCAGAACCACACAGATAATTCCAACTGCCATAAACGTTCCTCCTTACATTCCTGTTTTATCCTATGAAACTCCGGGTTTCTTTGACTCTATTTAGTTAGTCTTAACTAACTCAATTTTATAATAACACCATTCCTTCCTTCTGTCAAAAAGCCTTCTGAAAATTCCCGCTTGACTTTTTCCGAAAAAATGTGGTTTACTGAAATCAATCGTGTAGCACAGTTTTTCAGCAAAGCGTATGATATCCCATTTCGGGATGTTGTATGCTTTTTTTCATGAGGGAAAATTCGTTTCCGAACGAAGCTCCCGGTGGCCGAAACCAACCGGAGGCCGCTTCTGCGCTGTACATGAAACCGGCGATTCAATCGCAGAAAGAAGGTACGATTTTTATGATAAAAACAAAAACGCAGGGAATTATTTTCGGAGTGATCATGTCCTATGCGATGGCATACGGCATGGAGGTCTACAACATGGCCATTAAGATGGGATTTTCACTGCAGCCCGGAGGGTTCAGCAGCATGACGAACATCGTGTTCTGGGAGGCGTTAAAGGAAGCCGCCTACATGGGCCTGTTTGTCCTTCTGTTTTCCAGTCTCTGGGGCAACCGGCTCGGCGCGGCGTTTGCTGCCCGCCACTGTGACCCGGCAAAGGACAATCCGTACTTCTGCCAGCTGCTCCGCCAGGGCGGGACGGTAGCCGTCATGTGCCCCACCATGAGCCTGGTGGCTTCCATTCTTTTCAGCGTCATTCTGGGCGGCGCATCCTGGGTGCAGCTTCCCGCCATCTGGGTGGGAACCGTTCTGAAGAATTTCCCCATGGCATTTCTGTGGAATTTCTTCGCCGCGGCTCCCTTCTCCCACTGGCTGTTCGGGAAAATTTTTCAGAACAGCTGAATGCTCCAGGTATTGCGGTATACGCCCTTTCCTTTCAGATGGACGAGGCCCGGCTGTTCGGACAGCTCCTCCACCACATCCTGTCGGGAAGGCAGGGAGGACCAGGGTTCGATACATACATAAGGCGCGGGCTTCTTCACCGCATGCCAGAAACCGATATAGGGCATCTGCGGGAAGCGCACCCGCACGCCGCGGCTTCCTTTCTCTGAGCGGAGGGCGACGCATTTCGGCGTTCCGGTAAGCACGATGGCGTCATCGTCAAACAGGTCATGCCGGAGCGGAATCCTCCGCCCATCCTGCAGAGGATAAGGCTGATCCTCGCCATTCAGAAAGCATGCGGCAGAAAAGCCGACACGGACCGGCGTTTCCATCACTCCGTTTTTGGCACCGTCCTTTTCCGGTTCAAATTCCAGAAAATAGTCCTCAAAGGAAAGTCCGTCCTCCAGCGGCACCTGAAAGCCCGGATGGCCGCCGATTCCGAAGTACATCTCTTCCTCTCCGCCATTTTCCACCTCATAGGTAACCTGGAGGGTATCCCCCTTCAGCTCATAGATAATCCGAAGGGTGAACGCAAACGGATAGCAGGCAAGCGTTTTCTCATCCGCATCCAGGCGCAGAACAAGGCGGACAGCCCTGCCGTCCTCCTGGCACTCCTTTTCCTGTACCTCGGCCGTCAGCTTCGTGGAAGGCAGAAAGCCGTGAATGGGCATCCGGTATTCCTTTCCATGAACCGTACATGTCTCCTTCGTCAGTCTCGCGATATAAGGAAACAGGTTCGGCGCCTTGCCGTCCCAGTAAGCAGGATCCCCCTGCCATAAATATTCTTTTCCGTCCTTTTTCACCGACTGCAGCTCCCCGCCGAGCGGGCTCACCCGCACGGAAAGCGTGCCGTTATCCAGACAATACTCCATCTCTGCCTCGATTCCCACCGAAAAATCAGGCAAACAGTGTCCTGCTTTCAGCGTTTCCATACTTTTGTTAATTGTTCAGAACGGCACATCTTCCTGCCAGACCAAAGGCCGGACAGGAAGATGCGCCGTCCTGAACCGTTACGTTTACCCAAAAGGATTATAAAAACGGTTTCCATCGTGGAAAGTGATCACCATCGCCACGATCACAAAGCAGATCACAAATGCGATCGCCAGGTAATCATTTCTGGAAAGCGGCTTTCCCATATACCAGGTTCTGGTCTTTTTCTTTCCGAAGCCCCGCAGCTCCATGGCGTTGCTGACCACGTCGATTCTGTCCATGCTGGAAAAAATCAGCGGGAAAATGATGCTCGCCATGCTTTTCAGACGTTTGAGGAGGGAAGCCTTGGAGGACATTTCGATTCCCCTCGCCTCCTGAGCATGCTTGATCTTGGTGAAATCCGCCTGCACATCAGGGACATAGCGCAGGGCGATTGCCATGGAATACCCCACCTTGTAGCTGACGCCGAGACGGTTCAGGCTGGCTGCGAACTCGCTGGGGTTGGTGGTCACCATGAACATCAGAACCACTGGCACCACCGTGAAATATTTCAGCATGATATTCAGCTCATAGAAAAGCTGCTCCGCCGTCATGCTGTAACGGCCCGCGATATGGAACAGCTCCGTTCTCGAGCCGTAGATGGAACAGCCTTCATAGGGAGAAAACAGATAAACGATCACGATGTTCATGCACAGGAATAAAAGGATGAATTTGAACACCGTGCCCACCTGCTTCCATTCCGTTTTGGATACCTTAAAAATCACGAGACTGAACAGAAGCATGACCACCAGAATTCTGGTATCGTAGGTCAGCATGCCCGCCACGGACCACAGAATGAAAAACAGCATTTTCGTCACGCCGGACAGCCTGTGAATCCAGGTATCCTTCGGCGCATAGGTAAGCAGTCTAGCCATTTGCCCTCTCCTCTCTCTCAAAATGAATGAATCTTTCCACAAAGCCGGAGGCATCAGAAATGCCGCACTTTACAGCCAGCTCGTACAGGGAGGTCTCTTTCAGGTAAGCCCTGTCCGCAATCTGTCTGTTCGTCAGCACTTTTGCAGGCGTATCGTCCGCAATCATATGGCCGTCCGCAATGACGATTGCACGGTCAGTATATTCCAGCATCAGATGCATGTCATGGGTGATCATGATGATGGTGATTCCAAGGCGTTCATTGATGTCCTTCAAAAATTCCATGATCTCCGTATAATGCCTGAAGTCCTGTCCGGCCGTCGGCTCATCCAGAATCAGCACCCTGGGATTCATCACCAGGATGGAAGCGATGGTCACCCTCTTTTTCTGTCCAAAGCTGAGCGCCGAAACCGGCCAGTTTCGGAACGGATAAAGACCGCAGATCTTCAGGGTCTCATATACCCTTTCCTTAATCTCCTCCTCCGGCACGCCGCGCACCACCAGCCCCAGCGCCACCTCGTCAAAGATCATCGGCTTGCTGATCATCTGGTTGGGATTCTGCATCACCAGACCGATAACTTCGCCGCGCTCCTTGATGGAAAGCCCGGAGATATCGGAGCCCTCCAGAAGAATTTTTCCCGCATCCGGTGAAATAAAGCCGCAGATCAGATTGGAAAGCGTGCTCTTTCCCGCTCCGTTCTTTCCGACAATACTGACCATTTCCCCTTTTTCAATTCTGAAATTGATATCCTGCAGAACCTTTTTCCCGGGAACATAGGAAAAGCTCAGATTCTCCACCTCAAGCATGGGCTCTGTCTGCTGCCTTGGCGGCGGCAGCTGCGCCTTCTGAAACCAGCCCTGCACCTGATCACGGTAAGGAGAGAGGTCCATTGTCTCAATATGCTGGGGAAGGGTTTCCGGCTTCACCGTACAGCCCGCGTGCTTCAGCGCCGTGATATAGAGCGGTTCCCGGATGCCTTCCTTCTCCAGCACATCCGTACAGAGCAGCTCGTCCGGCTTCATGTCCGCCACGATTTCCCCTTCTCCAACAACCACAATGCGGTCCACATCACGGTAGAGGGCGTCCTCCAGCCTGTGTTCGATGATGAGCACCGTCTTTCCGGTGGATTTGCTGATCTTGTCGATCAGATCGATGGCCCGCTTTCCCGTTGCGGGATCCAGGTTCGCCAGCGGCTCGTCAAACAGCAGAATATCCACATCATCAATCATAACGCCCGCCATGGACACACGCTGCTTCTGTCCGCCCGAAAGCTCCGTGGGCGCATGCTCCAGAAGGGATTTCACATCCACTATGTCCGCTACCTCATCCACACGTCTGAACAGTTCCTCCTGGGGAACGCAGTCATTCTCCAGCGCAAAGGCGATATCCTCCGCCACCGTCAGACCGATGAACTGCCCGTCCGTATCCTGCAGCACGGTTCCAACCAGCTTCGACATGCCGAAGATTCCTTCTTTTGCCGGATCCTTTCCGCTTACGGTCAGGCTTCCCGTGCTCTCGCCGGGAAAAGAAAAAGGAACCAGTCCGTTGATACAATGCGCCAGAGTTGATTTCCCTGAACCGGACGGTCCCACAATCAGAACCTTCTCTCCGGCATTAATGGTCAGATTCACATGCCGCAGGGTCGGTTCCACCTGAGAGCGGTATTTAAAAGTATAATCCTTGAATTCGATAATAGGGGTCATTGCTTACCTCACATTAAAAAAGTGTGTGCCCTGATGCGCTCCGCATCATGCGCATCCGCAGCGGAGCGTCTTTTTATTTATACGGCAGGGAATGAAATTTCCTGCCGTATAAAAAGGACAGCCGGCCCGTTATGGGCCGGCCTGATTCTTTGTCCAGTCGGACACGCCGCACCGCTTCCGTTTTCCGGATCAGTCCTCCTTGGAAAGGCTGGAGGATTTTGCTCCGATCCTGGAATATGCATAAGCCAGCAGAGAGCCCAGAACTCCGGCTACCACGATATTTCCCACAAAGGCCAGAACGCCCTGGACAAATACCTTGTTTGCAGGCTCCGCATAAATCAGAATATCAAGCACAGGCGCAAGGATAATCCATGCAAGCGCGTTTGCGATTACCTGGACCACGTTGAACAGAACGATGGTCTTTCCGGAAAAGCCGCCTTCCTTAATCGCATACTTCGCAGCGAACAGGCCGACGATGATGCCGAACAGTCCATCCGGGAATACCCAGCTCCACCACACGCTTCCATAGAAAAGCGCGTCGCCCAGCGCATGGCCGATGATTCCGATGGCTCCGCCTACAATGGGGCCGAACACTGCGGAGAAGAAGGTCAGTACCGCTACTCTGGACTGCAGAGCCGTGTTGGGAATAATCATGAAAGGAACCTGTACATTCGTCAGAACAACGAACAGAGCGGTTCCAATACCGATTGCAACGACTTCCTTGATGCCAAACTTCAGTTTCATGGTGAGTTTCCTCCTCGTTCCTCATAAAGGTATATACAGGCCTCAGTTTTCTGCGTCCTGCCATCCGCCGCATGACGGATTTCCGGCAGTCCGGACGCCTCCGGCCTGTTCTGTGTAATGCTTCCTATTAACTATATACGATTTTCCTCAATTTTGCAATGGCAAATCAACCGTTGGTTGGCAGGAAGAGGAATTATCAACCTGAATCGGACATTGCCCGGTTTTATTCAGTATGGTAAAATTCAGGAAAAGGAAAATTCCGGAGGAAATCTGATGAAAATACTGCTTACAGGCTTTGAGCCGTTTAATAAGGAACTGATCAATCCATCCTGTGAAGCCGTCAGGCGGCTTCCGGACCGTATCGGCGGCGCGGAAATTGCAAAAGCGGAAATCCCGGTATCTTTTACGCGCTCCGGCCCTGTCCTGAAGGAAGCCATAACGGCATGCAGGCCTGATATTGTCCTCTGTATCGGCCAGGCAGGCGGCTATGCCGGCATCGCCATAGAGCGGATCGCCATCAAT
>ULPS01007052.1_pt1 | contig 15477 bp, 16 predicted proteins | sample 1953711 | NCBI WGS metagenome assembly ULPS01 (sample SAMEA4835635, study PRJEB28245) | human gut metagenome | biome: gut microbiome; material: fecal sample | place: Denmark | collected 2008 | reverse complement strand
AACACATCACCAGCACGTTCTTCGCCCATTTCTTCAAGAATACCGTTGAAACCTGCTCGTGTCATAATATCTTTGACGGTAGCATTAGGTCTTAACTTTCTCATAGCTTTTATGAACGCCGCTCTTGTATTACGAGAAAACAATTTCTTTTCAAGGGGACTTACTAATTTACTTAAACCTTTAAAAGATAAACCTGCTGCCTCTCCTAAACCAGCGCCCATTTCTTCTGACCAGTTCTCAATTACAGTGTCACCCCATGCTTTTAAAAATGTAAGAGCAGGAGATTCATCAGCGGTTTCAAGAAGCACCTGTCCTTTGTCTGTAATGCCCAGACTGTCATGTAATCTGCGCATACCGTAATTTTCTGCAACTCTTTGAGGCATACCTAAAGATGTTCTTGTTACAGCGCCTGCTGCACCCTCAATAAGACCTTTCGTTAATCTTTTGCCAACCTCTTTCTTTGTTGCATCCTGTAAACCTTTAGTTATCGTCTTTTGGACAGCGTTCTTACCGATTGCTGCTAAACCACCAGTAGCCATAAATTCACCTGCAAAAGACGGTAACTCTAGAGCACCTTGTATCAATTTGCCACCAAAAGATACACCCCTATAATTTTGCTCTGCAACATCAAGAATATAAGCATTAAGCTGAGTGATTTCTTTTTTGGATAATTCTTCACCTTTATTCTTTTTATCAATAATTCTTTTGATGTCAGTTACTTCATCTATAGCAGTACCACTGCCAAGAAAAGGAATAACTCTTGACCAGTCTGAACGCATAAATGCTTCACCTGCTTTTATCTCTCCTTTTTTTAGCCAATCAGCTTGAGCCTGTACAGGTATTTCAGTTATTACATCCGTGTTATTAGCATATTGATTGACTTTTTTTTCTTTCTGACCACGATAAAGTTTTTCGTTAATAGAGCCTAAAATGCTCATTTTCCATGCTGCTTTTAAAGGATTTAAATCAGGAGTATTCAAATTCCAATCTTCATCGTATTTTTTTCTTAGCTTCGCATATTCAACCCATGACATACCCTTTTCTTTTTTAGGTGCATTCTGAGCATATAAAACAGCATCCTGCCTTAATTTATTAAATCTATCAGCAATAGACATACCTATTTCAGGCTCATCATCAGTTGATTTGACATTTGATAATGCTAATTGATTCACACAACCTTTATTTGTTTGTGCTGGAATTGATTTGAAAATATTATCTAATTCACTTTCTGATGGAACCTTGTTACCTTCAATTTCTAAAACTCTGCCATCAGGTGATGTCACTTCAAAAACTGGCATTATTTCTATCCTTTTTCTCTAACTATATAATTACCAACTTTGTAACTGTTGTTATTTGCTGCTCTATTTTTATTTGTATTTAAAGTAATATGAGCATGGTTAACATGATTTGTACCGTATTGTTTATCAAAAGTCCTTTCATCAACAATCTTTGGGTTGCCTTTAAACTTAGCAAGAATGTAAGGGTCTGATGTACCGATTTTCTTAACTTGCGGATTGTTTATCTGAGCCGCAAAAAATTTCTCTTTTATAAGGTTTGAATGTTCTGACATAGAAACATCAACGGCTTCACCTGTTGAATGATATGATGTGTATCTTCCGTTTGCAGGTCTGTAACGTCCGCCTTGAACAATAGTAAACTTTGTACCTAACTCTTTGCCCAATTCAGGAATATAACTATCTGCATAATAAGTTAATTCTTTTGTTTCATGAGGTTTTGCATAAGTCGCATCAATTTTAGTTTGAAGGTCATCCCGTTTTTGGCGTATTATCTTATTTGCTCTATCGTGAATAATCTGAGAACGCTCTTTGGAATCGGGCTGTCTTTTATGAACTTTCTCAAAATATGCAAAATCATTAGTAATAGTTTTGATAAAGCCTACCTGTTCAGCCATACCTTTTTCTATATTTTTATAGGTTTTTATGCCGTCCTCACCTTTGTAGCCAAGACTATCAACAATAGACTGTAACTCGCTGTCGTTAATCTTACGTCCATGTCTTTTCTCAAATTCATTAACAAGAGATTGAACTTCGGAATAGATAACTTTTTCAGTTTTATCATGACCGCCGATTTCTTTGAGTACGGCATCAATAACTTTGTTATCTTCTTGAATAATTGTATATTCCATACTTCCTATTTTGTCCTGAGCTTCTTTGAAATTTTTAAAATCACTTTCGGATAAATAAGGTCTGTACTGATTTAAGTCGGTATTCTTAAATCCTTCAGCATCATAAGTCATTTTTTCCTGTAAATCTAAGTAAACCTGATGACCTGTTCTGATTTCTCCAAACTTCCTCATTTGTTCGATATAAGACATCTGAGCCTTAATTGCCTCTGGTGATTGAGTAACATCTATTGCTTGATATGCCATATCAGGATTGGTTTGCAATGTACTTATAACCTTATCCCACGATGCTTGACTTTTGGCTCTGTCCTGCTCAGTTTGAACTCTATCTTTTTCTCGCATCTTACTTTCGTATTGCGAACGAACATCAGCTTGTAAATCAATATTTTCTATTTTATCAATCTCATCATAAGCCTGTTCAAGAGTATAGCCTTTTGCAATAAGCCCCTCAACAATTCTTCTTGCCTGATACCTTTTGTCATTATTATTAACAGCATTTAATATAGCATTGTGTCTATCCGGCAATATTTCTGATTTGTGGGCTTCGTAGTAGGGTTTAGCTCTCAAACTGCCATCGGACACCAAAGAGCCAATTACTCCTTCATGGAGTTTTGAAGTAAACTCAGTTTTTTTCAATGCTTTTGTATCATCATCCCAGTTTTGCAATTCGGCTTGAAGTTCAATAGCGTTAAGCCCTTGTTTTAAATTTTGAGCTAACAAAGTATCGTCGTTTCTATTAAGTATAGCCTGATTTAAAAGATTATTTTCTTTTTCTGTATAAACACTGTTCTGCCAATTCTTTGTTTCATCTGCATCATGTTTATTGACAGAAGCAAAAATATCATTTCTTTTTGAGGCAATAGCATTAACAGCCATTGATTTATATGAACCGCTAAGGCCGGATTCATCTAACACTTGTTTAGCATAATTATCATAATCCTGCATAACAACAGGAGCTTGACCTGCTGCATTTTTACCGGTTTTATAGAAATATCCGTTATCTTTGTCATACAAACTCTGTTGGGAATAAGTGTCAAGCTTATTAGTAACTTCAACAATTTTTGTCTTATATAACTGATCTAACTGTTTTTGGATATTCTCACTTATATTCTCGCCCATTCGACCAAGAACATAATTAGCGCGGGCAATATTTTCACCGACCATATCACCGTTAACACTAACTTGATTATACTCTTGAGGCGTTCTTTGATTTTTTACAGTGGGCTGATTATATATAGGAACTTGCGGCATAATACTCCTCTTTGGATTGATTGACAATAATACAAAACAAATTTATAATACTAAGCATGGAAGCTTTAAAAGAAATAAATAAAAATTTGATGAACTTAAGAACAAGTCTTATAACTGTTGTTATAGTTATAACAAGCGGGCTTGCCGGTATTGTACTGACAAAGAGTTTTTCCACCGTTAATATTTTGTTATTAGTAATCCCGGGAATTTATTTTGACATCATATTTTTACAAAATATTTTAAGTGTAAACAATAAAATTAATGACAATATAAGGAGAATGAAAATTGACTCTTAACAATATTTTTTTAGTTATTATAATGTTTGTCATTATAGGTGTTGGCACATATTACAATTACAAATTCAACCAAATTGGCAAAAATCTTGATAACATAAGCTCTAATAAGACAAAATAATTAAGCAAAAACATTTTGCCTACCGAAAGGATCATCAAGTTTAAAACCACCTGATGTCTTATTTTTAGTCGATGGATTTTTATACCATTTATCTGCCACACTGCCTAAGCTACCCAACCCTTGAGATAAGCCGTTTAACCCATAGGCAACCCCATTAATAGTACCTGCAGTAGCTGCATTTTTACCGGCAATAACATCAAGATTAGCTTGATTGTTGAAGTTACTTGCCTGCTGTTCGTAATTTTGTGCGGCACGTTCAGAATTGTATTGAATCATTAAGGCATCAAGCTCGCCCATTTGAGCGGTATCTTCAATAGTATCAAGCGCTGTACCGGATGTAATATCTATGCCGTTACCTGCCATTGCAACTTGTTGAGAACCAATGCTTTGCAAAGTTTTTATTCTCTGCCATCTTGCTTCTTCCAAACCGGCTTGCCTTTCCTGGTCGGCATTTTGCTGGGCAATCTCCGCGTTTTTCTTTGCAACCTTAGCCTGATAATTATACATAGCCTGTGCGTTTTTACCTTGTTGTATTGCTGCAGGTACACTTATTGCCGTTGATGCGATTGACATTACAGTACCCACAACTTTTAAAGCAGTCATTATACCAGCTGCAATAGTACTTGATATTATACACATCTTATTCACCCAATCCTTTCACAGGCCTTTCTCTATAAAATATTTCAAACCCCTCCGGAACATTTATTGATAAAAAAGCTCTATCAAGATGAGTGAGTTTCGTTTCTTCGTTTGGAAATCTATAACCAACCCATCTTAACCATTTTTTTGCTAAAGTATTTGATTTATAAATATGATTAAAAGTAATAGCAAACTTTTCATCATAACAAGCTATTTCTTTTTTTAATTCCCTTAAAAAAGAAATCTGATGTTTTTCAATCTCGGGAGTTGATAACATCCATACAGTAGCTACAACCGGATTATTTTTATCAACAGCCCAGGCACCGCCCATAAGAACCGGAATATTACCTTCTTTTGTTTTCCCTAACAGAATTTGAAAATCTGTGTGCATAAGATTTTCAATAGTTTTCTTTTTCCAAGATTTTCCGAAAACGGCTTTAACTTCTTTTTTATCCTCTTTTCTTAATCTGTTCAGGATATATTTAAAATCCTGTAAATTCTTTTCAGCTCTATACATTAAGCAACATCCTCAAGTTGTACTACTGCCGAAATACTCAAAATTGATAATGGTAAAGGTAATTTTTGTTTTATATGTACAGTAGCCTCTTCTGTCCAATAAGCAAAAGGGGTTATATCTATATCTTTAGAAAACAATTTTGCTGCTGCATCAGCACTGCCATCTACACTTTCAATAGAACGTTCATTTTGAAACTCTGAACCGTCTGTACCAACAATATAAAAATCCTCTCTTGATTCGTTGATTTTCACATTAATTCTATTAATATTTTTCTTTAATCCATGTGTATTTTCGCCCTCAATATTGAGAGTTTCAAACTCAAATTCATAAGGCAAACCTGCTGAAATAACAGAAGCCTCATCATTAAGAGTTATACGGCCATTTTCAACAACATGTTGTTCAATCCCGCCATCTGCATTAACATACACAGTTTTACCTTCAAGATGTTCCAAACCGTTTAATACATCAACCGGCTCACCCTCATATTTCAATGCCGAATCAAGAAATATAGAATCTGTAGCTTTGTTTATAATACGGGTAGCCATCCGCTCAACATATCTCTTATCCTGACCATTAATATTTCTTTTAATGATGAAATAAGTAACATCTTCATACCCCTCACGAATACAAACGACTGCTTCAAATTCTCCGTCAGTTTCGTGCCTGTGCCAGCCTGAAATCTCTTGCTTTCTGTTATATGTTAATCCGGCCAATTTTCCATCTGACAACACGCACCAAACAATACGGAACGGTTCTTTAGCATAGGCCATATCAACTATTTGCCGTCCTTTAAACAGGTGATTTGCAAAAATAGTTAACTCATCGCCGTCATAGCTGTCAGAAACATACGTGTACCCTAAATCTCTTAATACGGAACCGCCTGCCTGAACAAATAAAATCATGTTACCTGACACAACAGGCATAACATGTGAACATCCGTAATAACTTTGAGGCTTTGCAACCGGCGGCGGACTTGCAGAAAAAGAGCCGTCAGTGCCGTTAACCTTCCATTCTGCGGAAGAAGTCAAAACAATCAAATCATTCATGGCAACAATATGCCTGATTTCATTAACTTCTCTTTCTGAAATAGTTATAGTGACAGCATCAGAAGCAACAAGAGGTCTTGAAACATTGAAATTGTCAGACGTACCAGTTTGAGATGAATAAATAGTCTGAGGATTTTTCTTTGTATTGGCATAGATTTTTCTTTGTTGAAAATAATTAACTACAGACGGATAATTATTTTCAAAAGGATTTTTGGCTATAGGTGCAGTAGAAGATAAATCAGGTTCAATTTTATCATCTGTAAAAGTGCATTTTGTCGCCGTACCGATATAGGCAAAAATACCATTTACAGCACGATATACATTATACTCAACAGCATTAGCTACAGCATCCCACGTGATTGTCATATACTCACCAACTGCCCAATTGCTTTCTATGCGACCTTGTACCGCGACCTCTGCAGACCTGTTACTTTCTTCATCATTCTCATCAACCGCTGTAACAAGATATGTATAAATTCGGGGATTTTCTGATTTTCCAATCCATTGAGCCCGTATATTTGTGGGAGGATTTACTTTAGGCTTGAAATCTATTGTTTTGATACTCCAGTCATAATGAGAATAACGCGATAATTCTATTTGAGGATGATTAGGGTGACATATAGTCAAAACATCAGCATTTTGAGCATATTTTAAAATGGAGAGTTCCTCTGTAGTATATGGAGTTTCTATTTCAACAATTTGCCCTCTTTTGCTTACATCCCCGTAATCATCAGGGTAAATGATATACCCGCCGTCTTTGATAAAACGAAAATATTTGTTACCAGCCTCTATAACATAAGTTTGTTCTGTATTAAATGAGAAGGGTATTAATCTGGCTTTTTGAGATGAATTTTTTATTTCGCCGATAAACTCCATACCTGCACGATTAGATACAGCTCCCTCTTGCTGCACAAAACCATTTTTTAATTTTTTCAAGCCATTTGCATACTTTGCCAAATCATTTCGTGCATTTAAAGGTGTAGATAACTCCCCGCCTGTAAAACTATTTTGCGTTACTCTCATTTATCAATTCCTTGCATCAAGATAAGTTGTTTCATCTTCGTCTTTTTCTGTTGACTCATTCGCGTTCATTGCTTTAGCTTTAGCCAGAGCATATTGATAAGCCTGGTAATTACTCTTTTTTTTGTCAGTTGCCCCTGTAAGTGGTTCTGCACATAAAAAAGCAAGGTAAAAGCATAAAGCAGATACAAATTCAGAAGTAAAATATGTTTCAGGCACAGCAGAAGCAATATCTCTTGTGTAAGAAAGTTTTGCGGGTTTTATATTGCAAACAATAACTTTACTACCGCTTGAATCAGTTGTTACATCAAATTTCTTATACTGTCCGCCATACGGGTCAATAAGATAACGTGCTGCAATACAATCATTAGGATAATCATACGCATACTGAAATCTCGGGTCTGGACTTTCTTCTGTTGATGGAGTGAGTTCCCTTATTCTATTTAAGAAATTCCAGTCAAAATCTTTCATTACTTGCTCTTTTGCAAGTTCATACTGATTATTTAGAACTGTAGTACGAGGATTAGTTTCTGTTGTATTCTGAATTACAGCAGATACACCAAGATTATTAAGTGTTATGTTGTAAATCATTTCCCTTGAATACGCCATAGCACTATAACCCTAAAGCGGCTTTGAATTTTACAATTTGTTCAGGTATGGTCATTTTTTCTTCGTCAATCTCAACCCAAACATCATTTTCTACAGCCAAATCTTTAAGAGCCTCCAGCTCTTCTACTGCCTGTTCCTCTGATTGATAATCTTGATTATTTATCTCGTGAGCAGTCCCATTTTGCACATCTTCGTTTTGATTTTCTTTATTTTTTTCCGAATTATCCTGTTTCTCCTCGTTTTGTTGAGTTTCATCTTTTTGTTCACCTGATTGAATATTAGTTATCGGGTTTACTTCGCATTCTGAGACTTGTTCACCGTCTGCCAAAGTGCCCCAAACCGGAACAGTATCACCGTCAAAGTCAATAACGCTTCCTTCTTCAACGAGAGTTTTTTTATACCACGCTTTTTCTGTTACTTTTATTTTCATTTTTATACCTTTCATTGCTTTGAAAAAGAGCAGGTAAAACCTGCTCTTTTGATATATGAACCAAGGAGGAATTTTACTTATCGTGATGAGAAATAGGCAAAGCATCCGTCAAATAAGCTGATACTTTACCTTTTGTCGGAGCTGTACCAGTAACTGTGTATTTCAGTCTGACAAAACCTTTATTTCCCGCTGGCATAAATGAAACAGGCATCATCTTACCCTTTTTAAGATTTGCCAGCTCAACAGTACTGGAAGCAAGTTCAACAGCACCAGACATATCTGAACTTGCCGATGTTTCAACAGAAACTTTCAAACTTGTTAAATTATTGAAATCTTCTTTTACGGTAACAAGTAGTGGTACAGGATTACCCGCAGCAATTTCTCTGTCTTTGCCTAAGTCAATAATATTTTCAGAATTAGCAGTTGCAGTAATAGCCTGATTATCTGAAAACTTTAATAAATCATCTAACATTTTGTTTTCTCCTTTCTTGAAATACGGGCGCTAACGAAAACTAAACGTTTTCGCTTGCAAGGGGTCTTCCTTTCAGTCAGCCCCGCCCGATTTCGCTATTTCGTTTTGTGCAAAAACAGGGGCAATTAAGGCAGCCCCAAAACCTTAGCAGTTTTAGGCTGCTTCTTCTTCAAGAACTCTTTCTTCTGTTTCCAGAATTTGGTCAATTTCACGTATTGGAATATTTTTATAGTGAGCAACATCAGCCCCGCAATATTCTTTTATATTCAAGTTGACATTTGCCTTATCTGCTGCTGCAGCATCAAGCATTTCGGCAACAGTTGAATTGCAATAAATAAAAGTTCTTTTGCTGACCTGCTGGTCTGCATTTTTATTCTTTTTAATGCGTTTTTTAATCCTGAAATAACCTTTTCTTAATAGGGCAAGCAAATCGACTTCACCTTTGAGAAGCTTGTCAACATCAATATTTGCAATACGACAAGTTGAACGGAAGTCTTTCACTGTCAGGCCAATACTGTGCTTAAAGTGGTCTTGATAAACTTTTCTTTTACCGCCTTTTCCATCACTTTCGGTTTGAATACCATCATCAGAGTGCTGCAAGCCTGCCTTTGAATTCTGTGGATAAAGAAGTGCAACATCGTTTTCGCCTGTAGTAATAAACCAGATAGAAGTGTTATTACTGCCTGTACCCCCTGCATCAATGACGTTATACCCGATACTCTTTTTATCTTTTGATATTTTTGAATATCTGACAGCAAGCCCGTCAAATTTTGCATCATTTTCAGCACGGGAACCGTAAATAATTGTTTCTTGTGCTGTCTGCCCCATCCCTTCAATAAAAGCTCGGGCTTCATTCAATCTTAATTGAGCCGGATTTTTAGAATGGTCAATCAAGTCAATATCCGGTGTTGAATAAGCTTCTAACTCACCTGTTACATCAACAACCTGTTCGGTAGTTGATTTTTCTGTAGGCACATAGCCGTAAAGTTTTCTGAATGTACCTTTTGGCAAGCCATGTCTAATAACGGATTTGTGTGATGTTCCGTCATTACATTCCATTACATGTAAATCTGCAAGCAAGTCATTGGATTCTGATAAGATTTCCGCAATATCAGTTTCAACAGAATCCCCAACCGTCTGCTTCATAACATCGACTAATGTCAAATAGTTTGTTGCAAGAACTGTCATCTCTTATTTCCCTTTCTTATTTAATTTGAAAGCCCTTGTAAAAAGGGCTTTCTGTTACTAATTAATTCTCTTTTTTCATTGATGGGAACCAATCTTCAGCGGTTCTTTGAGGTTTTGGACTGCCAAAACCTTTGATGTTATCGCCCTTTACCTGCCTGCCTATGTCCCTAAACATCTTTACTATTGCAGGATGATTATTTAGGCCTGTTTCTGCTAAAACACTTGCGGCTTCCTCAGAAACAAAGACTTTATACGCTTCATTAGCTTCAAGTAATGTTGCTTTCAAATTCGCCCCGCCTATTTCCGGGTCAGTATTCAACATTGTTTTAATTTCTTTAATTCTGTTTCCTTGAGCTTCTTTGAATGCATTTTCAAAATTCTGCTGCAATTTTTGAGAAAGTTTAACACCTATCCCCATAAACTTATCTGCTTTTGCTTGTGATAAATTCATTTCTTTGGCAATAGCCGAAAACTCATCAGTAAGTTCCACATCAAGTTCCATACCATCAGGCAAGTTTACATCTTTAAAATCGTATGTTTCAGGGGCTGAATCATTGATATCATCTTTATTGATGCCATTGTCTTTATTAACATTTTCAGCAGCTTTTTCAGCTGAATCAGACTTTTCCTGTGGATTTTCGTTCTCTAAAGAAAGCCCTGTAACCTCCTCCTGGTTGTCAATCTCCGTGTTTGTTCCTTCTTCCATCTTTTCAATCCTTTCTTTCTTCTTGAATTTTTATAAAATTTTTAAAACTGTTTACTCTTATTAGCTCTAGCAGATAATTACCGAAATCTTTTTTCCCTCGTATGTAATACTCCCTAAGCGTGTCAAAATTGATAGACTTATCAAGGCAGCCTGATTCCTCAATTAAATGTTTTATAAACTTGTAACCATCCTCAGTTGAAAGAACGTTATTTATAACCAGTTTTAAATCATCAGCTTTCATTACATTCCAACTCTGGCGGCTAAATCTGCGCCAATAGCATCAACACCGCCCATATTCTTAATCATTTCAGTACCTTGTTGTATAGCTGCAAGCTGTTCTTGCTGCTGCTGTTTCTGTTCTTGAGCTGCTCTCATTTGCTCAACATACTCGGTAGGATTTATTTGTGAAGGGTCAATATTTGCAAAATCAGCATAGTCATCAATCATTTTGCTGCCGTTAATTTTTCCTCTAAGCATCGGGTCAAGCGTATTTGCAAGATTAATTGTGAAAGTTGAAAATCTTTCCATTGAAGCAATCTTTTGAACTTTTTGAGCCTGCGCAAGTGTAGATACAAATTCAATCTCTAATTCTCCATCCTGTATCTGTTCGGGTGGTTCAGGCAATATGTCTACACGCAAAAATTCTTCAAAACACCAGCAATGAATAAGATCCAAACCTGTATGAATTTGCTCTAATAATGGGGATACTAATACCATTTTTTCTTCTTTAAGCTCATTAACCTCAGTAGCAGTACGGCCACGTTCAGCAGTATTCAGTATCATTGCAAACAAGTCATTATAGAAATGTTCTTTGACTGTGTTTTTCATTGTTTCAATCTGCTGGGAAAGTTCAAGTATTCTCGGGTTTACCTCATGAACAGGTCTTACTCCCTCGCCGCCCTCATCTGTATCAGGAGTGTAGGCTTCAGGTAAAGTTGATATTGTCCTGTCTTTATATTTTGCAGGCCCCTTTAATGGCGGTGAAACTATCTTTTTTATAGCCTTTGCATACTCTTTAATCATTTCAAAGAGCTGCTTTACATCAGGTAATGCATTAATACCGGGACAATCGCTCGGATAAACATCTTCCCCGTTTGTTTCTGATTCAAATACAACATAAGGGAATTTATCAAAACCGCTTTCTGATAAAAACTTATTTTCAGTTGAGTCTTTTTCATAATAAACAGAAATATATTTTTTGTTTTTAGCCCACGCCTTTGTTGTATCAAAATTAGGATTAGGCATAACAACATGAATAAGTTCAAAATACGCTAAAGGGTTTTCCTTATTAGCATTTTTTACAGCATCTGAAACATTATCTTCTCCGAACTGCTCAACAATATTTTTTGCAGTTTCTGAATATTCTCTTACGAAAGTGTCAACCTGTCCTTTGTAATTTTTGGCATATCTATAAGAGCCTATCGGCAAAACTTTACAGACAAAAATATCATCATAATCAGGTTCTAAAGACAAAGCCGCAAAACCAAAAACGCCAAGCTGTTTATAAATAATAGGCAGCTTTGTATAGATTTTTGAGGCATTAAAGGCATCTCTCATTAGTTTTTCAACCTGAGCACACCAGCTTTTAACCTCATAGTCATTTTCCATATTGTAATTTCTGATTTTGAATTTAAACCAGTTTTGAGCCGGAGAAGTAGCTCCGCTCATCATCCCGCTTGAGAAATTCCTTACTGCTGTAATAGGAGTAGAATCAAGAATCTTTTTGTTACGTCTTTTGTTAGTTTTGTTAACATTCTTAGCTAAAAAGCGGACAGAACGGGGATAAAAATAATCTGCAAGCTCTTGCAGGTCTGCTTTTATCTCGTTAAACGGTGCATCTAATTCAGCACGTCTTTGTTCAAAAAACTTTTTAGTCAACTCTTGTTTCATTATTTGCTACTCTCCGAGCAATTTCTTTTTCTTTGTAGTTGCTTCTTCTGAAATTCCACGCGCAGAAGTTCTAATATCCCGTCCTGCATTTGCGGCAGTCTTATTCCTTTGTGCTGTTTTAGCCTTAGTTACACTTGCATCAGCAGCAGTAGGAGTCGCAACAACTTCTGTATTACTAGATACAGCAGGCATTTTAGGTGTAGAACACATTATATTTACCTCACTTTCTGTCATTTCTTGGTTGCCCGCTTGCAGGAGCAGGAGTTTGCAAAAACTCATTCCCGCGTTAAACGGGTCTGCACTGTCGTTCGCTGCACTTTGCTTTTGCTCACCGAACTCTACTTTGCCCGTCCGCAAATCCGCTATTCAAAAGGGTTAAAATCAGTGATAACCCTGCCAAAACTTTGTTCTTCATCTTGATGAAACATGTAAGAATATTTGTCTATTGCATAGACAGCCATCATTAATGCATCAGCAAAATCAGGCGATTCCCCTTGTTCTTTCCTTATTTCATCTTTGCTTTGAATGAGAACGTATCCGGGTTTGTAAATGACTTTTAAATACTCTAACTGTCTGCAAGAATTTTCACATGTAAGTTTCAGCCAGCCATTTTGCAAAAATTCTTTTAGCGTTAAATAGCCCTCAGCTCTTGCATTTTTGGCATTGCTATTGATATTTTTAACTTTACCTGCGCCCCTGAATGCAATTGTTTTCGGTATTGATTTTTTAATAGAATTAACCATTGAATAACCGACACCATCAGCATCAATTATCAAAATATCCGGCTTATAAAGGGCATAAAAACATATTATTTTACCAATAGTTACATCCGTATCAGGCTCAGACCATTTTTCTGTAATCTCTTCCAGCCATCCATTTGTAGATTGCTGAGTTAACAATTTCATTACATTCAAATCACCGCCCGAACCTGCAAGGTCAACCGCCATTACAGAATGTTTTTTAATAATTTCGCTATTGAATTTCAGTGTTTTTGCAAATTCAATCTTTGAAGAAGCAATAAGAAAATCGTTAGCTTGATCTAAAGGATGACCTAACCATATATGGTTATAATCTTTTTCGCTTTTTGCTTTACAAATTTCAGCTTCTTTGATTAACACATCAGGACAGAAAGGATTTTCAAAATAATTAATTGAGATATGCAAACAATCAGGTCGTCCGGCGCAATACATATAAACAGGGTCATTACGGACATATCTGTTCATTGTAAAAATAATCTTAGAGTTAGGCTTTCTGATTGTAGGAACAATAACATCAACCGCTCTTTTGGTAACGGTTTCGGCTTCATCAATCCAGAGAATATCAACACCTTCAAGACCTTTTACGTTAACAATTTCATTTTCACGAAACCCTTTAAAAAAGATAGTTGTGCCTGATTTATTATGCCTGATTTCTTTTTCAGAAACGGTATAATCAAGATTAAATTCTTCAATCAGCCCTTTAAATACAGCTTTAACCGACTGGTCAATCGAATCTTTAATTACACGTCCGCAACAAATTCTTACTTTTCGTTTCTCGCCGATGTATAAAAGTATTCTTGCTACAGATTGTGTTTTAGCAGAACCTCTGCCACCCTCTAATAAAAATCTTGAATATTTGTTGAAATCAGTAATTACAGGATAGAGTTTAGGCGGAATATTAAGTATCTCTGGAACTATCATCAGCGTCAGCCCCTACATCAAACTTGATTTCTTCGCCCTGAACTTCAACATTTCCCATCTGAACTACTGTTTTGCCGGAGATTTCAACATTATCTTTTAAGTGTCCGGCGGCTTTACCTTTCAACTCAACGGCTTTAAGTGCGACCCCTACATTTTTTGTATCTTCTGTTTTAGCTCTTATTCTATCGAGTTCATTAAAGAAATCTTGACGGGTATATTTAATTTCATTTTCCTGAAACTCTTGTAATGACTGCTCATAATATGCTATCCATGGGGTAATCTTGGGGTGTTTTAATAATTTTGAGGCTTCTTCATAAATAGTTTTTTCGGAAGAATTTTTGCAATCGTAAGATAACTTATAAGCCTTCGCTCTATCTCCGATAGAATCAGTAAAGAGGTGAAAAACAAAGGCATTTTGTTGTGATGTTAATGACGGTAAGTTTTGAAAATTCATAATACCCCCATGCAGGGTAGGAGAAGCAAGGGAGAGAATCCCCCTTGCCGAGGATAACTCTATAAGAGCTGTCTTGAATTTGCTCCGTGCTCACAGTACCTCACTTACGAAACAGAGTTTCTATCAGTTCGGTCTGTCCGCTATCCGGATTGCACTTCGTTTCATCCGTACGCAAATCCGCTAAACTATAATCCGTTTAACAATTTTACGCTTGCCGTTAAAATCAACAGCATATTGTCGAACCTGAGTAACATCACCGTTTTTATTTTTAAGTCCAACGTTCACGCCATAAATCCAACTGGAACTTTGCTGATTAAGTGAAGAAAGGGTATAATCAATACGTTTCTTTTCTCTTGTCTTTACTTTTATAGCTTTTTGCCCTGAAAGATTATTAACAAAAGGGATATTGTCTTCTTTACGCACTTCTATAAGAGTTACAATGTCTTTTTTACATACATCGCATTTACCTATTAACAAAATTCTATCTGTAAAAAATTCAATATCTTTAAGAAACCAAACCTCAGACGGCCTGGTATTTACGTTACAATGACGCATCAGCATAGCTCTATATCCTCAAATCTCCAAACGGTAAACGTTAAAACCGCTATCTTGAATTTGCTTCACGCTCTCAGAGTTTCGCATTCGTGGCTTTGCCACAGTAAGCTCAATCTGCTCGCTATCCGGATTTGCTCACTACGTTCGCGCCATCCGTCCGCAAATTCGCACAATACTAGATGTTACACCGATTATTTACTCTTCAAATTTATACATCCCTGCTCGACATCCCTGCCGAAAAATTTGTATTTCATAATCTACTTTAGATTTCAACTCATCATTCGCTGCAAAAGAAAAAATAAACTTTTTCTCTATGCTCATTCTTCGTTGTAATCTACATTTTGAAATTTAAACTTTTTTTCTTGAAAAATCTATATTGTTTAACTGTTTAATTTTTTTGAAACATTTTGAAAAGCTTAATTGATAATTATTTCAGATACTTAATATTTTTTAACATTATCCAA
>ULPS01036316.1_pt1 | contig 15557 bp, 18 predicted proteins | sample 1953711 | NCBI WGS metagenome assembly ULPS01 (sample SAMEA4835635, study PRJEB28245) | human gut metagenome | biome: gut microbiome; material: fecal sample | place: Denmark | collected 2008 | reverse complement strand
AGCATAGAGTTCTGAAAAAACGTCAGAGAGGACAGGAGACATGCTGTCCTGACGAAAGCCGAACGGCTTTAAATGTAAAAATTTATGCTTATATGCATTGTAGCACCTTTCGGGTATGCAGACAAGACAAATTTTCCTGAAAAATTTGTCTTATCTGCATACTTGTTATGGTTCACTCCGTGCCATTCGCAAAGCAGCGCCCGCATTTCCATGTTCCGTCTGCACATTCACTGCGCAGGCCATGCGAAAGCGCATCGGCAGGCCTGTAACAGAGCTTTATGCCCTCTGAGAAAGGACATCCTTCTCATATCTCTTGACCTCTGCAAGCCAGTCTCCCTTCACGGGAACATTGTTCTTCTCGCAGAAATAATTCCACACATCGCCGAAGGGATAGGTCTTCATCTCCTCCTGCATGGCCATCAGCTCAGTGAACTGATTGGTATCCTGCAGCTCCTTAAAGCGTTTGTTGGGGGTTACCAGCGCGTAAAGCAGGGCCTTCTGCATGTTCCGCATGCCCACGACCCAGGCGGAAATACGGTTGATGCTGGCATCGAAGAAATCCAGCGCAAGAAGAACTCTGTCAATGGCATCATTTCGCACGATTTCCTTTGCGATTTCCTTCGTCTCGTCGTCAAAGAGCACCACGTGGTCGCTGTCCCAGCGGACGCCTCTGGTCACATGCAGAGCGATCTTATCATTGAACAGGAGCATGGAAGGAATCTTGTCGGAAACCAGCTCTGTGGGATGATAATGGCCGTTGTCCATCAGGCTGATCACGTTGTTTCTCGCCGCATAGTTGATGGTGAATTCGCTGGAACCCACCGTATAGGATTCCAGGCCGATGCCGAACACCTTGGATTCCAGGCAGACCAGCACCTTTTCCCTGTCGTAAGGGATGGACAGGATCTGATCCAGGGAATCCTTAAACCGGGCTCTGGGCCCAAGCCGGTCCGCCGGAACGTCCTTATAGCCGTCCGGAATCCAGATGTTCATGGCGCAGGGCACGCCAAGCTCCTCAGCAAAATACTGGGAAATGCGGATGCAGGCCTTTCCGTGGTTAATCCAGAAATTGCGCACCTCCTCGATGGGGCTGGAAAGGGTCAGGTTGTCCACCACCATCGGATGTGAGAAGAAGGTGGGGTTGAAATCCAGTCCCAGCCCTCTTTCCTTCGCAAATTCCACCCATTTTCTGAAGTGCTTCGGCTCGATTTTATCTCTGTCCACGAACTCGCCGTCCTCAAAAATGGCATAGCTCGCATGCAGGTTAATCTTGTGTTTTCCGGGAATCAGGCTGAGCGCCTCGTCGATATCCGCCATCAGCTCCTCCGGATTTCTCGCCCTTCCGGGATAATCGCCGGTGGCCTGGATTCCGCCGGACAGCGGCCCCTTCTGGTCAAAGCCGATCACATCGTCGCCCTGCCAGCAGTGCATGGAGATCGCCACATTCTGCAGAGTCTCCAGCGCTTTATCGGTGTCCACGCCGATTTCCGCATAGACCTTTTTCGCCTCATCATATTTTTCCTTTATGTTCATGATAATCTCCCTTCTGTTTATCTTCATGCCTTCGGTTCGTACTTTTTCACGCCGAAGGAATCGTGGATACAACGGCGTACCGCTTCCAGACTGTCAAACTTTCCGTCCTTTATCATCTGCACCGCCAGGTTTCCGATGGCGGTTGCCTCTCCGGGGCCGGCGTAGACGCATCTGCCGGATTTGTCTGCGGTCAGCTGGTTCAGATAGGCCGCATTGGAGCCGCCTCCCACTATGTTGATGGCAGGGAAATGCCTTCCGGTCAGCTCTTCGATCTCCGCCACGGTCCGGGCGTAGCTTTCCGCCAGGCTCTGGTAGATCACAGCCGCGGTCTGTCCCACCGTTTCCGGCACGGCACAGCCCTTCTTTTCACAATAATCCCGGATCGCCTGCAGCATGCTTTCCGGTGCGAGGAAGGCGTCGTCGTTCACATCCACACGGGAAGGAAATGCGTTCTCCTCCTCTGCCATGTCGCAGAGTTCAGCGAAAGAGTATGCATCGTTCCATTCATGGCGTGCGGACTGAATCATCCACAGGCCCATGATGTTCTTCAGGTAACGGAAGCGGTATTCATAGCCGCCCTCATTGGTGAAGTTGCGCTTTCTGCTTTCCTCACTGCAGATCGCATGATCGTTTTCGATGCCCATCAGGGACCAGGTTCCGGAGCTGATGTACAGGCAGTCCTTTGTCAGAGCGGGAACGGAAATAACCGCGGAAGCGGTGTCATGGGTGGCAGGCAGCACCACTTCACAGGAAAAGCCCACCTCATCCTCCACTTCCTTCGTAAAGCTTCCCACCACCGTCCCCGGCATGTGGAGAGGCCTGAAAATGGAGCTCTTATATCCCAGTCTCTCGATCAGCTCATAATCCCACTGCTTCGTTTCCGGGCTCACCAGCTGGGTAGAGGTGGCGTTTGTGTACTCCGACAGCTTATTTCCCGTCAGCAGAAAATGAAAATAATCCGGCAGCATCAGAAGCTGCACAGCCTTTTCCATGTTTTCCGGCTCCTGCTTTTTCACCGCCATGAGCTGATAGATGGTGTTGAACATCTGCTTCTGGATTCCCGTCCTGGCATACAGCTCAACCTCCGGAATGATGGCATAGACCTCCTCGTCCATTCCTTTCGTCCGTCCGTCGCGGTAGCCATAGGTATTTCCCAGCACGTTGTCCTCTTCATCCAGCAGTACATAGTCCACCGCCCAGGTATCGATTCCCATGCTCTTCGGAACCTTTCCCGCCGCCTTACAGGCCTTTAAGCCCTCCTTGATCTCATGAAACAGATGGGGAACGTTCCAGCAGAGATGACCATCCTTTTTTTCCATCCCGTTTTCAAAACGGTAAACCTCTTCCAGCACGATTTTCCCGTCTTCCACGTGTCCCAGAATATGACGTCCGCTGGAAGCCCCGATATCCACCGCAAGATAATATTCGGCCATAGACTTCTCCCTTCCGCCGCCGCAGGGCGGCATATATATTTTTGTTTTCTTCTTTTCTTTATTATAGCCGCACCGCGTTTCTTTTTTTAGGACGGAGATTGCAAATTTACCGTCTTTATTTGCACTTTTCCCTGGACGCCTTACATGAAAAATGCTACACTGATGCAGAAGGCTGCAGCAATAACCAACGCCGTTTTTTGCAGTATGAACGAGGCAGACTCAGTGTCAAACCGGAGATCTGCCGGGCATACTCAAGCGGGCACTTCGGCAGGGAGGAAAATATGAATCAGGAGCTTTTGGAACGTCTGAGCCGGATTTCACCGGAGGAGAAGGGAATTCTTGCCGGGGACGGCAGGGTTCAGAAAAGTCTGTATACATCGGATAATGAATTCATCGTGGACAGCCGGCAGATGCTGGATGCGGGAAAGCTGATCGACATCCGGCCGCACACCCGCTTTGTGCATTTTCCCAGACACAGGCACAACTATATTGAAATTATCTACATGTGCAGCGGAACCACCACCCACATCATCAACGAAAGCACACGGCTGATTCTGGAGACCGGCGATCTCCTTTTTCTGAACCAGCAGGCGACACAGGAGATTCTTCCCGCGGGGGAAGGGGATATCGCGGTGAATTTCATCGTTCTCCCGGAATTCTTTGACCGCACCTTTCTGATGATGGATGAGCGCAGTTTTCTTCGGGATTTTCTGGTAGGCTCCCTGAAGGGTTCCTCCAATGGGGAGCAGGGAAAAAATCTGGCGGATTATCTGCATTTTCATGTGAGCGGCATTCTTCCTGTCCAGAATCTGGTGGAAAATCTGATCTGGTCGCTCATCAACAGTGAACCGAACCGCAGAAATATCAATCAGACCACCATGGGACTGCTTTTCCTGCAGCTGATGAACCACACGGACAAAATCAACCGGGATGATCCCGGCTCTCAGGAACAGAATCTGGCGCTCGCTGCCATGAAATATATTGAGGAAAATTATCAGACAGCCACGCTGGAGGAGCTCTCCGCCAGACTGGGAGAGCCCGCCTACTATCTCAGCCGGCTGTTAAGACGCCTCTGCGGGCAGACCTTTAAGAATTTACTGCAGACAAAAAGGCTGAACCAGTCAGCCTTTCTTCTCACCACAACGTCCATTCCCGTGGAGGAAATCATCGCCGCCGTGGGATATGATAATACCAGTTATTTTCATCGCATTTTTAAGGAACAGTTCGGAATGACGCCGCGGGCCTACCGCCTCTCCCATTCCTGAAAACGGGCGCGGCCGCAGTCTTTATGTCTCAGCTTCCCTTTTTCGGATGCGCCGGTTCTCCAGAAGCGCATTTCACCCTCATTCCGGAGCGTCACACTACTCTGCCGGATACAGACAGGTGATGCCGGAGCGCTCAAACAGTTCAAGCCACTGTTCGGAAGGCTTCTCATCCGTCACAACCACATGAATGTCGTGTACATCACAGATCTTGGAAAAGGCGATGCGGTCAAACTTGGTGTGGTCCACCGCAAGGATGCACTCCTTCGCGGATTTGAGCATGGTCTGCTTTGCCTGGGAAAACAGCTCGTTTCCATCCGTAATTCCCTTTTCCATATCCAGACCCTTGCAGGAAATAATCGCCTTTTCCACATTGAAGGCTCCAAGCCCTTCCACGGCCCTCGGCCCCACCAGAGCGAGATACCCCTCCCGCAGGCTTCCGCCGGAGGAAATGATGTTCCAGTCCGAGGTATCCGAAAGCTCCAGAATCACTTCAATGGAATTGGTGATCACCGTCAGCCGTTCCTTGCTCTTTAAAGCCTTCGCGATGAAAACTGCCGTGGTGCTGGGATCCAGAATAATGTGATCCCCGTCCTCGATCAGTCCCTCCACCAGCTTCGCAATTTTTTGCTTTCCGGCCGGATTGTTTTTCTTACGGACATTAAAGGGCATGTCCAGACTGGTGTTCTCATTGAGCACCGCGCCGCCATAGCTTTTGATGGCAAGTCCGTCCTTATCCAGTTTTTCCAGATCCCTCCGGATAGTTTCCTCAGATACCTGAAATTCCTGGCTCAGCTCGCTCACAATGACTTTTTTCTCTTCCTGCAGCTTCTCCAGAATCAGATTTCTTCTTTCTACCGCTAACATTTCACACCGCCTTTCCCTGATTCCGTCATTTTTCAAAAATGAATGTTTTCCGCCGCCACAGACAGCAGAAAACCATTTACAGAATGGACCGGCAGATCTGCTCGTCAGGATGGGCGATCACAGAGGAATCCAGATACATTCCGTCCTTTGCCGCCGCCATTTTCGCCTTCTCGATGGCAGCCTCCACAGCCGCCACCTCTCCGGTCAGAATCAGGTAGGATTTTCCGCACATTCCCTTTGCGATACGAAGCTCGATCAGATCCACAATGGCTGTCTTTGCCGCTATATCCGCCGCCACGATGATGGACGCGGCATCATAGGTTTCCAGAATGCCGAAGGCGTTCACCTTCTCAATATGGGTAGCTCCATAGATGGCCGGAAAAATGCTTTCATGGGGATTGCCCAGAACAAAACTTCCGATCAGTTCTTCTCCACGCACCTGTTTTGCAGCCTCTACAGCCGCCTGTACGGCGGAAAGCGCGCCGCCGATCAGAGCGATATATTTGCCGGGGCAGACCGTCTGCGCTTCCAGGAGCTCCACCTGCGCCGTCTTTACCATGGTATCGGCTGCCGTGATTCCGGCGGATACCGTTTTAAATTCGATCATTCCGATTGCTTTACTCATGACTTCCTCCTGCCGAAGCGTTACGCTGAGGCCGCGGGACAAAATCACGCAGGTGATTTTGTCTCTGCGATCCCAGGCAGTTTGGTGCTTCGGCACAAAACTGCCGATTGATAAATAAGCCATCAGGCTTATTTATCAATTCTTCCTCCTGCCGTCAGGGTCACGGCTCCTGCTTCCACCTTCCGCACGATTCCGGAAACGGAAGCGTGAACCGGTACGCTTAAGCCCTCTGCGGCCTTTCCGATGATCTGTCCCTTTTCCACCCGGTCGCCTTCCTTCACAACCGGCACTGCCGGAGCACCGATATGCTGAGAAAGAAGGAGCTTTACCGTTTTTGCCGGAAGCAGTTCCTCTTTTAACGGCGCGTCCACGTTGTAGCGGGTCAGTCCAAGCCTGGCCTCCAGGCGTTCCTCCGGCGCCTTCCGGTACTGTCTGGATTCCCTGACAGGAGCCGGAACCACGTCCGCAGGGGCCTTCACGCCGGCCTTCCTCAGGCCCGCCTTGTATTCCGCCATCAGGCTTCTGGGTGCAAGCCCCTGAGGGCAGGAATACAGTTCACAGAGACCGCAGGAGCTGCAGAAAAAGGTATTCAGGAAGGGATTGGCATCCCGGAAATCCCGGTTGGCCGCTGCCCGCATGAATTTGTGGGGCTCGATTGGATGGCCCAGCGCATGTCTGGGGCACAGATCCGTACAGGTTTCGCACTGGCAGCACGAGGAAGCCGCCCGCTTCAGCCCGATAGCAGGATTCTGCCTTTTTTTCTGAATCAGAGGATGATCCTCCGCCAGAAGGATGATGGCGTTGGTGGTTTTTGTCACCGGACTGTCAGCCGGGCGGATATTTCCCATCATGGGGCCGCCCACCAGGTAAACCGGATCCTGGATACGCGCACCTCCCGCTGCCTCCACACAGTCTGAGAGACTCACCCCAAGAGGCACCCGCAGGGTCACGGGAGAAGCCACCTCTCCCACCACACTGACCAGCTTTTCTGTGACCGGAACTTTCTCTCTCATGGCACGGTAAATGTTATACATGGTCTCCACATTGAAAACGGCGATTCCCTGTTCAATCGGCAGTCCGCCGGGACGGACCACCTTCCCGGTGGCCTCATAGATCAGCACCACCTCGTCTCCCATGGGATAGACGCTGTCCAGAAGGTGAAGGCGCATTCCCGGAAAATCGGGCAGGCAGGCCTTCAAAGCCTTTACCGTCTCTTCATATTCTCCTTTGATCCCGATGATGGCTTCTTCGGCACCCACCGTTTCCTTCACCACGGCAAGAGCCTGCAGAATCTCTCCGGTATGACGGGAAAGAAGCTGCCGGTGCAGCTTCAGAAGCGGCTCGCACTCCGCGCAGTTTAAAAGAATGGTCTGCACCCGTTCATCGATTTTCATGTAGGTGGGAAAGCCTGCGCCTCCCGCTCCCACGATTCCGTTTTCTCTTATGATTCCGGCTAATTCCTTTATTTCCATCGCATCCATCGTACTCTCCTGCCTGTCCGGGCCTTCCTGACCGGATAGGGAAATATTCCTCCCTTCGATCACCGCAGCATAGTATGCTGCTGCATGCCCCGCCGCTTATCACTCCAGCCTGCTTGCGTCATCAACAATGCCGACGATAGCCGCATCCACCGGAGCATCCGGCACATCACAGCCGATCCTGGCCGCGCTTCCCTGCGCCACCAGCACATACTCTCCGATTCCGGCGCCGATGTTGTCAATGGCAACCAGCCTGTCGGTATGGCCCTTCATGGATTGAAGCGGCTCCACAATCATGAATTTATTTCCAACCAGCTTTTCGCTCTTTCTTGTGGAAACGATACTTCCGATCACCTTTCCGACTATCATGGCTTCCTCCGTTCTGCCTTTATACGCACTCACAACTGCTGCCGCCTGATCATACCAGTTATCTGGCATGATCGGTTATCTGATCATGCGTACCACATCCCCGGTACGGATCTGTCCTGCGTTCGCTTCATCCGTGTCGATATGCATTTCCAGTGTAAAGCTGTCGTCCACACGGATTTTCACATGATCGAAAACCGTCCCTCTCTCATTCTCTGCCTTCACGGACACATAGTCCCCGTCCTTCACACCTGCCTGCGCAGCGTCCTTCGGCGACATATGGATATGCCTCTTGGCGACGATACAGCCCTCGTTCAGGTAAATGGCACCCTTCGGACCGACGATCGCAATCGGCGCGCTGCCGGCCGTATCTCCGGATTCCCTGAGCGGAGCCTTCACTCCCAGCTTCATGGCGTCCGTGGAGGAAATCTCCACCTGGGAGGCCTTTCTCACCGGTCCGAGCACGCGCACATTTTCAATTGCCCTCAGCTTCAGCCCTACGATGGTCACCTGTTCGTTGGCCGCGAACTGGCCGCCCATCAGCTCTTTTTTCTTCGTGAGCTGGTAGCCCGGCCCGAACAGTGCTTCCACATGCTCCTGTGTCAGATGCACATGTCTGGCGGACACACCCACGGGAACCATGTAGCCATCCGAGCATTCCTGCTTCGCCATGGCCTCCATAACCATTTTAGTAATCAGTTCAATTTGACTCGCTTCCATTGTATCCCCTTCCGTATTTTTGAAAAACGGGCAGGCGCATCCCCAGGGAAACGCTTCTGCCCGTTCTCCGGCCATTACCGGCAGGTTCTGCCGTCAGAGCCGTTCAGGCTGTAAATGCAGCCTTATTTTACCTTCGGAAGAATCATCTCCACGTCAGAATGAGGCCTGGGGATTACATGGGTTGCAACCAACTCGCCCAGTCTCTGTGCGCTGCTGGATCCCGCTTCCACGGCGGACTTCACAGCGCCCACATCTCCGCGCACCATTACGGTTACCAGTCCGGAACCGATCTTTTCCGTACCAACCAGTGCAACGTTTGCAGCCTTGCACATTGCATCAGCAGCCTCGATTGCGGCTACCAGTCCTCTTGTTTCCACCATTCCCAAAGCTTCCTGTGCCATTCTTTTTTCCTCCTTTTCTGCCGCCACGGGCGGCACTGCGTTTTCGGCATTCTTCTTTACGGCTTCCTCCGGTACCTGGGCCGGAGCTGTTTTCGCAGCGGTCCTCCTTGTAGTCCTCACTGCTTTTGTCTGGCCGTTTCTATCTTTCTTTTCCTTATCTGCATTGTTTTCCGGCATGACTTTCTCCAATCTGAAATGTCCGGCGTGCCTTTCAGCTGTTACCGGACGCTCCGCACTCACGCATCAGCTGTTTCCATCTTTTCGATCTCTTCTGCGCTGCGGAACCGCTTCATGCTTCGCTTTACCTGCGCGACGGTTTCCTCATGAGGATTTGCGATTACCCCGCTGGATACGAGAGGCTTTATCGCGTGGGCTTTTGCAGCCTCAACTGCCGCGGTCACAGCCGCCACGTCACCTTCCACAATGATCGTAACCAGCCTTCCGCCAAGCTTTCTTTCCCAGGTGGCAAGCGTCACGTCCGCCGCCTTACACATGATATCCAGCGCGTCCAGCGCCGCAACCACTCCCGATATTTCAATCAGGCCATATGACTTCCTCATGAACCTTCACTCCTGTCTCAGATGCTAATCAGATCGTGGGGAGAATCTTTTCCACATCACTGTGGGGTCTCGGGATCACGTGAGCCGCAACCAGCTCTCCCAGTCTGCCTGCCGCTTCAGAACCGCTTTCCACAGCCGCCTTCACGGCTCCTACATCGCCGCGCACCATCACGGTCACCAGTCCGGAGCCGATCTTTTCCGTTCCGATCAGCTTTACCTCCGCAGACTTGGTCATCGCATCCGCCGCCTCGATCGCAGCGGTAAGTCCTCTTGTTTCCACCATTCCCAGTGCTTCCTGTGACATGTTTCCTCCTTTTGCCGCCGCAGGCGGCGTGTTAATCATGAAAGAATGGCGTCAGCCATTCTTTGGCACGAACTTTGGTTCGTGCCGGCCTCCTTTTGCCGCCGCAGGCGGCGCTTTAATCATGAAAGAATGGCGTCAGCCATTCTTTGACACGAACTTTGGTTCGTGCCGGCCTCCAATAAAATTTCCAGCAATGCTTCTCTTTATGATTTATCAAACGCGCAGAGCTTCAGCATTTTTTCCGTATCAGCTGTGGGCCGCGGAATCACATGCTTCTGCACCACTCCGGTCAGGCTCTTTGCCATACGCTCCCCGGCCTCCATCGCCGCTTCCACATCCGATACGCTGCCCCGGAACTTGATCGTTACCAGCAGCGGCACCGGCAGGCTGTCCGCATTGGCAGGCTTGTTTTTATCAAAGGGCTCAAGCCTCACATTTCCCGCCTTGCATCCGGCGTCAGCCGCCATGAAGGCGCATACAAGGCCGTATACCTCAAGAATTCCTACCGCTTCCTCCATGGGCGTTCCCTCCTGACGTTTCGTTTACTTATTTGTTGATGATTGCGATCTTCAGTCCGCTCATTGCCAGGTTGGTCTGATGAGCCTCATTGATCTGTTCCAGCGGGAAGGTGTGAGTGATCAGCTTCTCCATGGGAATACCGATCCGCTTCGCGCTCTTTAAGAATTCAAAGGTGGTCGCATAATCCCTCAGAGTATATACCCAGGAGCCCACCGTGGTGATTTCCTTGGAGCAGATGTCAAAATGCGGATTGATGGTTGCGTCTCCGCCATTGATGAAAAATCCCAGCTCACAGAGTCCGCCGCCGTTGCGGATGAATTTGTAGATGTTGGAATGTCCTGCCGGAGAGCCGGTGCACTGGAACGCGAAGTCTGCCAGATGGCCGCCGCAGGCGTTTGCGACAGCGCCGGAAAGCGCTTCGATTCCCTTATGCTCCTTGAAGTTCACCGTATCGGATGCGCCCATTTCCCTTGCAAAAGCCAGGCGCTTATCCTCTCCGTCCACCGCTACGATCCTGTTAATTCCCATGGTACGTAAGATAGCGATGCAGATCAGGCCGATAGGACCGCAGCCCTGAACCACCACCCTGCTGTTGAAACGCAGGATTCCGGTGGATTTTGCCCGCTCCACCGCGTGAATCAGAACCGCACAGGGCTCGATCAGAATTCTGGAATACAGATCCAGGTCGCTCACGTTGAACACGGTGGAACCGCCGCGGATGAACAGATAATCCGAAAACCATCCGTTCAGATGGATGTCGTCATCAGGAAGCAGGCCATATACATCCGCTCCGCCCACGTTCTGCTTATTCAGGTCAAACATGGTGATATCCGGATTGTCCTTAAAGATCATGCAGGTCACAACCTTGTCGCCCAGCTTCAGATCCTTTCCGGCGCTGTCCTTCTTCACGTTTTTACCCATCTTCACGATTTCTCCGGTTCCCTCATGACCCAGCGCCACGGGAATCAGGCCGAAGGGATCCTTTTTGAACTCATGAGCATCCGTTCCGCAGATGCCGCAGCCCTCCACCTTTACCAGAATGTCATCGTCTCCCACCTCGGGGATGGGAAACTCCTTAATATCATAATGCTCCAGGCTGGTCAGCATGGCCACACGAGCCGTCTTCGGGATGCTTCCGCTTCCTGGTGCGGCTGCGGCAGGAGCTGTCTGTCCTCTTCCTTCCATGCTGTTTAAGACCTGCCTGACAATCTCTTCTATATTTGCTCCGTTGATTTCCATACCCTTTTCCTTTTCTGCCGCTGAAGCGGCTTTTTTCAGAAAAAACATCCTGTCAGCTTTCACCCGGTCCGATGTCTTATCCGGTCAGATGGCTCATCTGAGCAGATGTATCATCTGATGCACAGACTGTCTGACATCACACAGCGCCTTCTCTTGGTAAAAGTGCTGGCGCTGGTCAGGCCCTCTCCGGTTCTGCTGGCGATGGTGAAGGTGCAGTAGCCTTCTCCGCCGAAGCCCAGCGCCGCATAGGAGGGCGCGTTTTTCACCAGAATGGCCGTATCGATCGCTCTGGCGTATTTGGTGATGTTATCGATGTTCTTGGAGTGAATGTGGGCCGAATGACGGTTTCCATGCTCCAGCCATACTGCCTTTTCCACGGCATCGTCAAAATCCTTCGCGCGGACCAGTCCCAGAATGGGCATCATCAGCTCCTCTGAAATCAGAGGATGCTCCTTTTCTCCTTCAAACACAATACACCGGATGTTGGACGGTGCCTCAATGCCGATCATGGAAAGCAGCACTCTTGCGCTTCTTCCCACGCATTTCCGGTTCAGTCCCTTCGGTGTGAGCACCGTGCTCACCAGCCTGTCCTGCTCCTCCCTGGAAATCAGGTAGCAGCCCTGTTCGCTGATCATATAATGCATCAGCTCGTCCGCAATGCTGTCCACCGCCACGATCTCCTTCTCCGCAATACAGGGAAGATTATTATCAAAGGTGCAGCCGTTTACGATGTCCTGCGCCGCCTTTCTGATATCGGCGGTCTCATCCACCAGCGCGGGCGGATTTCCCGCACCCGCTCCGATTCCTCTCTTTCCGGAGGAAAGGACGGCCGTCACCACGCCGGGGCCTCCCGTCGCCGCGATCAGCGGAATGTCCTTGTGCTTCATCATGACGGAACTGGAAGCCAGCGTGGGCTTCTCCACCGTACAGGCCACGTTGTCCGGGCCGCCCGCCTCGATGGAAGCCTCATTCACCAGGTTCATGGCGAACATGGACGTTTTCACCGCCTGCGGATGAGGATTGAACACCACCGTGTTTCCCGCCGCGATCATGCCGATACAGTTGCAGAGCACGGTTTCGCTGGGATTGGTACATGGAGTGATCGCGCCGATCACCCCGAAGGGGCCCATCTCCACAAGTGTCAGACCTCTGTCTCCGGACCATGCTGTCGTCGTAATATCTTCTATGCCGGGCGTCTTGTCCGCCAGAAGATGATGCTTCAGAATTTTATCTCCCACGTTTCCCATTCCGGTCTCTTCCACGCCCATGCGTGCCAGAACTTCTGCGTTCTCGTGGGTTTTTCTGCGGATATTGGAAATGATCTGCTCTCTCTGATCCATGGTCATGACGCGGACCTTCTTCTGAGCTTCCTTCGCGGCCGCAATCGCGTCGTTCATATCGGCAAATACGCCGTGATATGTACTCTGTGCCGTTCCGGAAAGCTGCATTCTGGCGACCACTTCCTTCACAATATCCTGTACCATTGTTTCATTCACAGGCACGAGATTACCTCCTTGCCGGAGCGTTCTGCACTCCGGACTCCTTCAAAAGGGATGCGCCAAAGGCTGCAAGAGCGGTATCCTGTTCAGCCGTTCCGCCGCTGATGCCCAGGGCTCCGATGAGCCTGTCCTCCACTCTCAACGGCTCTCCACCGCCAAAGATCACAATCCTGCCGCCGTTGGTATGCTGTATCCCGTACAGCGGCCCATCCGGGCGGGCCAGTTCGGAGAGCTCTTTCGTGGACATCTGAAATGCCACACAGGTATAGGCCTTATTTACCGCCACATCCACACTTCCGATGTAAGCGCCGTCCATACTGCGGACCAGCTTTATATTTCCGCCCTCATCCGCAACCGCCGTCACCACACGCATGCCCCATTCCCGGGCTTTTGCTTCCACACGCGCCGCAAGCTCCTCTGCCAGACGGAGCGTCATGGAACGGGGAGGCACTCTGTTTTCCGCCTCCGCCAAAAACTCTCCCTCCTGTCCTTCCGGACATTCCGTTCCCGCTGTATAGCCCGCTTCTGCCAGCACTCTTCGAACAACCCCGGCAATCCCTTTTTCATTCCATTGATTCATTTCCGCTTCCGAATCCCTTCTTTATTTGGCAGTTGTCAAAAGCTTCCGATGACAAACCATTCAAAGCGGAATTTATGCGAGCTGCTCCATAACCTTCTTCACGATTTCCGCAACCATATCCTCGCTCACTTCGCCGTTTCCGGAAGCCGGAGAGGAAACGGAGCCGCAGCCGTTGCCGCAGTTATGGCAGTTCTTGCCGTTCTTGTTCAGGCACAGGTCTGCCGGATGCTTGCCGGACAGTCCCATCTTTCTTCTGATCTCATACAGCTTCTGAACCGTAGCCTGATCGAACTCCTTCGGTCCGCCCAGCATCTTCGCCTTGTACAGAAGCTCCGCATAGAACTCCACGGATTCCATCTTCATGTAGGCCGCAAGAAGATCGGTGCTCCAGGTCAGCGCTCCGTGATTCTCCAGAAGAACCGCGTCATAATAGGGAAGATATTTCTCCACATTATCCGGGATCTCATTGGTGGAGGGCGTGCCGTACTCTGCGATCGGAACGCAGCCCAGAGCGATGACCGCTTCCGGCATGATAGGCTGGGTCAGCGGAATGCCGGCAATGGCAAAAGCCGTGGCAAAAGTAGGATGAGCATGTACCACAGCTCCCACATCCGGGCGCTTCTGATAAACACGCATGTGCATCTTGATTTCGGAAGAAGGGCGGAAGCCCTTGTTCGCCTGGATCACGTTGCCCTGCGCATCCACCTTGCAGATGAATTCCGGGGTCATGAAGCCCTTGGACACGCCGGTGGGCGTGCAGAGGAATTCATTGTCGTTCAGCTTCACGGAAATGTTTCCGTCATTGGCTGCAACCATGTTCCTGTTGTAGATTCTCTTTCCGATGTCGCAGATCAGTTTTTTCAGTTCGTATTCGTTCTGCATGTTCTCCTCCATTCCGAGGCGTTTGCCGCGGGTCCGCGCGCCGAATATCAGATTCGGCGCTGCGATCCGGAAATTTGCGACGCCCCGGCGCAAATTCCGGCTGAGGAATCAGCCATCGGGCTGATTCCTCAGCCTGTCCTCCATTCCGAGGCGTTGTACCTCGTTTCTGCCGTCTTCCGGCGGTGTGATTGCGAGCTGTTTCCATGTTGAATGTTGATTTTTGTTAAATTATACTGCCATAATCAACGCATGTCAACGAATTTTATGTTGTTTTTCTTATTATTTATTTGGTTTCTGTGGATTTTATCATTTTTTCATTTCAGTGATCGGACTCTGTCAAAATCAGTCAGTTTTATTCTCCTGTATTCTGTGATCCATTCCGTTTTCATCATCCGCACCATTTCTGCACGATCTGCCCTGAACGCCTCCATCTTCCTTCAGGTAGTCCAGAATATCAGACACGCCCTCTCCCGTGGTGGAGTTTACCCGGAATATCTTCCGGCAGCCGGAAAGGCGCAGCCAGCGCTCCGCACGCTCCGGATCCGCCTTTGGGGAATCTATGTGTGTGATGATTCCCACTACCTCCCGGTTCACCATACAGGTGATGTTGGGCGGGTAAAGGCTGTAGGGCTCCTCCGCCGACAAAAGCAGGCCCACCACATCCGCTTCATAGGAATACAGGGCCAGCGCGTATCCCAGCTCATGGGTCTGGGCATATTCGCCCGGCGTATCGATGATGCTTTCAAAATAATTTACATACTGAGTCTTATGATATTTAATTTCCTCTCCCTTGAGAGCCTGGGTGAGCGTGGTTTTTCCGGCTCCGCTCCTGCCGATCAGAATAATTTTTCTCATATGCCTTCATCAGAATCCTGTTACGTCCGGGTAATCTCACAGACGGTGTATCCCAGCTTGTCCTCTACATAGGAAAGAATGGCCGCCGAGGCCGCCTCCACCTCCGATACGGTTCCCGTCACGATGAGAGAACCGCTGAAGCGGTCCACAAAGCCCAGAGCCACTCCGGAGGACTTGACCGCGATGTCCGCCATGATAATGGCCGTCTCGGCGGGGCTCACCGTCATGATTCCGATGGCCGCCCTGGACAGCTCCACCCGAGGATCCAGCCCCAGCTTCTCATACAGCTCACCGTCCGGATTGGCGATGATGTGCGCCAGGGTAATCTGCTTTCCCGGCACCAGTTCCTGCACGATCCGCTGCTTCTGCTCTCTCTGTCCAATTTCTTCCAGTTTCATTTCTACCTCCATGCCGCATTTCCTGCAGGAAGAATG
>ULPS01006391.1_pt1 | contig 15560 bp, 12 predicted proteins | sample 1953711 | NCBI WGS metagenome assembly ULPS01 (sample SAMEA4835635, study PRJEB28245) | human gut metagenome | biome: gut microbiome; material: fecal sample | place: Denmark | collected 2008 | reverse complement strand
AACAGCTGCGCGGGGCCACGCTGCCCGCCGCCCGCGGGGAGATTTACTCCGCCGACGGCACGCTGCTGGCTGCCAGCAAGACCTGCTGGACCATCCGCGCCGCCCCGCGGGAAATGGCCGACGACAAAGTTGAACCCGCTGCCCGGGCGCTGAGCGAGATCTTGGAACTGGATTATGACGATACGTTGGCAAAATTCAGCCAGCGCAGCTCCAACGACTGCCTTTTGCGCCGCCGTGTGGATAAAGATATGGCCGATGCCGTGCGGGACTGGTGCACGGCCAACGGCGTGGATGGCGTGCAGATACGCCAGGACACCAAGCGCGTCTACCCGGAAGGAAACTTTATGGGCGGCATCCTGGGCTTTACCGATGTGGACAACGCGGGTCTGTGGGGGCTGGAACTGCGCTACAACGATGAATTGACCGGGCAGAATGGGCGCATCCTGACCGCCAAGAACGCCTGGGGGTACGACCTGCCCACCCACTACCAAACGCTGGTGGACGCCGTACCCGGCAACACACTGACGCTGACCATCGACGCAAACATCCAGCATTGGCTCGAAAGTGCCCTGGCCGCCGCCGTGGAGGAGCACCATGTCGCCGAGCGGGGCGTCGGCATCGTGATGGACGTCCACACCGGCGCGGTGCTGGCCATGTCCTGCCAACCAGACTACGACCCCAATGCGCCGCGCACTCTTATAAATAAGGAAGTCCGCGACACCGTGAACGCCTTGAGCGGCGAGGAACGCAGCGCTGCACTGCAAAAAGCTCAGCAGGCCCAGTGGCGCAACAAGGCCATCAGCGACCTGTACGAGCCGGGCAGCGTGTTCAAGCTCATCACGGCGTCGGCGGCGCTGGACTCCGGCGCGTGCAGGGCCACAGATTATTTTACCTGCGCGGGTAAAATTTCTGTCGCAGGTACGCGGTTCCGCTGCGCCAATGGGCACATCCACGGCACCGAGACATTTGCCCGGGGGCTGGCGGTCAGCTGCAACCCCTGCTTTATCCAAATCGGCGCACGTCTCGGGAAAGAACGTTTCTGCGATTATTTTGCGGCCTTCGGCCTGCGGGAGGCAACGGGTATCGATCTGCCGGGCGAGATACGCCGCAGCGAGTATTACACGGCGGATAAAATGGGCCCGGTGGAGCTGGCAAGTTGTTCCTTTGGGCAGAGCAGCAAGGTCAGCTATTTACAGATGCTCACAGCGGTTTGTGCGGTGGTGAACGGCGGCGAGCTGATGCAGCCCTATGTGGTGGCGAAAATCACGGCCCCGGACGGCACTATTATAAAGGAAATGGCGCCGACCGTGAAGCGGCGGGTCATCAGCGAGGAAACTTCGGCCACGATGCGCCGCTTGATGGAGGGCGTCGTGACCGGCGGCACCGGCAAACAGGCCGCGCTGGAAGGCTACCGTGTCGGCGGCAAGAGCGGTACGAGCCAGAAGCTGGACAGCGCCAATGAGGGGGCGCGCATTGCAAGCTTTGTGTCGGTCGCGCCCATAGACGACCCGAAAATTGCGGTGCTGATCTGCTTGGATGAACCCCACAGCTGGACCACCAGCGGTGGGGCACTCTCCGGCCCGGTGTGCGCTGAGGTACTAAGAAAGGCGCTGCCGTATTTAGGGGTGGAGCCGGAAAGCGGCGGCTGATGGCAAACGCGCACGCAAAGCCCCGCAGACACAACCTAAAAACCTCTTGACATTCCCCAAACCTGTGATATACTAGTAAAGTACGCAAACGAACAGTTGGAAGGCGAACAATCCACAATCTAACTGATTATCGCAAAATCAACAGGGAAGGGAGGAAATCATGCACGAACCATCGCCAAATGACTGCGGCTGCTGTGCCGATGCTCACTTCGGCGCACTGCTGAACCAGAGCGCGCGGGTCATACGCAGGGCGCTCGATGCCCGCATTTCCGGCGTCAACCCGGATCTTTCCGGTGTGCGGGGCATGGTGCTTGGCGACATCGTCCGCGCCAACCGCAACGGGCGGGATGTCTACCAGCGCGATATTGAACAGTGGTTCAACATTCGCCGTTCCAGCGTCACCGCCCTTTTGCAGGGCATGGAGCAGGACGGTTTCATCACCCGCTGCGCCGTCGAGAAGGACGCCCGCTTGAAACGGCTTGTCGCCACCGACAAGGGCCGCGCCTGTCATGCGGAAATTGAAGCCAGCATCGCACAGTTTGAAAGTGACCTGCAGAAGGGCATTGACCCGCAGCAGGCCGCCGTCGCCCGCGCTGTGCTGGAACAAACCCTGCGCAACGCGCAGCACATCCTGGAAGAGGGAAATACCAACTAAGAGAGGGGAAATATCACTTGTTAAAAACACTCGGACGTGAAACCAAGGGCATTCGGCTTGTCTCTGTGTTGACGCCGCTGTTTATGATTGCGGAAGTCATCATGGAAATGATCATCCCGAAGCTCATGGCCTCCATCATTGACAACGGCGTCACGCCGGGCAATATGCAGGTCATCTACACCGTCGGCGCTCAGATGATCGTGGCTGCGCTGTTCGGCCTGTTGTTCGGCATCCTGGGTGCGGTCAGCGGTTCCCATGCGGCCACCGGCTTTGCCCGCAACCTGCGCCGTGCGATGTTTGAAAACATCCAGACTTTCAGCTTTGCCAACATCGACAAATACTCCACGGCGGGCCTTGTCACCCGTATGACCACTGATGTGACGAACATTCAGAATGCCTACCAGATGCTGCTGCGTATGTCCATCCGCGCACCCGCCAGCATGATCGTGGCGCTCATCATGTCCTACACCATCAACCGCCAGCTGGCCAACATTTACTTGATCGCCGTCATTCTGCTGGGATGCGCACTGGTGTTCATCATGACCCGTGCCACCAAGTATTTTGGCGAGGCTTTCCGCAAGTACGATGACCTGAACGAGAGCGTGCAGGAGAACGTCTCTGCCATCCGCGTGGTCAAGGCCTATGTGCGTGAGAAGTTCGAGGGCGAGAAGTTCCAGAAAGCCAGCGAGAACGTCCGCCGCCTGCTGATGCGTGCGGAAATGATTCTGGCCTGGAACGCCCCGCTCATGCAGCTGACCGTGTACAGCTGCATCCTGATCATCTCCTGGATCGGCGCACAGCTCATCGTCAGCTCCGGCGCAACGACCTTTACCACCGGCGACCTGATGAGTATGCTGAGCTACTGCATGAACATCCTTATGAGCCTGATGATGCTCTCGACGGTCTTTGTTATGATCACGATGTCTATGGCCTCCGCCAGGCGCGTGGCCGAGGTCCTGGACGAGCAGTCCGATCTGACCAACGGCGAGGACCCCATCATGGAAGTTAAGGACGGCTCCGTCAAGTTCGACCACGTCAGCTTTGCCTATAAAAAGGATGGAAAGAAGGCGCTGGAGGATATCAACCTCGATATCCAGTCCGGCCAGACCATCGGCATCATCGGCGGTACCGGCTCGGCCAAGTCCAGCCTTGTGCAGCTGCTGCCCCGTCTGTACGATGTGACCGAGGGCAGCGTGACCATCGGCGGCGTCGATGTGCGCCGCTACGATCTGGAGACGCTGCGCAACAACGTCGCCATGGTGCTGCAGAAGAACGAACTGTTCAGCGGCACGATCGCCGAGAACCTGCGCTGGGGCAACCCCGACGCTACCGACGCCGAGATCGAAGATGCCTGCAAGCAGGCCTGCGCCGATGAATTTATCGAGCGCTTCCCCGATAAGTACCAGACCCACATTGAGCAGGGCGGCAACAACGTCTCCGGCGGCCAGAAGCAGCGCCTCTGCATTGCCCGTGCGCTGCTGAAAAAGCCCCGCATCCTGATTCTGGACGACTCCACCTCCGCCGTCGATACCGCGACCGACGCGAAGATCCGCCACTCGTTTGCCGAGAAGATCCCCGGCACAACGGTCTTTATCATTGCCCAGCGCATTTCCTCTGTGGAGAATGCGGACAAAGTGCTTGTGCTGGATAACGGCAGGGTCAGCGGTTTTGACACACCCGCCAACCTGCTGAAAAACAACGCGATTTACCAGGATGTCTACAACAGCCAGACCAAGGGCTCAGGCGATTTTGACGAGAAGGGAGGGGAGGCATAATGGCACAGCAGGCAAAAGTTGTCAAGGTCGGCCCCGGCGGGCGCAATAACGGCCCCCGCCCAAAGGTCGAAAACCCAGGCAAGGTGTTCAAGCGCATCCTTGCCTATGTGATGAGCCGCTATAAGGCACAGGTCATTGTGGTGCTCTGCTGCATCCTGCTGGCGGTGTTCGCCCAGCTGCAGGGCGTTATGTTCTCCCAAACGCTGATTGACGGGTACATCCTGCCGCTGCTGAATTCCGGCAGCACGGATTTCAGCGGCCTGGCCGCCGCCATCGCCCGCGTGGCAGCGTTCTACTGCGTCGGCATCTGCGCCGTATTTGTGCAGAACCGCCTGATGGCAAAAATCACCCAGGGCACGCTGAAAGACCTGCGTGACGAAATGTTCACCCATATGCAGACGCTGCCCATCAAATACTTTGACACCCACGCCCACGGCGATATCATGTCGGTCTACACCAACGATATCGACACCCTGCGCCAGATGATCAGCCAGAGTCTGCCGCAGCTCGTCAACACCATCGTCACCATCATCGGCGTGCTGTTCTCAATGATTTACCTCAGCATCCCCCTGACGCTGCTGGCGCTGGCTATGGTCGGCGTTATGCTGTTGGCAACCAAGTACCTGACCGGAAACTCCGGCAAGTTCTTCATCAAGCAGCAGCAGGAACTGGGCAAGGTCAACGGCTATATCGAGGAAATGATGAACGGCCAGAAGGTCGTCAAGGTTTTCTGCCATGAGGAAGCCGCCATCAAGGAGTTCAACGAACTCAACGATGAGCTGTTCCACAGCGCCGACAAGGCCAACGCCTACTCTCTGGTGGCAATGCCGGTCAACGGCCAGCTGGGCAACCTGTCCTACGTACTCTGCGCCATCATCGGCGGTGCGCTGGTCATCAGCGGCTTTGGCGGCAGCCTGTCGCTGGGCGGTCTGGCCAGCTTCCTGGTGCTGACCCGCCAGTTCAACCAGCCCATCAGCCAGATCTCCATGCAGCTGAACTCTGTTGTCATGGCATTGGCCGGCGGTGCGCGTATCTTTGCGCTGCTGGATGAAAAGCCGGAAGTCAACGAGGGCGATATCACCCTTGTCCATGCGAAGTACGCCGCTGACGACACCGTCACCGAGACCAACGAGTCTACCGGCATGTGGGCGTGGAAGCACATCGGAGATGACGGCAAGCCCCAGTATACCGAGCTGAAGGGCGATATCGTCTTTAAGGATGTCGACTTCGGCTACGATGAGAAGAAGATCGTCCTGCACGATATCAACCTGTACGGCCGCCCAGGCCAGAAGATCGCCTTCGTCGGCTCCACCGGTGCAGGCAAGACGACCATCACGAACCTCATCAACCGCTTCTACGATATCCAGAAGGGCCAGATTTTGTACGACGGCCACGATATCAAATCCATCGAGAAGGACGCGCTGCGTTCCTCGCTGGGTATCGTCTTGCAGGACACCCACTTGTTCACCGGCACGGTCATGGAGAACATCCGTTATGGCCGCCTGACCGCCACCGATGAAGAGTGCATGGCAGCCGCCAAGCTGGCGAACGCCGATACCTTCATCAAGCACCTGCCCGACGGCTACAACACGATGCTGACCGGCGACGGCACGAACCTGAGCCAGGGTCAGCGCCAGCTGCTGGCTATCGCCCGTGCAGCGGTCGCGGATCCGCCGGTGCTGATCCTCGACGAGGCAACTTCCTCCATCGACACCCGCACCGAAAAGCTCGTGCAGGACGGCATGGACGGCCTGATGTATGGCCGCACGACCTTCGTCATTGCCCACCGCCTGTCCACGGTGCGCAACTCGGACTGCATCATGGTGTTGGAGCAGGGCCGCATCATCGAGCGCGGCACCCACGACGAGCTGATTGCCCAGAAGGGCCGTTACTATCGCCTGTACACCGGCAATTTTGCCGAGAACAGCTAAACCGTCGAAAAAGGTCGCAAAACAGCCTGAAATCAATCAAAACTGCCGGGATAGCATCCGCTGTCCCGGCAGTTTTTGTGCAAAATGCCGCAACAGCGCCAAAAAGTTGACGACGAGGGAAAAATTGGTTATAATAGTATGCGTAGACACGCAAAAAGCGCTGCCTGACCACGCGGCCAGAGGGAAAACAGGCCGCCTTACATACACTATTTTTAACAATACACAGGAGGGGATTCCATTATGGCACCCAAGAAGAAAATTGCACAGACCGTTATTACCGAAGGTAAGTTCTACACCATCAGTGCCGCCAACGGCAAAGTCGTCGAAGTCGCTGACTATAACATCGACAACGGCGCGAAGATCCAGCTGTGGGACAACGCCAACGCCGAGTGGCAGCAGTGGAACTTCGTCGCAGCAGGCGACGGAGTTTACCGCATCCAGAACCGTTTCACCGCAAAGATGCTTGACCTGGACATGGGCGGCGTCAGCGACGGCACCCGCGTCCACCAGTGGGAGGGCGCACAGGCTTCCAGCCAGCTGTGGGTCGTTGAGCCGACCAACGATGGCCGCGTGAAGATCAAGTCCAACCTGGCCGGCAAGCTGCTTGACCCGGGCATGGCTACCGAGAACGGCACCGTGCTGCAGATTTGGGCTGACGTCAACGGCGACAACCAGTTCTGGACCATCAACGAAGTCACCCGCAAGCCCAAGACCAGTGTGAAGGCTTCCGCCGTCAAGGCCAAGGCTGCCGCCGAGAAGGCCGCCACCGAGGCTGTCAAGGCTGCCGAGCCTGTTGTTGAGAAGGCTGTCAAGGCTGCAAAGCCCGCCGTCGAGAAGGCCGTCAAGGCCGCCGAGCCTGTCGTTGAGAAGGCTGTCGAGACCGCAAAGCCGGTCGTCGAGGAGACTGTCAAGGCCGCGAAGCCCGTGGTCGAGAAGGCTGTCAAGGCTGCCGAGCCTGTTGTTGAGAAGGCTGTTGAGGCCGCAAAGCCCGTCGTCGAAAAGACCGTTGAAGCTGCCAAGACCGCTGTCGCCAAGACCAACACCCGCAAGACCACCAAGGGCAAGCGCCGCAAGTAATTTGCTTTGAACTTTTTTCCTGCAATTTTTGTGCTGTAACGAGAAAACCCCGCCCCGTCAGGATGCAGTTCCTGACGGGGCGGGGTTATTTTTTGTTTGTGGCTGAAAAGCCTTCCCCCTGCGGGGGAAGGTGGCCCGAAGGGCCGGATGAGGGGCGATTGTGCCAGTATTGCCCGCGAACGAGCTGCGGCGGAAATGCTGCCCTCATCAGTCACCTGCGGTGACAGCTTCCCCCACGGGGGAAGCCTTTGGGGGTCACTCTTACCCCAGCGCCGCAATGCTCTCCTTGATCTTGGCGGCTTTCTCCTGGGCGGCGGCCAGCTTGGCGCGGGTCTCCTCGACCAGCTTTGCGGGGGCCTTCTCGACGAACTTCGGGTTGTTCAGCTGGTTTGTGAACATCCCCAGCTCCTTCTCGGCCTTCGTCAGCTCCTTGTTCAGGCGGGCAAGCTCCTTCTCGCGGTCGATCAGCTCCATCATAGGGATAAAGCCCTTCGCGTCGGGAGTCGCCACGTTGACCATGCCGTCGGTGCTGCCCTCGTACTTGGCAGTGACCGTCACGTCTGTGGCAAAGGCAAAACGGGCCAGATAGGCGCCGCCCTTCTCGAATGCGGCGGGGCTGGCTGTCTCAATGACCATGCTCGTCTTTTTGGCGGGGTGGACGTTCATCTCGGCGCGCATGGCGCGGACCGCCTTGATGTAGTCCATCAGTTTCTCAAAGTCGGCGCAGTCCTCGGCCCAAACCTTCATGTTCTCGTCGCCGGGCCACTTCTCGTTCATGATGGTCTCGGCGCTGCCAGGCAGGGCCTGATAGATTTCCTCGGTAATGAACGGCATGAAGGGGTGCAGCAGCTTCAGCGCCTTGTCCAGCACATAGACGAGCACCTTGCGGGCGGCGTCGGCGGCAGCTGCGTCCTCGCCGTTCAGGCGGGTCTTGCAGATCTCGATATACCAGTCGCAGTAGACTTCCCAGATGAAGTTCTCGACCTTCTCGGCGGCCAGGCCCAGCTCGTACTTGTCGAGGTTTGCGGTGGCCTCGGCGGCAACCTTGGCAAGCTCACTCAAAATCCACTTGTCGCTCATGTCCAGCAGGTCTTCGGCAGGCAGGCCCGGCTCAAAGTCCTCGGGCAGGTTCATCTGCACAAAACGGGAAGCGTTCCACAGCTTGTTGGCAAAGTTGCGGCAGGCAAGCACTTTTTCGTCGCTGTAACGCATATCATTACCGGCGGTGGAGCCGATGATCAGCATCATGCGCAAAGCGTCCGCGCCGTACTGCTCAATGACTTCCAGCGGGTCAATGCCATTGCCCAGAGATTTAGACATCTTGCGGCCCTGGCTGTCACGGACAATGCCGTGGATGAGCACCGTGTCAAACGGCGCTTTGCCGGTGTAGGCAAGGCCGGAGAAAATCATGCGGGAAACCCAGAAGCCGATGATGTCGTAGCCAGTGACGAGGGTGTTGGTGGGGTAGAAGTAGTTGTAATCCTCGGCGTTCTCGTTGGGCCAGCCCAGGGTGGAGAACGGCCACAGGGCGGAGCTGAACCAGGTATCCAGCGTGTCAGGGTCCTGGGTCAGTTTGGTGCTGCCGCACTTGGGGCAGGTGCAGGGAGCCTCTTTGGCAACAACGGTCTCGCCGCAGTCGTCGCAGTACCAGGCGGGGATCTGGTGGCCCCACCACAGCTGGCGGCTGATGCACCAGTCGCGGCCGCCCTTCATCCAGTTGATGTAGTTCTTGGTGAAGCGCTCGGGCACGAACTTGATCTCGCCCTTCTCGACGCTCTCAATGGCAGGCTTTGCCAGCGGCTCCATCTTGACGAACCACTGTTTGGAGACCATCGGCTCAATGACAGAGTGGCAGCGGTAGCAGGTGCCCACGTCGTGGGTCAGCGGCTCGGTCTCTTTCAGCGCACCGCAGGCTTCCAGGTCAGCCAGGATGGCCTTGCGGGCTTCCAGCGCGGTCATGCCGGCATATTTGCCGCAGTCCAGCACGTCCGGTTCATCGGCGGCAGCGCGGCCTGCAGCCTTCTCGGCATCGACGGCGGCCTTGTCGGCAGCACCGGTCATGTGGCCGTCATAGGTCAGCACGCGGATCATCGGCAGGTCGTGGCGCTTGCCGACCTCAAAGTCGTTGGGGTCGTGGGCGGGGGTGATCTTCACGACGCCGGTGCCCTTTTCCATGTCGGCGTGCTCGTCGCAGACGATGGGGATTTCACGGCCCAGCAGCGGCAGTACCACATGGCAGCCGTGCAGGTGCTTGTAGCGCGGGTCCTCGGCGTTGATGGCAACGGCAGTATCGCCCAGCATCGTCTCGGGGCGGGTGGTAGCCAGCTCCAGCATTTCGCCGGTCTCCTTGACGGGGTAGAGCAGATGCCAGAAGCTGCCCTCCTTGGCCTCGTACTCGACCTCGGCGTCAGAGATAGAGGTGTTGCAGTGGGGGCACCAGTTGACCATGCGGTTTCCGCGGTAGATCAGGCCCTCATTGTACAGGCGGACGAACACTTCCTTGACGGCGTTGGAGCAGCCCTCGTCCATCGTGAAGCGCTCGCGCTGCCAGTCGCAGGAGCAGCCCAGCTTTTTCAGCTGGCTGACGATGCGGTTGCCGTAGGTGTTCTTCCAGTCCCAGGCGCGCTCCAAAAAGCCATCGCGGCCGACCATCTCTTTGGTCAGGCCCTCCTCGCGCATTTTGGCAACGACCTTGGCCTCGGTCGCAATGGAGGCATGGTCGGTGCCGGGCACCCACAGGGCGGCGTAGCCCTGCATCCGCTTGTAGCGGGTCAGGATGTCCTGCCAGGTTTCGTCCATGGCGTGGCCCATGTGCAGCTGGCCGGTAACGTTCGGCGGCGGCATGACGATGGTAAACGGTTTTTTGCTGCGGTCGATCTGGGTATGGAAATACCCCTTGTCGCACCAGTTCTGGTAGATGCGGTCCTCGGTGCCCTGCGGGGCATATTGTTTGGCGAGTTCTTTCGGCATATTGTAACCTCCTGGAAAATGTGCGGGGCGTGTTTTTGCAAAACAAAAAGGCCGTCCCATGATGTATCATGGGACGGCCTGAAAAGTTCAAGTCGCGGTACCACCCAAGTTGCCTTGTAAAAGGCCGCTTTGCGGCAGGCCAGCAAGCCCGCCTGCCTTGATAACGGCGGCAACCCCGGGCGCAGCTGGCAGGGGAGCAGCCCCCTCTCACCGCACCTGCTTGAAAGTGACAGCACCCGCCGCGCTTTGCCGGGCTTGCATCAACCCCCGGCTTGCTGCAAAAGTACGATGCGGGTACACTCTTTCGCACTGCATTTGTATCTTATAATGTACAACACAGTGCGGGAAATGTCAAGAGGAAAGCGGGTTTGATTTTTACCTAAGGCAATACCGCACAATTCCCGCCTGACGGCTTAAGCACCGCTCCGGCGGCTGCGGCACGGCATCTGCGTTGCCAAAATGCTCGATAATACACAAAGTATTATCTGCGCTTTTGGCTTAGCAGCTGCCGCACCTCGCTCGCCGTATCGGCACTTAGAATTATGCGGTATTGCCCTAAAGCAGATTCATTCCCATTTCTCCCACACCTCCGGGCAATAACCCACCGTAGCCTGCTTGCCGTTGCGTACAATGGGTTGGCGCAAAAGCTGCTGGTTCTCAAACAGCTTGTCGGCCTGCTGGCTCTCGTCCAGCCATTGCAGCAAGGCCAGTGTATCCTTGTCCTTGGCTGCGTCGTCCACCAGCTTGGCCCAGCCGCCCACGGCACGGCAGACGTTGTCAAACTCGCCCCGGCTCAAGCCCTTTTCCTTTAAATCCACCATCTGGAATTTGATGCGCCGTTCTTTAAACCAGCGCTGGGCTTTTTTCGTGTCAAAGCTCTTGTTTGTGCCAAAAATCTGTATGTTCATGGCTGTTCCCCCACAAATATTACATTTATTTAAGAATAGCACATTATTCTTTTCTTGACAACTTTCAAATCTGGACCATCGCGTCCAGCGACCTGAAAAAGCTGCTGCAAAATAAGAATCTCTTTCTCACGCTGGGCCTGCGGCTGCTCGTTGTCCCGGCGGCAGCACTGGCTGCGTTCGCACTGCTGGGTGTCTCCGGTATGGTGCCGATGGTCGTGCTGATTCTCGAGGCCTGCCCCTGCGTGACCATCACGACGGTGTTTGCCATCCGCTTCCACCATGACGAGGAGCTTGCCGCCGGTGCGGTCGTGTTCTCGACGCTGTGCAGCATTATCACCCTGCCGCTCTACGCCCTGGTGCTGACGGCGGTACTGTGAAACGCGGTTTGCCCTGCGGCCCCAGCGTTTCCGCAAACACCTGCTTGCCTTTAAACGGCGCGGGTGAACACGGTTCGCCCATATAACTGCCTTCCGGCGCCTTGCCCATTCCAGCGGCAAGGCGCGTTTTTTGTGTGGGATACTTGCTCTTGCCCCCATCGGGTGTTATAATGAGGGTTCATAGAGGAGTTGTATCATTAAAGGAGTATTATGGAAAAGCAAAGAACCAGTCCGTGGCTGATCTTGTTCCGCGTGATTTTCACGGCGGCGCTGATCGCCTGCATCGCATTTATCTTCCGAAACTCGATGGAGACAGGTACGGTGTCCTCGGCCCGCAGCCAGGCCGTTATGGCCTACGTCAATGACCTGCTGGCAAAGGTTCACCTCGGCCCTCTGTCCGAACATACCATCCGCAAACTGGCCCACTTTTTGGAGTTCACGGTGGAGGGCTTCCTGCTGATGCTCTGCATCCGCGTCTACACCAAGCATTTTGTCCGCCACATGAGCTGGCCGCTGCTGGGCGGCATGACCACTGCCCTGATGGACGAGACAATCCAGCTGCGCAGCGTCAGCCGCACCTCGTCAGTCGTGGATGTCTGGATCGATATGTCCGGCGTTGTGGCTGGGCTGTTTGTGGCCCTTATCATTTTGCTGATTTTCCGCGGCATCGCGGCGTTTGTCCGTGTTGAGCGCGAAAACCGTGCCCTGCGCGCCGAACGGGAAGAAATGCGCCAGCGCGAGCATGAGCGGCTGGCCCGCCGCGCCCACGAGGCGCAGGAAAACCGCCCCTTGACCGATGACGATGAGGAGGATGAAGAATGACGACCCAACAGGCAATCGAAGCCCTGCACGCCCTGCCGCGCATGGGGCAGGGAAAACCGGGCCTGGCCCGGATGCAGAACCTGTGTGACCACCTGGACAACCCGGAAAAAAAGCTGCAGTGCATCCACATTGCAGGCACCAACGGCAAGGGAAGCCTGGCGGCCATGACGTCGTCCATTCTGACGGCAGCGGGCTACAAGACCGGCCTGACCATCAGCCCCTATGTCGTTGATTTCCGGGAACGTTTCCAAATCGACGGTGAGATGATCTCGCCCCGCACGCTGGCCAGCCTGACCCAGAAGGTGATGGACGCCGTGGATGCCATCGAGGCCGAGGGCGGCGAAAAGCCGGTGGAGTTTGAAGCTGTCACTGCGCTGGCGCTGCTTTGGTTCGCCCGCGAAAAGTGTGACCTCGTCGTGCTGGAAACCGGCCTGGGCGGTCGCTGCGATGCTACGAACGTTGTGCCCCACAAGCTGGTGGCCGCTATCACGAAAATTGGCTATGACCACATGGAAGTGCTGGGCGATACCCTCGATAAAATTGCCGCTGAGAAGGCCGGCATCATCAAGGAGGGCAGCGTCGTCGTCAACTATCCCGACCAGCCCGCCGAGGCTATGGGCCCGATCCTGACCGCTGCCGCTGAGGCCCACACCAGCATTATCACGCCGGATAAGGACGATTTGACGCTGCTGCGCGGTAAACGGCTGGAAAACCGCATCGACTACGGCGGCTACCGCACCGCGCTGGGGCTGCCCGGTACCCACCAGGCCAACCACGCCGCCATGGCGGTGGAGATCGCCCTCGCCCTTTGGCGGGAGTTTGGCTATGATATTTCCGACGATGCCATCCTCGCGGGCCTTGCCAACGCCAAAATGCCTGCCCGCATCGAGGTGCTGCGCCGCCACCCGCTGCTGCTGCTGGACGGCTGCCACAACCCCGATGGTGCCAAGATGCTGGCCGCGACCCTGACCCGTGCCGATTTTGAGGAAAACCTCGTCGGCGTGCTGGGCGTGCTGGCTGACAAAGATTATAAGGATATGCTCTCCGACCTCGCGCCCTGCTTTGCCAAGGTCTACACCGTCACCCCCAACTGCCCCCGCGCCCTGAGCGCCGAGGATCTGCAGAAGGAGGCCCGCTTCCACATGGACGCTGAGGCCGCCGAAAGTGTACCCGACGCCCTGCGCAAGGCCGTTGACTACGCCGACGAGAACAACCTTGCGGGCGTCGTCGTCTGCGGCTCGCTCTACCTTGCCGCCGAGGCCCGCCCCTGGCTTCTCAAAGAAGCAGAAAAATAACCCGCGTCCCGCGATTTTGACAAAATAAACACCCCCAAGCCTGTATCATAACGGTACGGGCTTTTTTTATTTGCCGCGATTGGCTTTACATCAGCTTTTCAATCGCTTGCAGGGGAGGGATTCATCCCTCCCGCGCACCTTGCCTTTATCGCGCAATTAAAATTTCACCACCCAGGTAGGGGCCGGGCACGCCCGGCCCTCCACGTTCCCATTATCACCCTATCAAAATACAAACCACTCCGTAGGGGCGGGGCTCTGCTCCGCCCGCACAACGTCCCCGAAACCGCAACTTTACCTACAAAAAGAAGGACAAACCTATGGCCAAAGTAACCTTCATCCCCGGCAGCGGTACCCTCGCCGCCTACCTCAGCGGCGAGATTGACCACCACGCTGCCCAATCGCTGCGCAAGGAAATCGACGCCCAAATCGATGACCGCCTTCCCGAACTTCTGACGCTGGACTTCTCCGGCGTCACTTTCATGGATTCCTCCGGCGTCGGGCTTATCCTGGGCCGCGGCCGCCACATCGGCGCACTGGGCGGCCGCCTGACTGTCCAGAACCCACCCCGGGCTGTGCGGCGCATGCTGGACCTGGCCCACATCACCTACGCCTGAACGGAGGAAAACACAGATGAAAATGCTCAATCAGGTAAAAATCACCTTTGCGGGCCGCTCCGTCAACGAGGGCTTTGCCCGCGCGGCGCTGGCGGCGTTTCTGGTGCAGCTGGACCCCACCGTGCCCCAGTTGGCTGATATCAAGACCGCTGTGTCCGAGGCCGTGACCAACTGCATTGTCCACGCCTACCCGGACCGCATCGGCCCCATCACAATGACGGCAGCCATCTATGAGGGCGGCGTCGTGCGTATCACCATCACCGACCGTGGCGTCGGCATCCCGGATATCGCTAAAGCCATGGAACCGATGTTCACCACAGGCGACGCCGAGGAACGCGCGGGCCTGGGCTTTGCGGTCATGCAGAGCTTTATGGATAAGGTCAAAGTTTCCTCTGCGCCGGGGCGCGGAACCCGCGTGACCCTGACCAAGCGGCTGGATGCCCGCGCGTGAACCCCCTACATATATAAAAGGAGGGGACAGCCATGCCTGCTGACATCCGAGATCTGCCGCGCGAAGAATTTATTGAGAAGAATTTGGGCCTGGTCCATGCCTGCGCCGGGCGCTTCAAGGGGCGGGGGATCGAGTACGAGGAGCTGTATGCCGCGGGCTGCCTGGGGCTGGTCAAGGCCTGCGATGGTTTTGATACAGGGCGGGGTGTCTGCTTTTCCACCTATGCCGTGCCGGTGATTTTGGGAGAAATCAAAAAACTGTTCCGCGATGGCGGCACGGTCAAGGTGAGCCGTTCTTTAAAAGAATTGAGCTTGAAGATCAACGCCGAGCGCGAGCGCTGCCTGAAACGTACCGGCCAGGAGCCGAGTGTCACAGAACTTGCAGAGACACTGGACACAACACCCGAGCAGATTGCCCTTGCCATCCGTGCAGCCCTGCCTACCTTAAGCCTGACACCGACCGATGGCGAGGATGGACTGAAAGAGTTTGACGTGCCGGTGGATTCGCCGGAGGAAGAACTCTCCGACCGCATCGGCCTGGCCGAGGTGATGGACAAGCTGGACACCAACGACCGCCAGCTCATCCGCCTGCGCTTTTTCGCTGGCCGTACCCAAAGTGAGACTGCCCGCGTCCTGGGCACCACCCAAGTCCAAATCTCCCGCCGCGAGCGCCGCATCCTAAAATGGATGCGCGAACAACTGCTGGATGCACTGTGAAATACAGCTGTGTCCCAACCCACTTCGCCAACCTGCCCAGCCGCCACTCGGTAGGGGCCGGGCATGCCCGGACCTCCGCCTTGCCGTTACTGCAATTTAATCTTCCATATTGTAGGGAGGGGACTTGACCCTCCGCCGCACATTGCCTTTATTGACCCTTACTCCCGCCAGGTCGCCCATGTAGGGGCGGCATACATGCCGCCCGCCCCACCTTCCCATCACAACCCCTTGCGCCTATCACCACCCACCACCCCAATATACACCTTATCCAAAAATCGTTCTCAAAATTTGTCGAAAAAATCAAAAACAGCCCTTGACAA
>ULPS01001400.1_pt1 | contig 15646 bp, 12 predicted proteins | sample 1953711 | NCBI WGS metagenome assembly ULPS01 (sample SAMEA4835635, study PRJEB28245) | human gut metagenome | biome: gut microbiome; material: fecal sample | place: Denmark | collected 2008 | reverse complement strand
TCCGACACAATTTTGGTAAATTCTGACATAACCGCCGGTATTTCGCCGTCTGTTTCCGTCGTGTTGATGCCTCTGCTGATAACCTGTCTTTTCTGTATCTCTTTTTCCTGTTTTGCGCTTCACATTTTAGCTCATAATTTCTGTTTTCTCAAGAGCTTGGTTTATATTATATAAAATTACCAGTTACGTACAATGCGCCCGGAGCCTCTGGCCCCGGGCGCATCCCCTTCCACTATTCTGCTTTCACTTAACTGGTTCCTGCTTCTACTTAATACAGCAGTTCCTTAATATACTCCTTATTCGCCTCCAGGTCAAAGTCGATCACAGACATTCCCTCATACGTGATAAACTGATATGTCCCGTCCTCCGGCACAGCCGCCTGCTGTGTCGTAAGGTGATCGATGGACAGCACCTCCGTGGCAAGATTGTAAATATCCGTCACAGACATATTTGTTGACACCTGCGTCATGCAGTAGTTGACAAGTGAGAGCAGAGCCGACGGGTCTCTCTGCTGCATCAGCTTATTATAGATGCCGTACAGCACGCTCCTCTGGCGCTGGGTACGTCCGAAGTCATTGTCCAGGCTTCGGTTTCTCGCATGAGCAAGCGCCTGGGAGCCCGTCAGTGTGACCGGTCCTGCCTGGATATCCGGCATGCCTGTCTGGCGGTAATACTCTGCCTCCGCCTCGGTCAGGTTGACTTCGATGCCCCCGAGCTGATCGATGACATGGACAAGACTGTCAAAGCTGATCGTAATATAATTCTGTATATCAAGGTCGAACTGCTTATTCAGTGTATTGATCGTAAGACCCACGCCGCCGTATGCGAGTGTATGCCCCAGACGGCTCTTACCGTGGCCGTCGATCTCTACCAGTGAATCCCGGAGGAAGGAAATAACCGTTGCTTTCTGCTTTGTACGATTGAAAGACACGAGCATCATACTGTCCGACCTTCCCATGTCAGAATCGGGATCACGGGAATCAGTTCCGACAAGGAGCACATTGATCACATCGTCATCCTTCTGTTCCTCCTGAGCGATCTGAACCTGATCCGCGGTCGGATCGACATCGTCCGGATCAACGATATCCACGCTGTCCTTATAAAGCCCCCAGAGTACCGAGCCGACGGTTCCTGCTATAATGAGCACACAGATCAGTATGATACTGATCACAGCTGTGGCTATCTTATGCTTCTTCATCCATTTCAGAGGTCCCCGCTTTTTGTGGGATCCTGTTTTCTTTTTGTCCTTGCTCATACTGCACGCCTCCTGCTCTTTGATCACACGTCCTGATTCATCCTCCCGCTTTCCGGTATCTTTCAGCTTGCCATATCTTGAATAGCGGCTGTACCGCCCATAGCCGCCGTACCGCCCGTAACCATAGCCGTATCCATAACCATAGCCATAACCGTAACGGCTTTCTTTCTTGTTGATATCACCATTGAAAACGAATCCCAGGATATCCAGCCGGCGGGAAGCAAGTGTCTCGATCCCGCTTCGGATCTTGTTCATCTTAGTGTAGTCGCACCTGATCACATACAGAGCGGCGTCTACATATTTTGCGAGAAGCGACGCATCTACCAGAAGCTCCGCCGGAGCTGTGTCTAGGATCACATAGTCCGCCTTTCCCCGCAGTTCTTCGATGATCTCGCCCATCTTCCTGGAGCCGAGAAGCGCTGTGTCCTCTGAATCTGACGCTCCTCCGTACATGATCTGCATTTCCGCATCAGGGATCCCTGCGTCCGAGAGCGCATTCTGCATCGTGGTCTCATCTTTGAGGACTGACGCCAGTCCCGGATGCACCTCATCATTGTGCATCATCTGCGCCACAGAAGGATTTCTCATATCGCAGTCCACAAGGATCACTGATTTCTTCTGTTTTGCGATCGCGATCGCAAGGTTCACCGCCACGGTCGTCTTTCCCTCGCCCGGAACGGAGCTGGTCACCATGATGACCTTAGCTTTCTTCATCTCCGCTTCCCGCATGATCCGTATCCTGAGACGGCGCACAGCCTCATCATAAATCGGTGAGATCCGCTCATTCAGAATATTGATCGTATTATTCTCTGCATTTTTTCTTTTCTTCTGCCTCACATACGGCAGGCTGCCGAGATCCCGGAGATTGACCTGCTTCTTCAGCTGCTCCTTTGTGCGGACCGTACGCTTCAGGAATACATACAGGCAGAGGATCACTGCACTTATGATGATTCCCTGCAGAGCGCCTCTTTTATACGAGCCTCGTATCACGACTTCTTCCTGTGTATCTGACGGTATTCCGGTCTCATCAAGGATCTGAAGCTTGGTCTCGCCAAAGATATACTCTGCCACTTCAGGATAATTCTTGATCACGGACTGAAGAATATTGTAGGCCATCTGCGGATCATCGGAGGATACTGATATCGTCAGCATATTCATCCCGTCTTCCGCCTCTACATTAATCTGGCCCGGCAGATAATCCAGTCCCATATCATTCTGGACCACATCCTGGAGCACACCGCTTGTCAGAACGTACGGGAACATCTCCGCCATCTCCTGGGCTGACTGGATATTTGTATAAGCTTCCCCGGGCGTAGTTACTGATACTGTAGCTGACGCAACATACTGCGGTGTATAGGAAAAGCTGGTGGAAAAATACGACCGGAGTGTACACACGATCACGATCACCAGCAGGAGGACCCACAGCCTTCTCAATCCGTTCAGGAAGGCTGACACAAGACCCATGATATCTATTTTTTCCGTTTCATCCATCTTTATGTTTTCCGATGCTTCTCTGTTCTCACTCATCTTTGCTTTCCTTCTGTCTCTTACCATAGTTACCATAATCACCGTACCGGCCGGAATATCTTCCCACGGTCGCTCCCGCAATGCCGCCGAACGACTGGACACTGTTCATGACGACTCCGAGGATCCTCGACCCCTGGGCACGGAACTTATCCAGCATTGTATTGATATCCTCAGCCAGGACAAAATTCTGCTTTTCCACAAACAGCACCGCATCCGCATACTGTCCCCAGACTTCTGCGTCTCCCAGGACTCCGGTAGGAGGTGTGTCGATCACTATAAAATCTGCCGCTTCCCTGCATTTCTCAAGGAATTTATGTGTAAATTCCTTCTGTACGATATCAGTTGAAGAGGAATAGCAGTTCCTTCCTCCTATCACATAAAGCTGCGGGATCTCAGTGTCCATGAGCAGTGAGAACTCTCCGTCCTCAGCCTTAAGGAATTCACCCAGCTCGTTTTCCTCTGTCGGGTGCAGGCCGAAGATCAGGAACTGCGAAGGACGCCTCAGGTCGCCGTCGATCAGCACGACCCTGTAGTCCTTCTGTGCCAGGCTGATGGCAAGATTTGCGGCAACCGTTGACTTTCCTTCATTCTCGGAAACACTTGTCACAGCAACCGTCTTCCAGCCCTCCTTCTCCATCCTGTACTCTGCCCTGGCGGAGAATTTTCTGTAGCTTTCTACAAATCCGAATCCCGCCAGCGGATCGCTGATCAGAAGCGCTTTCTTCTTATGCTCGAACAGTTCCCGGATGGATTTATATTTGAACTCATAGGAAAGTGCCCCCAGGCTCCGCGCGTCCAGTTTGTCCTTCACATCCTCTTCTGTCTTCAGCGTATCTTTGAGCACAGACAGGAAGCCGAACAGCAGGATCATCGCTGCCGCTGCCAGAAGAAATACTTTTTCCATCACGTCCCGCGTGTTGAGCGGATTGTCCGGCGAGAACGGGACCGAAGGACTCTGCAGGACCGTAAGGACGATATCTCCCACAGTATAGAGCGTAACGCTGGAATAGTTATCCAGGATCCCCTGCATGACATCGAACGCTTCCTTCGGCTTGTCCGCCGTCACTTTCAGATTCAGGAGATTGGTCCCTTCCGCCACACTTGCCTGAATATCCGCATCGATCTTGTCCACTCCCAGTTTCGCACACAGGATATCCTGCATCGCAGAACTCTCAACGATCTTCTGAAATGTCGTCGCCATCGTATTCGCCGAGCCGAGAGAGGAATATGACGCCGAAGTATTTCTCGCCTGTACGACAAAGGTGGTCGAAGTCGTATACTGCGGAGTCCATCTTATGCTTACCCCGACAAAAGCGATCATCGCCGCAGAGACCGCCGCCAGCAGGATCACCCACCAGTTCACAAGGATGTCATGCACCAGTGTGAACGGTTCTATCTTATAATTTTCTAACATCTGATCTGTCGTCTTTTCCATCTTACACTACCCCACTACCACTGCCAGTTTTGTCGTCCCTGTTGCACCGCTTGCCGAGGTAAACTGATAATCCACCGTATAGGTCCCCGGTGTGTTATAGTCGACCGCACCTCCGATCGCCACGCTTTCGATCCCACCGGGCGCTGAAGGATCAGCGTCGGCAAAGAGATACTGCGTTGAACTGCTCTCCAGGCCGATCAGGAGCGATGCCAGATCCACAGATCCGCCGACCGGCACATAGACAATATAATCAGACAACATCGGATAGTATTTCCCGCTTTCCTCTGTCGGATCTGTAACTGTTACAGTGAGAGGGACAGAGCAGGTGTCCCCCGCGCTGTTGCTCACCTGGACCGTTATACCGTAATCTCCTGCCATCGCAATGTACGAACTGTCATTGAACGTTGCCCGGATCTGCTGCGTGATATCTCCATCCAGACAGTCCTGTACGCTCATATACTCGGTGAGGCTGACGTCATCCATCTCATTCAGGCTGAACCTGAGCGGCTGCGTCAGCTTGATCTGAGGCGCAGTATAATCTGTATATTCCAGATTTCTCGTCAGTGTCGCGGCATTATTGGAATCGTCAAATACGACATAGCTGACCGTACGTTTCCCCGGTTCGGTAAAATTTGACATTGACGAGATCATGACCTTATCCGTCAGATCCCCGTCCTCAGCGTCCTTCGCCGTCACCCCTGCGAGAAGCTCGGAGTCCTCGGCCGCGACACTGACAGTGACCGTATCTGATTCACTTGTGATCACAGGCGGCGTGCTGTCCGTCGTGACCTTATTGACAATATTAAATATGATAAATGCGATCAGAGACAGGAGAAATATCCCCACGACCGCAAGCCTGATTTTTCTCATTATACCCGCTCCTTCCAGCCATATTCTTTTTCAAACGGAATCTTCCGGAACTGCACCGTCTTTCTTCCGTTGCATATATTTCTCGGATTCACATGGAACAGCGCGTCCAGATATTTCTTCGGGTATTCCTTCCGAAGGTACTCATACGCATCTGCCATACAGGTAGTCCGTCGGACAGGGCTGTGGGCGTCGCTTGCGACCACAGTCACAAGATTATGGTTCAGAAGCTGAAAGGCAGCCTTCTGCGCTCCTGTTCCGAACCTTCCCAGAAAGCTCCCCTTATTAACCTGTATCTCACACCCCATCATCTTCCAGTTCCACACGATCTCCGGATCATCCTGTACGAACTCATATCTCTCGGCATGCGCGACAAGCGGGATCGCCCGCACCTCCTGCACACGCCGCAGCATTCTGTCAGCAAAGTCCGGATCTTCTGCAAAGTCAAACTCCATCAGCACGTATCTTGTCCTGTTGATCGGGAATATCTTCCCGTCCACGAGAAGATCGGGCACCTCCTCTGTCGTATATACCTCCATCCCGGCGAGAAGTGTGATTCCCGGCTGCTCTCTCTGCAGGATCTCTTTCGTTTCCTTAAAAACTCTGCAGTATTCTTTACCGAAATAATTTCCATACAGTCCGGGGATATTGCAGTGCGGAGTAGCTGTGATCACCTTTGTTCCATACTCATATGCCAGGGCCGCCATCTCTATACTGTCGTAGATATCAGCAGCTCCGTCGTCCAGTCCCGGAAGTATATGTGTATGTATGTCTATCATATATCTTTCCTTTATAAAATGTGGCTTCAAACTACAGCCTGTTATTATAGCACATTTTCAGATAGCTGGGAACACCTGCCGAAAGATTCACAGATTTTCCGCAACTTGTCCAGTTCTCAGCGTTCACGCCCGGATTTTCCTGTCAAAACCGTATATATCTTTAAAATGAGCGGTCTCAGATGAATGGTCCGTATCCACACACGCGCAAAGAATTCCCACCAGAAATCTCCGGGGCAGATGAGTTTTCCCTTCCGCTTCACTTTGACAATGAGGGCAAAGATCTGGTCCCGCCGCAGCGGTCCCTCGATCTCTGTCTGAGCATCTCCGATCATGTAGTAGCCGTCCTGCTTCTTCCTGTAGATCCGATGCATCACATACTGGCCGGAATCCCGCTGGTAGAACACCATGTCCCCTCTCCTCAGTTCGCGGTCCGGTTTTGTAAAATAGATATAATCCCTGTTATGGCAGAGGAACGGCGACATGCTGCTCCCCGCGATCAGCATGGATACGACTTCCCCCTCCTCCGCAATCTCCCGGAGTACAGATACATATTCTCTTGTATCGACTGCTCTCTCTATCATGTGGCGTCTCCTTTACTGTCCGCTCCGAACGCCTGATCAGAAATCCATTGCCATACGGCTGGATTCTTCCTCGCTGAGTTCTGTCACCTTCGTCTCCATAACACGGTACACTCTCTGGCACAGGTTCAGCACGCTCGGCCTGTGAGTTGTCACGATACACGTCTTGTTCGGATGCTGCTGCACGATGTTGCGCAGCACAGTGCGCTCCGTCGTCACATCAAGCGCCGAGGTTGCCTCGTCCAGCAGAAGGATCGGAGAATCTCTCAGGACTGCCCTCGCAATGGCAATACGCTGTGCCTGCCCTTCCGAGAGGCCTCTTCCCCGCTCGCCGACATTGCTGTTGATCGTCTCCGGAAGCTTCTCCACAAAATCCCAGGCACAGGACACCTTCAGCGCCTCTATGATCTCCTCATCTGTGGCGTCTTCCTTAACCATGCGCATATTCTCGGCGATCGTTCCCGACAGGATGGTATTCCCCTGGGGCACATAGGCGAACAAATGCCTTGTCTCCGCATTCATCTCGATCTCCTGTCCACCCGCAGCCCGCAGCTTTACTTCGCCATTCTCTGGGCGCACAAGCCCGAGGATAAGGCGGATCATCGTTGTCTTGCCTTCTCCCGACGGTCCTACAAGAGCGACGATCTCACCCGGGTTCGCCTCAAAGGAGGAATCCGTGATCACCCGGGTGCCCTCCACATAGGAGAAGTTCACGCCCTGCATCCTGACCTCGAAGCCCTGATCGGCATACTTATCCATCTCTCCGCTCTCGGGGATATGCACCTCTCTCGGGAGCTGGACCAGCTCGCGGATACGATGTGCGGACACCGAGCTGTTCAGGAAGGACGGAATGATGGACACAACATTGCTGAATGCAGAAGAGAGGTTGCTCCTTTGCTGCAGGAACAATGTCATGGTCCCGTATGTAATGTCTCCTGTCCAGAGGCGGAACAGGCAGTATCCGAACGCGGCGAACTGCACCAGTGTTCCCAGTATCGTCATGAGAATACTTGTCTTAATCGAAAACAGATTGTATTTCAGGCTGATATCGCGGAACTTTCCCTGCCACCAGCGCATCTTCTTGCTGTAATGCGGCGCTACTCCGAAGGATTTGATCGTATCGAAGTTATAGATTGCCTCCACCTCAAAGGTCATAAGCTCCGAACTCATCTCACGGACTTTCTTGCTGTAGTCTCTCTGCTTCTTGATCATGAACCGCGACATTAGGAGAAGGAACGGCGCGCTGGCAAGCGCGATCACCGCCATCACCCAGTCGTAGTGCAGGATCACGAAAAATGTCGCGATAAAATTATAGATCGCTATGATGATCGTCGGAAGCCAGCTGATCGCGTTCCCGCTCACTGTCCCGATGTCACCGTTAAACCGGTTCAGGATATCGCCGTTGGAATACTTGTTCAGGGACAGCCAGTCCGCATCCACGATCTTGTCGAAAATATCTGCCTGGATATCATTGTTGATATCAATACTCAGCTTTGCGGTGATCCGGCTGATGATACTGCTGAATGCCAGACTGAATGCCGTGCTTCCCACCATGACCGCAATCATGATCCACAGTTTGCTTGTCTCATATCCCGTGATGATATCGATCATATATTTGCCCGCCACACTGCTGACAAGCCCCATTGACGTGCTGAAGATACCGAGGATCACATAAAAAGCGATCGCTCCCTTGTATCTCGCACTGTAGCTGAAGATCCATTTCCAGTCGTCTATGATCTCACCGAACGTCCCATCCTTCCATCTGGCTATGAGAATATCCAGAGATTCAAAGGCGGGATTCTTATTTTCATTCTGATTTTCTTCCATCTGATCACTCCTGTCCGTACAGTACCGGTTCCCTTGGTTCCACACCGCTGTTCACATGAACCGGCGGTGTTATCCCCACCACATTTTGCTCTCCAAACAGTATACCCGCAACCTTTTGAAGCGTCAAGCATCCAGATTCTGCAAAGCATTCTCCAGGCACAGCACTGCCTCCTCAGAGATCGTACAGCCAAGATGCAGCACCGGAACGCTTCCCAGGAACTCTTCGATCAGATCTATGGTATGAAGATGATCCTGTATATTCCACTTGTTCACCGTGATCTGGCTGTACAGCAGCGGAAAGGCATGTCCCGGCGTCAGCCGTTCCGCCCGGTTCTCCGGCTCCTGGCTCAGCATGACGACCGCCCTGACCGGGATGGACTCATTATTGCACACCTCTGACGTTCCGCACACCGGCCACCCCTGCGCTGTCCACCTGCCGCCGATCTTCCCGAGAAGTGATCGGTCTCCGTTGACTGTCCTGCTGCCTCTGTACTTCTCCCACAGATTCGCCTGGGTCGTCTTCCCCGTCTCCGAAGGCGCGGAAAAGAGGATTGCTTCTCCCTGGTATTCCACATACGCACAGTGCAGGATCATCTGATCCCGCTTCACAAAACGGCGCTCAAGCGCGAGAAGTGAAGTGAACATAGGATCAATGTTCAGTTCCCGGATCCTGTCCCGGGCAAGCACGACCCGAGCGGAATCCGCAGACGTCTCACGGTAGCATGCATAAAAATTCGGATTTCCCTTCACGCCGATGAGACGGCTCTCCAGGCTCTGCCCGCCGGCTGTCCCGGTCTGATCTTTCCCTTTCGGATCTTTCCCGCCCTGAAATACGACGAGATCCGGACGCCGCGCGATGACCTTCCCTTCCGGCGCCGGAAGACTGTCCGCGACCTCAATATTATAAACATATTCTATGCCGCCGCAGTCTCCCTGCTCCTCATCCGCCCCGGCGGATCCCATGCACTCGAACTTCATAAAATTGTCCGGGGGCGTAACCTCCTCCGGATAAAAAATGCGGAATCTGAAATCACCTATCTGAAATATCCTGTCCATTCTGCAGTTTCTCCCATTCTTCTCTCAATAATCTCAAAGACTCCCCGGCATATCTGCACATGTACTCCGGCACGGCGTCATAGCTTCCCGCCTCCAGAAGGGCACTTGCCGCGCAGGTGCGGCAGAGATGGCGCAGATGGCATGTACTGCACTTTGCACTTAAGAGGATCTTCCCGGTCTCTTCAACGATGTATTTCCACGCAGCCGCAAAACCGGCTTCAAATACAGATACTGCAGGCTCGCTCAGCATCACGCAGGGGCGCATCTCCCCCTGCCAGTTGATGGTAAAGGAGCACTGTCCTGCCAGGCACGCCATATGTCCCGGCTTGCTTTCAGCCGGTTCCGGCTGATCTGCCATGTACACCGACTGCTGCACGTACTGAGGGAAAAGCTCCGGTCCCATTTCCCGCTTCAGGGCATGGATCCTTGCCCGTGCCGCCTCCTCCGGGTCAAGGCGGGACTGCATGTTATAGGGAAGTTCCCGTTCCCTTGTGGCAGGCATCATGTAGGTATCCACCCTGACCGGGATCCCCAGTTCTTTCTCAACATCCAGCAGTCTGTCAAGATCGTCCTTGTTCGCCCGTGTCAGGCTTCCGCCCACCTTCACATCCACTCCCTGCTCCCGGAGCAGCCGGATCCCCCGAAGGGTCCGCTCATATCCGCCGGGATAATGGCAGAGGTCTGTATAAGTCTCTTCATCTGTGCCGTAAAGTGTGATATTGACCCGTCTCGGCTTGTATTTTCCGAAAAACTCGGCCAGTTCCTCGTCGATCAGCGTCCCGTTGGTATTGATCGTAAGGATCATCCCCATCTGCCTTAATCCGAGGTAAAGTCTCTTGAAATCAGGATACAGGAACGGCTCCCCGCCTGTCAACAGCAAGAATAAGACTCCCGCATCCTTCATCTGCCGTCCGATCTCCAGCCACTCATCCGCGGTGCGCAGTCTCCCCTGCCGCTCCATCTCCTCCCTGCTTAAGCGCACATAGCACATGTCACAGTTCATGTTGCAGAGCGGGAGCAGCTCGATACTGCCGTTTGCCGGGGTACGGGTGCGCTTCGCCTGATCGAGAAGCATACGCTCGACGGTGGTTGCGCCTTCTAATGGTTCCATAGGTGGTCTCCTTTCGCGTGAAATTAAAATAGACCGGAAGGTTGTTCCGGTCTGTTCTGATTATGTAGTTCATCATTATGATTTTGCTGTTTCCCAATCATTCTGGTTTAAAGTTGTAGTCGCATGTATGTCTCCATCTCCCCGCCATATAATTACAGGAATCTTTTCATAATCTTGATACTCTCCTTGGAAAAATCCCGTCCACACCCAATGTCTTGTCTCATCACTTCCGCCATTCAGCAACATATAGCCGCTCTCGAAATCATCCTTCGAAGGCGCATCATGTTTTGTCTGACAAGCATGAAAATAGCGCAATGGTCCAGCTGTCAAATTTGTTCCATCATCAAGATAAATATCAGCCCTCGCTCCGTCGCCTGCGTTACAATTAAATAAATATGTGGTTCCCGCCCCGCAGCCAGCACAATACTCATTTGGCTCAAATTTCTGTACCTCTGTCAGAGGTCTTCTCCATACTCTTCCTTCCATTTTTTACTCCTCCTTTAATAGACCATACTTCAAATATTCTCTTATGAAATCTTTGATTCCCTGCTCCATTTCGCCATCGGGATCGGAATACTCTTTTCTCGCCTCAGCGAGTACCTCTTCCTCTGTCCTGGGCTGCTGGAACAATTTCCACAGAAAACTGCAGGTTTCATTCAGCGATATCACGCTGTTCTCAAATATTCCCGCTTCGCCTACAGGCACCAGCACGGCTTCGCCCGCTACTTCCCGCAGAAGAAAATCCGGGTTTGCTTTAAACACCCTGACGCTTTCCCCTTTCGTTCCTTCCGGAAGATGCTCCTGAGATTCGGAACCGGAGAGCGTTTCGGATGACTGATTATTTCTCTCCAACATATTCCTCCCTATCATCTTTCTTATACAACATAATATGATAGCACAATTCATTTGATTGTCAATGCGAAAAGGAACGGTTTTTTTAGAAAATGTTCACATTTTTTGTTTAATTTAGAAAATTCCTCCAACTTTTAACATCGATTTAACACGCCTCGTTATCTCTTAAATTTAGTTTTCATTCTGAAGTGCGTCATACACCAAATACATAATCCAAAAATCATCTTCATAAAAACAGACTGAGAGATTTTTCTCTCAGTCCGCCGGATTTACTATGTACTTATTCTACTGACATTTCAAAATTATGAATGATTCGGTTTATTCGCATCCAAGAGCGCATAACCATAATGAGTATAAAGCGTTCCGTTATTCGACTGCCAGGTTGCATAATAAGTATTGCCAGAAACATGACTTCCGATGTTCACATTGCTTATTACCGCATTCTTGACTGTGCCGTCATTGTTATGCTCATATCCTATGCTGTTATCAACATCATATGACGTAGACTCATTACCACAGTTTCCATGAGCAAGACCATCAGCCTGTACATAACTGCCATCCCATGTTCTACTCTTAGTAAACCATCTAGTGGTAGTCCCATCACCAATCTCCGTTGCTGACCATCCCGGGATCGCACAAACCAGAGTATAGCATGCCGCGACATACTCGTTTGGCTCAAATTTCTGAATCACTATTCTTGGAGTTTCCCATGCTTTCTTCATAATACAACATACCTCCATTCTCTCTGCCTTACTGAATGGTTTTCCTGACAAAGCAGTGCATATCGCTCCTGATTCTTGAGAAAAATAATAACTCATCTCTAAATTGCGTCTAATACCATCCGATATTCGCCCATCTGCTAAATCAAAAGGCATAGAATATTTTTTATTCTGTTATTCTACTCCTATTCTTTTGTAATTTCAAGTTTTTCAAAGCATTTTTCACTTTTTTCTTTCTATTATCTTTTGGCGATTATATTGTTTGATTTTTTTCGACATTTTTCGACCAGAAGCGACCTCTTACTGAATGATCTTATATTTCTTCATCAGATCCACCCTGTGATTTCCGATCTCGATGCTTTCCATAGCGTCATTCCCGCTCATACTTTTCGATTCTTTCAGATAGTTCAGGATCCTCGACGCCCGCGCAGCGGGAAGGAGGAACGGATATTTCTTCAGATATGTATATGTCCTCTCCATATATTTCCTGTCAGGGAACAGTGTCTGCACCAGAGAGGCGCCTGCTTTCTTCCCTTTCTTATCCTCGCTCACAGCCTGGAGCGTGATGTTGCTGCTGTGTTTCCGGCTCATGCTGGAATCTCCGAATACGCCGCCCTCCAGCAGATCTTCCAGCAGATCGCTTCCGTCCACCTCAACGGAACTCCACGACTCCGGATAGCACGCCTTCACCGGGTCAAATGTAAGCTCCTTTTTCCCGATATCGAAAAGCGACGCTGCAAATACATCCGCATGGATTCCTTTACATTTTTCCATCAGATCATCCCAGTCGATCTCTTTGCCGAACGCCTCAGCGTAGATCACGATATCGCACACCTGGCGGATGCCGAATCCGCTGTGCAGGAAATGCTTGAACGCATGAAGAATCAAGTACAGCAGATGATCCGTATGGCACATCGTATAGACCGGCACACCGTGTATCGTATCCTGTATCTTCCTTTCAAAGACGCCATCAAACAGGCGGTTCAGATCTCCGTAAGCCTCCGACTCGGAGGAAAAGAGCTCTTTGTGAAGCTCAATATGTAACAGCCCGCCCACCTTATAGAACGGAACCTCGCCCGCCTCGTCCGGATCCTGATCCGGCTCCAGCATTTCCATGCCGGCAGCGGCAAATACTTCGCTGCACGCTTTAAACTGCTCTGCCGGAATAAGGACGTCCTCATCTCCGGAACAGCGGTAATCCGGTTCCCGGTATAGTTCTCTGCAGACCAGCCCTTTTACTACGAGCGGGGTCAGGTCCTGTTCCAGAAGCTTCTTATATAATTGGAGGAATTCTTCCGTCTTTCTGCTCTGCACCATGACCTGGCGGATGACCTGTGTCTTGATCATCTGTACAGTCTCCTGCGGACATGTCTGAAACGCCGGGCAGGCATATACTGTATCGTAGATCATGGGCAGGATCTGATGATACTGACAGAGGCGGAACAGCATCTGCCAGTCTTCTGCGGAAACACCATCCTCCCACATTACTTTTTCACCATTCAGGAAGCAGCGGAGCGCTTCCAGCATCTTCTCACTTATTGCACGCTTTTCCATATGTACCCTTCTCTTTTCCTGTTTCTTTATTTCTTCCGGTAATATCTTTCATGCATGAGTTCGAGCATCGCTGCCCTCAATGGTATTTTATACTAGTATTGTTATATATTTCCAGTCTTTTCTTCCAGAAATTCCCTGTCGGACTGAAATTATCACTTTTCCAGGTCCGCGGTCATAGAGGACCTGGTTTTCCGTTCTTCGAAGTATACTTATGGTAACATCAAAAAAAGGAAGGCGCCCCCTACCTGAGTATGAGAGAACCTTCCGTTTTTCCTCTTTTCTGTTCACTCCTGCAGAATGCCGTTTTCTCTCGCCTTCTGCACAGCCTGGAGACGCGTGGCCGCGCCCAGCTTTCTGAAAATGTTATAGACATGGCTCTTGACCGTAGACAGTCTGATATTCATCTTCTCACTAATCACGGCATTGCTGTATCCCTCTTCCAGATACCGCAGCACGATCAGCTCTGTCGCCGTCAGCCTTTCCGCCCGGTAGATGTTCAGCCGCTCTTCTGACAGATCGGGATAATGCTTCTTCTGCCGCGACGCCTTTCGGACGATATAATCCAGCCATTCCTCCGGCGTCATATTCAGGACACTTCCATATCTGTACTTTTTCTTTCCCTGAAGCTGCGGAGCGCGGGCGCTTTCCAGACGTCTTCTGTACTCCCGCAGAAGCTCCGCTCCTCCTATCCCATACCCGGTATAGATCCTGACATACCTGTACGGTCCTGCAGTCTCCAGCGATTTCGCCGCCATTTCCAGAGCGCGCGGCTTTTCTCCTTTCCCCCACAGGACGACCGCCAGCTGGAAGAACGCCTCCGCCAGCCAGCGGTAATTTCCGCTCCGCTCAAAATAGGGGATCAGCACTTCCAGTATACTCTCCGCATAGCCGTAATTCCCGAGATACAGGTTCACCTTCACCTCAGCAGCCATATAGAACCTGGTCTTTCCGGCGTCATTCTCGATCTCTCCGTCTGTCTCACGGATCCACTGCATCAGATCGTCCCGCTCCCCCCACCTCGCCTCTGCAAGATACAGAAGCGCCCTCGCATTCCAGCGGCAGACCTGCGATTCCTCCCTGTCCAGGGAATCTGCCAGATCACGGATGTATTTTCTCACATGCTCCCCGGACGCTCTGCTGTCCGCATAGAGATAGGCAAGATACATCATTCCCAGCCGGATCTGCCATGGAGCCTCCGCGTCCGGGATGTTCACGAACACTCCTTCTCCCCACGCGGAAGCTGCGTCTGTCTGGTAATCATATTCCATCTGTGCCAGCCGGTATGGGATCTGATCATCCGGGGCCAGCCGCTCTTCCCACAGCTTCCTCCAGGCCTCACGCTCCTTCTTTCCGCAGGAGAAAAGCTCTGACAGGTCTCTCAGCCCGCTCAGATAAGACACTGATTCCCCCAGGATGAAATACAGCCGGATCGGACGCCCCGGCTCTGTATCCTCCCGGAGCAGTTCCATCCATTCCTTTGTTGAGATCCCGGGATCCGTGTAAGCGATATTCAAGAAGATCTCCGTCATTTTTTCTCTGCCGTTCTCCCGTTTTCCTCCCTCCGCCCGCAGATCCCGCAGGCGTTCCCTCATCTGCTCCATCGCTGCAGTATCCTGGCGCAGACAGGCGTCCATCCATTCAAGATAGAATAATTCCGGGCTCCTGCGGCTGTCCGCTTTCCTTCCCGGTCTCTCATAATTCAGAAATGGGATCTTATCATAATTCCTGATCAGACACTCCTCGTAGGCCTCTCTGTCCTGCAGATACCAGCAGCACGTCAGCGCGTCCTGTATCCTGCCCCGGGCTTCATACCATGCCACCGCCTTTCTGCAGAGCTCCGGCGGCGCTGTCCGCTCTGCAGTCATACGCAGTGCGGGCTGAATATGCCATGCATCCTTTCCCGGAAGATAGACGAAAGCGCCGCGGAGAAAAAGATTCTCCTCGGTCCTCCTGTCCGTATTCCCCCAGAGTACAGAAGAGAGCTCCTCATTCAGATATGGGAATGCCGCCCGCTCCCTCACCATCTCCAGTTCGTCCTGCGGAAGCACGTTCAGGATTCGGCTGCGGATATACGCGCTGATCTCAT
>ULPS01035234.1_pt1 | contig 15811 bp, 10 predicted proteins | sample 1953711 | NCBI WGS metagenome assembly ULPS01 (sample SAMEA4835635, study PRJEB28245) | human gut metagenome | biome: gut microbiome; material: fecal sample | place: Denmark | collected 2008 | reverse complement strand
AAAACAAAAAATCCTGATTCCGTTTGGAAATCAGGATTTTATTGCCTTTTTTTCTTCAAAGTGGTGCCACCAGGAATCGTAATCTAACGATAAGTGGCTGAATATCTTTGATGTAACTTTTAGCTAAAGAAGTAATCTCCCGCTATTGCTCCACCGGATTCTTGCAATATTTTGCAGTGTCTTGCGGAGTCGATTTCCTATTACTCTACAAAGGTAACGCTTTATTTTGAAATACAAGCAGATGACTTGTGTTTTTGCTCCACCTTAATTGGGGAACATCAATTAAGGTGGAAAATATTACTGAATATACTAGCTAAATGACATTCAGTTTTTTACAAATAATCACCAATCTTTAATGATTTAGAATAACTATCAACTTCTTTATCTGAAGCTAATTTCTCTACATGTTCAATAGATATACCTTTCCATCCTCTTATATTTGAAAATATAGGATATATTGTGCATTCTCTTATTTCGGGCTCATATTCATAATCTATATCCTCAAGTTCCTGCAAAGAGCATAAACTTCTTACTTCATCGTCTGTTTTAGCTATTATAATTATATCTTCTGGTGATATTGAGGAAAAATCAAATTCATGTCTTATTTTCCATTCTCTCAACCAAGTGAAATCATGGGTAAGAACATTTAGTTCCTCAAATCTCCAATCCATATCTACCTTCTTAAGGTTTGCTTCGTCCATTTTATCACCATAAATTACTGATTTGGCTCCAAAGTCTTTTATCAACAAATCTCTTCTAAAACCTATACCGTAAAAAGACAACATAGGTTTATAGAAATGATTCATATATAAAAGATTTTCTCTAAAGTGCGTTATTGGAGTCTCTGTAAAACAAATATAATCATGAGTGTTAGAAATCAATTTTAATTGATTCAAAATATTTACCAATTTATCATGCGCATCTTCACCTTTTGTGAAATGAAAGAGATAAGGTGAAAGATCATTCCTATTTTTTACTAATTTTTTAGATGGATTCATAATTATATATCTATATTATTTTTCTTCTTTGAAAAATAATTGATAATAGTACATTTTTTTTTCTTCATCATAACCTCTAACTATATATTGCTCTCCACCATGAATATTTATATCGAAGTTCTTATCAAGTTTGATTGTTGTCATGGAACCGGTTGCTCTACGTTTTATTGCAGCTGATTCAGTTTCAAAAGTGTCATCAATTTCTATATCACGCTCTCTTTGATAGGTTTCTTTATATTGCTTAAATTCAGAAACTAACTTAGGAGTTTCAAAAACTTGTTCTGCAAAAGTATTTATATTAACAGACTCCTCCTTCAAGGCTTCAACGCTTCTATTCATATATGTTGCCTTTTCTACTTTGCCATTCTCGTTAGGCAATTTCGAAACAAAACTCTTGCATAGAGATAGCATATTTTGAGTTTGATTGAAACTATCTTTTCGAGGACGTACATGTAGAAAGTCATCTGTCCAATATTTTGCATCCGCTCCTTTATTAGTATTATCTACAACTGCAACGATATACCCACTTTCCTTGTTAGTATTAAAAATTAAGCATCCTTTGTCTAATTTGTTTATACTTGCACCAGTTTCACTTGATATTTCAAATCCAACATCTTTTTGGTGTAACATTAAGAAAGTATCTTTACTTTCTGATTTAAACAATCCTATAGCGTCAGTATATATTCCATCAATTATACAGTTTTTTATATATGCAATATATAACTCGCCTCCTTTTATTTTGGGATGGATACTATGCTCATAAAGAAATCTTGAAATATTAGATGAACTTTTACAGAAAGAATTATTGTCAGCAAATATCTCATTAATATAACTATATATTGTATTTAGCTCAAAATTCGTCTGATGATAGAATGAATAATAATCTTCTTTTGCTATAAATGCTTTGTAAAAATAATTGCTAAGAGCTTGCCTTGTTGCCTCATTCAACATCAAAGGCTCCTTTGATAATCTTAATCCTTCATCATTGGTCTTATTACCTACCCAATGAACCATACATATTTGTATGTGTGCATCATATAATTGTATCATTTTTTTTCTTCAATTAAAATATTAGTTCTGTTTGGTATTTTATTCAATGAATCATTTATATTTATAATTTGTTCTTTGTTATTCTGAAACAGTGTTGTGGTCTTACATATGGATTGAAAATTATAACAAAAACATCCAATACCAATATATAAGAGTATTATAAAAATATAATACCAAAGTAACTGCTTAAATCTTTTATTAACTGTTTGTTCCTTGTACTCACTGTATTTATCTGCACTAATATAGGAACGTGTAATATTCCCCCAATAATCCAATTCTTTAAATGATCTATTGATATCAACACAATCAAAAATAGTTTGCAGTATTGCTGAGCACCAAAAATATACCCCAAAAGCTTTAAATACATAGCTAATTAAATTGTTGTCAAATAAGGCATTTACTTCTGTTACTTTAGAGAACAATGTTATACCTATCAAGATTAAAGCAGCAAGTACATCCCTCATCAAATTCCCTAATATATTTCGTATCTTATTAGAAAATAAGTCTGTAGTACTTTTTATATCTTTCAACATATCTTTCAGCTCCTTCTGATATGAATCTTTTCTATCATACATGATATAGGAATACTGTTCTTTTATTTGAGAATATATGTCCTTTAGAATAGGATATAATGAATCATATAGAGATAGGTTTTGATATAAATCTAAAGAAGCACGTTCTGCAAAAAGTCTCTTTTTGATAGACTGACTATCATCTGAAGTGTATATCCATTTATAAATATCAAATAATAAATTATAATAAATCAATGAATATTCATCCTTAAGTGTCTCTCCACCTATTTCCATAAGAATATATTTATATCCTTTAATTATGACTTTTTTATCCTTTGTTATTTCATCACATAAAGAAGCTAAAAAAACCAAAATAGCATTTCTATAAAAGAACCTAGATACGCTATTTACATCTCCCCAACTTATAATATGTTTATGAGGAGTAATTCTAAAATCAGAATTGCAATTAATTCTAATATAATGTTCCACATGAAGGTCAGGTACAGAATTTTCCACAGTAAGTTTGCATGAGGAGTCAGAACCATTAACAAGAAAATTTGGACCACCAAAATCCTCACAAAAATCTTTTACATAAATATGATAGCGGCCATTGTTTAGTGGATAATCATCTTCAATGGATTTGATTCTTTGACCCATTTTATAAAGCTATCAATATAATAAAAAAAAGTATGACATACATGTGTGCTATCAAATTTACCAAGCCATGAAGCCTTATTAATATGTATTTTCCATTTGCTTCCTTCGTCAAGCTCTTCTATAAAATCAGAAACCAATATTCTTTCATTATCAATATAGAAGACAATTGCTTTACTTATCTCTTCTCTAACAAAAGCATCATATAAATCTGAAAAAAATGAGCTTGAATAACGATTACTATAAACACCCTCAAACGTTAAGTTTGACCAGCTCTCAGAATGGGATATTGAAATTCCATTTATGATATCTATATTTTTTACAATATTTTCAAATTTCATTATTGTATATCTTTTATGTCACTAGTTTTAATAACTATTTTATACAATCCCTGCCTGTCTTTTATATCAGAAATAGAAATATTGTTTTCCTCTAGTGAACCTTCCCATTCAATCTTTACTCCTTCCGCTGTTTGACGAATGTTTTTGCACTCTTTTTTTGTCAAAACATCTTTTTTTGGAATAAAAATTTGCCCATATAATCCATCCTCCATCATGAAATTTCTTAAAGACTCTCTTAGATATTCTTGTTTTTCCTTATCGCTGTCTTGAATTACAGCCTCAATATACTGTTCAGAATTAAATGTATCTACAAAAGTCAAATAACTTCGTGCTTTATTTTTATAGGCAGAAGGTTCATTAATACCTTCAAATTTATTCAGGGAAGCCCAACGTCTAGCACATGATTGTGCTTTTTTAGTCAAATCAGATTCTGTTTCTCGTGGAATAACAGATAGAAAATTACCAAAAAATTTTGTGATACCAAATGGACAACTTCTGTCAAAGACTAGAACATCCCACACAACATTAGGATTGATATCTATTAACGCTACTTTTTGTATCGCAGTTTTATCCTCGCTGAAGGTATTCTTTACTTCTTCTAATAGAGCCTTGTTGTTTTTCAGTTTGTACTCATAAACTTTTTTATGATCAAGCTTTATCAAAAATAAAAGTTTTCTAGTACGAATTGAAGCAATGGAGATTATAAAAACTCCATCATTCATATTAGAGGTATGGGTAGTTCTGAATCTACTTGTAATATCTTTAGATATTCTTAGAAAATCCTCATCTGATGCGTTTACTATTTCTTCCGCAAGATCCTTTATAGGAGAATTGTTTTCAGTGAAAATAAACTGCCTACCTTGACTAGCATCAGCTAATCTATCCCTGAAAAATTTTTGTTGTTCATCTGTAATTTTAACTTCTTCAAGAAATATCGGATTTATATCATCTGTCAAAATAATGTGAAATATCAATTTCTCTATCTTTATTGCTTCCTTATCAGCAATAGATAAAACACTTTCTTTGGGCATAATAATAATTTTATATGTTATATAAAGTTATAAATAGGATCTTCTGTTTTTGAAACTATAATACTGTTTAGATAATTAGAACTTTTACTTTTGTCTGATTTACTATAATTTACATCATAAAAATGTTTTAAAGTAGTATTATCAGATTGCATTCTTCCAATAGTTTCATTTTTAATTACTCTATAGTTAATCATACCTTTTGAAATTATAGGTTCTTTATCAGGTAGTTTGATAATTCTAAAGTCATCACATAAAATGATTTCAAACTTGTATTTTTCAATGTTTGGTAATGGGGTTTTTAATTCAAAGTATAGTTTTGCACCATATTCTAGAAAGGGAATTATAACTATGGATTGAAATGCATGTAATGTATGCAAACATTCCTCTACCTCGTATCTATATTTAATAATGTCATAACTATCATGACTGGCTGGGTTAAGTATGAATTTACGAAAACCATCTAGTTCCTCAAAAATAGCAACATCTTTTAATCCACTTTCCTCTGCATATTTTTTGCAGTTTTGAATTAGACCATTCAGATCTAACCTACTATAATCTGTAGATAGTTGCCACTTTGTTGGCAAAAAGTTCTTACATAATAATTCCGCTGCTTTTCTTAGAAAGTTTCCGGCAATTTCATATTCGTGCTGCTTTATGAAATGTTCTGCTTGACCCAAATAATCCTCACTATTTCTAATATATGGAATCTTATTGTCATCCATATAAATTTCTTTACACACCCATTCACTTTGATGTTTTTGAGTTTTATGCTTGAAGTACTCAAAAAACATTTTGTCATGAGTAAATAGATATATCTTATACTTATCAGAGAGTTTCAACAAATATTCCATGACTTTTGCTCTATTGCTCATATCAAGACTAATAAGCATATCATCAAGAGCCAAGAAAGAGCCTGGTGTTATTGCAGTAGTTGACATTGCCGCAAATCTAACAGCCAGAGCAATAGCAGTTAGTTTTGCTTCATTAAAATATGATTGTGGCTTATATATTAACACTCCAGCCTCTTTTATTTCTATACCAATTTTAGGCGGATAGAACATATTTGCCCCATTCGTATTTTTCCCACAAAAGAGATAATATTGCTCTTTTAATGCATTGTCCGGGTGATCTTTGCTGTAATAAATCAATTTGATATTAAGATCTTTATCTCCTTCATTCTTGAAATTGTCATTATAGATAGAATTAATTCTTATATTAATCCTGTCAATGTACTTGTTTAACAAATCATTGAATTTGGTTATTTGATCTTGAAATACTTTATTCTTTGTATCAACACCTCCATTGTATTCTCTTTTTATATTGTCATATAAATCAGCCAAAAACTCAGATGTTCCTGCAGGTAAAAGAAATGGAAGAATGTCTTTATAAAAGACATTCCATAAATTGATTTCTTCAGAGTTTCTAGCTGCATGAAAACGTGATATATAAGAATGGTTGATAAATGCAGAATCTTTATTTAACATTCTAATATCACTCTCATTTCCACCATTCTCAGATTGTAGTCCGCCATTATCCAGCCTCCAAACTTTTCCATCATCAAATGTAATACGTATATTGGGCGTATAAGTATTAGCCTTTGCTTCATCAAACCTATTGATATTAATTAATTGTTCATTGTTAGGAATGAATTTATCTCCATTAGTATCTCCTGGCTTAAAATACTTAGTACCTTTGTCATCTTTAAATACACTTTGCATTAAAACATGTAAAGCATAATATAAAGAAGATTTTCCACTTCCATTTTCTCCATAAATCAGAAGGTTTTTACCATCTGATAAATCTATAGAAAAATTATTAGGAAACGCTTTGAATCCATCAATTTCAATTTTAGTTATAGTAGCCATATTTCAAGATAGTATTATAGTTCTTAATGTTTCTGATTTTGATAATGCCAAAGAATCAACTGCTTCAATGATGCCAGTTGAATCAATATCCATATATAAATCCCAAATATTTTGAATATTGATATGCTTAAGTTTTTCTGCAAAATTTTTCAATACTGTTATTACTGAAATCGTTGGCATTTCTTCAGAAAGATATATTTCATAGATACATCCATTTATCAACTTCTCAAAATCGGAAGAAATATATGAGTTTAGAACAAGATTGCTTGCCCGTTTATCTGTACTATTCAACAGGATAATAGCATCAACCAAGTTTGCGATTATTGTTTGTACTTCAATTGATGGTACTGCTATAGGGATTTGTTGTAGAGGTTCTTTATCTAATTGATAATTTGCACCCTGCATTTTACCTCTATTTTTAAGCCAAAATTCAATTAACTTAGAATTTAATAATCCTGTTAAATATTTTAAATTTACTCGATTTGTCTGAATCAAATTGAATGTTTGAGATAAATAGCATTCAAAATCACAATATGCAAACATCGGATGTCCTACACTCTTTCGTACAGCTATTATTTTATTCTTTACGAATAATCTGTTTTCTCTTGCTCTATGTAATCCATAAGGTTTATTGTCTGATGTAAAAATTGGCAGGAACCTATCCAAATGGGCCTTAATATTGGGATAGTTGTCTAAACTATTGGGGTTTCTAAAACTAGAGTCTGTATATATTGTCCAATATTTATTATTCCTTTGAACATAATATTTTTCTATATTTTCATTTGTATAGTATGGTTTTATTAATGACATTTCATTTTTATTAAGCGATAAAGCTTCTAATTCCGAATTGTTTAAAACATAAATACCTTGATTTATATAGAATTCTGGACCTAATATCTGTTGATTTTTTTTATTTAATGTATCTTGTGGAAATACAATACCTTGTGCTATCTCCTTATCAGTTAGATATATAATATGTGGATAATTAGTAATCTTGTCAAAAATATTTATACTTTTACTGAACGTGATATTTTTACCATAAAAATTTACTCTTCTAATAATTGGTCTATAACACTCTCCATTATTAGAAACTTTACTCAAAATACCAATAGCTTCTTTTTCAGTTGCTTTATATGCTGTTAGTTTACGATAATCAAATGAATAATCATCTGAAATTCTATCTTTTTGAAACATCATAATCATAGTTTGAATACTTGCGCTTTCAAACATCATTACTGCACCAAAATCAACAATATTACAAATCCTTGTTTCTTTTATAACTTTATCTCTCAGCTTACTGGCTCCATAACTGGTAACCCAGTTGTTGGTTGCAATAAAACATAAAATACCATTACTATTCAAAAGATCTAATCCGTTACAAGCAAAAAGATACCATATATCCATTTTACCTTTATAATATGGAGAGTCTTTATATGGTTCAAAGAATATTTTTGACATACGTCCCTCTTTTATATATGGAGGATTTGCAATAATTATATCAAATCCCATAAAATCTCCATCCTCATTTAATAACTGAGGATATTCAAAACGCCACTCAAAAGAGTTTTCGTACTTCTTATTGTTCAAAATTTCCTTTTCTTTTTCTACCAGTTTTTTTAGTTCGCTTTTCGCTTTGGAGTAACCAATTGGATCTTCTTTTGCTAACGGTTCACCGAATAAAGGTATCGCTTCATAATCATATACCTTTTTCTCTGCTGATTGCCTTTTCTTTATATCCCCTTTTGCTAAGGTTGTTTTGAAACAGCTTTTTATTTCATTGATTGTAGCTTTTAAACTATTTTTATCATCATGTTCTTCTGTGTAACCAACAACAAGATTCTTATAATTTTCTAACGTAAAATCATTCCAAGTCTTATTCTCTTTTTTTGCCTTCTCTTTTCCTATTCTATTATATTCTACAAAAACATCAGATATAGGAGTATTTAATGAATACCTACATATCTGTGAATTTCCACATGTAATCTTATAATCCAAATTAGGTAGTGGTTCTGGTTCATTGGCATCGACCACCAATGCTAGCCAAAAGCGCAAGCGGGCAATATCAACTGCACCCTGCTCTATATCAACTCCAAATATGTTGTTCTGAATAATATCTCGTTTGGTTTTAGTAGAATCAAAGTTACCATGAGGCTCTGCATATGATTGTAAATGGTGAATCGCATGGTATAACACATATAGAATACCCATAGGAAACGCACCGGAACCAATAGCTGGGTCGCATACTTTTACATTCTTGAGCAGTTGCATAAATCTAGACGCTATACTTTGTGCCCGGAGTATAGGCATAATAATCCCATTATTTATCAGTTCTTCTATTGGTTCTACATATTGCTCGTCAGGCTCGTGAGTTTTCAGATACTGGATGATACTTTGGCGGCACATATACTGTACAATTTCTTTCGGAGTGTAGAATGCGCCTTTATCTTTGTTGTCTTCCAAAAGATTCTCAAAGATATGTCCTAACATTTCAGGATCAATGCCCACCTCACTATCGTCAGGGTCGTTTTCGTCAATGGCAAAATTGTACATGGAAAAGAATTCCATAAGCTCCTTGAAATAAGAATATGGAAAATCTATATCTAATTCATCAATTCTATCTTTGTCAAATAAACCTCCGTTAAGATATGGAATACCATTAAATTCTTTCAAGAGTGATATATTCCATTTGTTTTTTATAAAGAACGTTTCGCGTTCTTCAATTTTTGTATTTAAAATTCCAAAAAATAGTGGCTCTAATACATCGCTTAATAATCTTTTATCATTCGAGTGGTTGTTTACAAGTTTGCTAAGAAAGTTTTTATCTCCACCTTTCCAATCAGAGCGTGAAGCAGAAGCCCCCATCCAGCCTTTTTTCTGGAGGAACTGTAGAAACACCAGACGCCCAAGCAGTTTTTTGACATAGTCACGATTCTGTTTGTTATCGGAAAGCTGTTGCAGGAATTTGTTATACTGAGCCTTGTATCCTGCAAAAAACTCTTTGTTTAATCGCTCAACAGAGAATGCATCAATTACATCTGCTAATTTAATAGAGGTGGTTTTCTTTTTTGAAATCAATTCAAACAAACGCTCTGTGGCAGTTCTACACGATTCGTTTTCACCTAAAAGAAAAGTGTATCTTTTAGGTGCAGTTTCTGTTTTTATTAGTTCACCATCTTCATTGAATGAAGTTTGTTTTGCGATAAAAGTCAGACGATAATCCGATACATTTTTTGAATAGTAAAAAGCTAAAACACCATGAATGACAGACTGATCAATAGTCCTTGCGGTTATTTCACGCAATCCTTTACGATTACGATTAATTAGAACATTGTCATTTACTTCAAAAGTATATATAGCTAATGAACGCTTATCATCCAAACGAATTATACCTGTTTGCCCTCCGTCTTTAACCAAATCATGAGAAACAGGATTAACATGAGTGAAGAACTCGACCTTTGGAAACATCTCTGTCAATATGTCTTTCCACTCATCGAAATTAAATCTGGTAGATAACTTATTTTGTAATTCTTTTGATGTCATGCTTGTAATAATTAAAGATTAAAACTTTCGGAGATAATAATTTCCGGTACTAACTCCTTTGTCGCTTTTATAAGGTTTACACCTTGAATTTCATGTGTGTTTAACTCAACATGTTCAAGCGGATAAGAAGTTATTATTTTCATAAGTTGTTCTAAAAGGACTACTATTTTAACTGGAGCCTTTTTTGTGGCACTTTGCAATTTATTTACGTCACGCTGCAACTGTTGAAATTTTCCTGTAGAGATAGCACGTTTGGCCTTTTCTATCAGAGTCAACTCCTCATCTGTTACGTTAGGGACATGTAAAAATCCATCAAGATACGCCAGAGCTTTTTTCTCATTTGGACCTTGGGTAGTAATCACTTTCTTGGTAGCAGCTTTTGCATCTTCTTCTTTCTCTGAGAAAATTTCTATCGCTTTTGCTACTTGCTCATGATGTTTGTTATGTAAAGGAATAGCTTTCTCTTCCAGCCTTGCCTCAAATTCTTTTACAGCTTCCAGAAAGGTAAGTTCTTCTATGCTTCCGTCTTCACGAATGAAAGTAAAGGCATCTCTTCTTTTATTTCGAATAAACGCAATGGTACTCATAGGAATAAGTTTACTCTTTCTTCCTACACGGGCTCTTAAAGGCATTTTGCATATTCGTTTTATTAAGTCCGGATCATCCTCTTTTAGCTTTCTAAGCCACATCAGATACCGCAATTTCTCGTCTCTTTCCTCATCTGCATTCTTATCAAATAGCCCGAAACTTTCCGGATTTTCATCTGTTGAATAAATTTGGCTGTCTTCACCCAAAGCAGCATGGAAAGCAAAGAGTTTCATTTTGGCTTTTTTCTCCAACTCTATGTCGTTGTTTACTTTGGCCGTAGGAAAGAAGTTGAATATATGCACCTCTTTGGCTGTACTTCCTATACGGTTTACACGCCCAATTCGTTGCATCAGTCTGGTAGAGTTCCAAGGTGTATCGTAATTGACGATAACATTGGCACGATGCAGGTTTACACCTTCAGCCAGCACCTCAGTAGAAATAACTATATTATAATCATTTTTTTTCTCTCCTTTATAATTGGCATCAAAATTAGCCTCAAGGACAGGCATCTTGTCGTTACGATTATCACTCTGAACAGTCAAAACACGGTTAAACCCGTTTGCTTTCAATGTATCTGACAAGTACTTGGTAGTTTCCTTACTTTCAGAAAAAACAACAAGCTTACCTTCCTGATTGATTGACTTGTCAAACAGTTTACTTTTCAGATATTCATTTATAAAAATATCCAATTTCGGATCGTATGTTATTTTATTCCATGCTTCTACCAGTTCTTCCAAAATATGTCCGTCATCTTCCAAGCCTTCCTTAAATCCAGGCTCAAAGTCTTCAGGGGTACATATTTCAATCGTCGGGTCGGTATATTGCGCCTCTTCTATCAATTGAATCAGTTCTTCTTCCTTTCCATCGCTTAATAATTCATTAACTTTCAGATTCGGAGCTATATATATTACGCCTTTTTCAAACATGCCTAACATAACTTTGTTGGCCTGATAGTATCTCTTCAGAGATTGCTTGAAAGCATAGAAACTACTGTCTATTCGCTTAACAAGCAATGTTTTCATAATACCTGCCAATTGAATGGATATCATATCTGCTTTTTTATACTTGGCTTTCTTTTGGGGAACCAAATATTTAATAGCCTGATAGCGATAGTATTTCAGCACATTACCTTCTTTACCTCCTAAATAATGGATTGTTTTATCATACAATGCTTCTAATTCTGCATCCAGCTGATAGTAAATCTTATGGGGAGGCTTTACATCAGGAAAATGTACATTCTGTTCTTCCAAATCTTTCCGATATGCTTCATTTTCCATTAAATCCGTACGTGTACGACGAACGGTTAATGGCTCAACCACCTTTGTTCGAATCTTTTCGTAGATTATCTTTATCTCTTTAGAAATTTGCTCTATATCTTTTTGCTTTTTAACTTTCTTGTATTTATCGATTTGTTCACGAAAGAAACGCTGCAAGTTTCCTTCTTCCAAAGTGCTGTCTTTGGAATCCTGAAACAGATAAACCAAGTTTGCTATATCTTCGGGCTTGTTATTCAACGGAGTTGCAGATACAAGTATCACTTTCTTGTCATGCAGGCTACCATCGGCATGCAGGGTTTTAGTCTTGCAAAGTTTCTGCAATTCGTTGTACATAGATGCTGTATCACTTCTGAATTTGTGAGCTTCATCAACGATAATCAAATCATAAAGTGACGGATTCTTTAATTTATGCAAGCTTCCATTCGTTATAATCTTGTAATTGTCAAGTTTAAACTCTGTCATTGTTCTTTCCCAACCTTCTTTAAGAGCAGGGGGAACAATAATCAATGTATGAGAGCGATGCATTGGAAAGCCGTTTGCAAAGAAAAATTTCTTGGCAATAAGGGCCGAAACAATGGTCTTTCCCAATCCGACTACATCGGACAGGAAAAAACCATTGTATTTCATCATTTTTGAATAGCCATCATTTACAGCATCAACCTGATAAGATAATTTCTTGTATCCCTTAGGTAGATCTGATACTGAATTCGGATCGAAATCTATGCTGCGCCCAAAGTATTCCAAAAGGAACTTCAAGTAAACTTCATATGGCGTAAATTCTGTATTCAGATAAGATTCTTTTTTTATCTTCTCAATATGATTGATGTCAATTGCTACAGATTCAGCCCATAGCTTCTCAAAAGTTTCTGTAGCAAACTGAATGTCATCGTCATATCTTAGCTCTACATTAAATTCAAAATTTTTCTCTAAACCGGCTTCTGTCAGATTACTCGAACCCGTAATAACCGATCCATAGCCATGTGGATGATATACTTCTTCACGAAATATATATATTTTGGCATGTATGTTTTGTTTGGGATGAATACGCATTTCAATCCTGCCGGAAACAATATCTTCGATAAACTGATACATTCCGTCTTCCACTTCCTTGTCATACTTAGCCTCTTGGATATTCTTTTTTATGTCATTGAAGAATTCCTCTTGCGACTGCTCGTTGTTGGGATTAAAAAGCAGTCCCTGCTGATTGGCCTGATAAGTCAGTTTGTCTACATTGATGCCTACTAAGATTCTAATGTGTGGGGTCTGTTGAATGAACTTTCGGATCCTAAAATATCCGGAAGCTCTGAAATACCCTACAAGCGCATCAAAGAAATGCACTTTCTTATACTTGAAAACTCCTTCTATCTTTTCAAGAAGGGTATTTTCTTTTTCGTTAGTAAAGAAATTTGTTCCCATAATTATTGCTTAGTAGTTACAATCAAGTTTCTTACATCAACATCCAATTTCTCAGCAATTTGCATCAACATCTCCAGAGACGGTTGCATTTTGTTTGAACACCATTTAGACACAGTAGATGGATCTTTTCCTAATTGCTCCGCAAGCCATTTACCTGTTTTCTTTTGCTCAACTAAAACGACTTTAATTCTATTTATATCTTTCATTGTACATCCTTTTATTGGCGTATAGGACAAATATACTGATAATATATGAAACAGTGATAATGATAAGTATTTTTTCTTTTAAGTTCCATGATTCTAACCTTACCCTTCGATTCATTAATCTATAAACATTGTACTTTTCCCGACTTTGGAGGAGAAATTGTCTGCAAGTAGTTTTGGGACGCCGAAAACATTTCGGGTGCCCCAAAACACAACTTGCTATGTTCGTTTGAATAATTTTCGGTGCCGAAAATTATTCAAACGAAGCACTTTTTTAGTGACAAAATCATATTGGGAAGTGTTGCTTATAATCAATATTGTTTGCTTGGTGATAAATAAACAAGCAAACAAACACTCAGTCAATATTGACTGCACTCATTACTGATTGTTTGACGGTTTGAAGTCATGCAAACAGTAATTCAGTCACTCAGTTGTTCAATTTGTATCATATGGAACGAAGCGACTTTACTAATGTTTTCATTTCATTATGCAATATGTCGACAGATGATGATACAGAATGTCAGAGTTGCAGAATGCATTGTTTTTTATCTTTACTTAGCATCAAACATTTAGGTTTAACTCAGAATAAAGAAGACAATGGAAATCATCAGCTTTGAAAAAAGGACTTTCGAGGAGATTGCCGCCAAGCTAGATCGCTTCGTGCAGCGTGTGGAAAGTCTGTGCCGTGAACACGGCGGAAAGGAAGCAAGTGAATGGATGGACAACCACGAGGTCTGCCGCAGGTTGCGTATCAGTCCGAGAACCTTGCAGACCTTGAGGGATAACGGAACGCTGGCCTTTACAAAAATCGGAAACCGGACTTATTACCGTCCTGACGATGTAGAGCGTGTGGTCGGAAATGTGGAGGAGAAACGTAAGGAAGCCCGTTGGAAAGGCAAGACCATTTGAACGAGTTTCAAGAATAATGTATAACCCAATATCAAACGCGTATGAGTAATGAAATCAGAGAAAAGGACCATGAGTGGGTAAAGACGTTCCACTCGAATTTCGACAGGCTGTTGGCCCTGCTCGAAAAGTTATTGGAAAAACGGCAACCGTCTGCTTATGGCGATGAACTGCTGACGGACAAGGAAGTGGCATACCTGCTGAAAGTGAGCCGGAGAACCTTGCAGGACTACCGCAACAACGGCATCCTGCCTTATACACAGGTAGGAGGTAAGATTCTCTACCGGGCTTCTGACATAGAAAAGACACTGATGAAAGGGTACAAGGAAGCGTACCGACTTAATGAATAAAATCGGTATCACTCTATTGGATTCTGTATCACTTATCAAACAGGTGGGTGATGCAGATTCTATTTGTTTTATTGCAAAAGGTAGGGAGAAAAGCAAATAAAGTGGGGAGAAAACAATGAAAAGTAGGGAGAAAATTATTGCTTTGCTATCTCAAGATAATTCACTAAGTGCAGCTGCCCTTGCCGAGCGGATAGGCATAACCCCTAAGGCTGTGGAAAAACATATTGCTAAGATGAAGGCAGAAGGAATACTCAAGCGTGTCGGACCGGATAAAGGCGGACACTGGCAGGTCGTAGAAAAAACGGATTGATTTTTCTGGAGGGAGCGCAGTTTACTGCCTGCCCATTTTATTGTGTTTCTAAAAAATATCCTTCTTTAAGTGATGAAAACGGCATATAGAATCGGACGTGATTTTAATTTCCATCTATATGCTGTTTTACTTTTTGATTTTCTGACTTTTCCGTCAGTCGCTTGTTTCCGCTGCCGTCGGCGTTCATTGTACAGACGTGAAAGGGAAAAGGTTTTCGGGCTGAATACGCTCTGAAAGAGGAAGATTCAGCCCGAAACGGCATAGCCGCCTGACCTTTTCGCTTTCAATAGAGTCTGTACTAACTTCTATGGACGGCGAGGAAATGGGCGACTGATGGATATTTCTTTTGATTCGGAGATTTGTCTGGTATTCATGCGGATAATTAACCGCAGAATTTGCGGCTTATTATCCGTATGATAGAATGATTCAACATTATTTCTGAATTGTTTTAATGGGTTGCTATTAACGAAAAAGATTGCCTGAAAGTACATCCCTTACATTATTCATATCTTTCAGAATGGAACTGTCTAGTACCCTTGCATAGTGTTGCGTCATCTTGATATTGGAGTGACCGAGCATTTTGGCTACATTCTCAATGCTGACTCCATTAGCCAAACAGACAGATGTGGCATACGAGTGACGGGCCAGGTGTGTGGTCAGGTTCTTCTTTATCAGACACAGGTCGGCAATCTCTTTCAGATAGCTGTTCATCTTCTGATTGCAGGGAATAGGCAGCAATACTCCTTTCTTTTTGCAGGCAGGATAATCTG
>ULPS01069381.1_pt1 | contig 15858 bp, 15 predicted proteins | sample 1953711 | NCBI WGS metagenome assembly ULPS01 (sample SAMEA4835635, study PRJEB28245) | human gut metagenome | biome: gut microbiome; material: fecal sample | place: Denmark | collected 2008 | reverse complement strand
TGGAAACACCGGAAGCGCTGGAAACACCGGAAGCGCTGGAATCATCAGAAACATCCCTTCGAGGAGATAATCATGTCGAAAACCTACGTTGTCGCGCTTGACCAGGGGACTACGTCTTCCCGGGCGATGCTCATCGACCGCGAGGGGCGCGTCGCGGACGTGGTGCAAAACCCCTTCCCGCAGATCTTTCCCAAGCCGGGCTGGGTCGAGCACGATCCGCGTGATATCCTCTCGTCGCAGCTCGGGGCGCTGACAGAACTTTTGGTATCGAACGATTTGGGACCTCGTGACATCGACTCCATCGGCATCACCAACCAGCGCGAGACCACGGTCGTGTGGAACCGTAAGACCGGTCAGCCGGTAGCGAATGCCATCGTGTGGCAGTGCCGCCGAACGGCGCCTCTCGTCGAGGAGCTGTGCGGGGTCCCAGAAATCGCGGCGGAGGTCACGCGCCGCACGGGCCTTGTGCCCGATGCGTACTTCTCTGCCAGCAAGATCCGCTGGATCCTCGACAACGTCCCCGGCGCTCGCGAGGATGCGCTCCAGGGAAAGCTCGCGTTCGGCACGGTCGACTCGTGGCTTTTATGGGCGCTCACGCAGGGCGAGGTGCACGCCACCGACGTCACCAACGCGAGCCGCACCATGCTCTTTAACATCCACGACATGAAATGGGACCCGTGGCTGCTTGACCTGTTCGACATCCCCGCTTCGATGCTTCCCGAGGTACGCCCCTCGTCGGGCGACTTCGGCGTGACAAGAAATCCCGCCGTCTTCCCCGGCGTGCCCATCCGCGGTATCGCGGGCGACCAGCAGGCGGCGCTGTTCGGGCAGTGCTGTTTTTCGCCCGGCCAGGCGAAAAACACCTACGGCACGGGCTGCTTCCTTCTGATGAACACGGGACACGAGGCGTGCGAGTCGAAAAATGGTTTGGTCACTACCGTTGCCGCAAGTGCGCCTGATGCAAAGGGTCCTGAATATGCGCTCGAGGGAAGCGTGTTTATGGCGGGCGCTCTTCTGCAGTGGCTGCGCGACGAGATGGGCCTTATCGACGACGTGGCGGACACCTGCGAGATCGCCCGCAGCGTCGATAGCACGGAGGGCGTCTATATCGTGCCCGCCTTCACTGGCCTCGGCGCCCCCTATTGGGACGCCGAGGCGCGCGGCACGGTCGTCGGCCTTACGCGCGGCTCGACCCGCGCCCATTTCGTCCGCGCTGCGCTCGAATCGCTCGCTTATCAGGTGCATGACCTGGTGGTAGCGATGGAAGCTGACTCGGGCGTGAAGCTCTCCGAGCTCAACGTCGACGGCGGCGCGTCGAAAAACGACTTCCTCATGCAGTTCCAATGCGATATGCTTCGCACGTCGCTTCATCGTCCGCAGAACGCGGAGACCACTGCCGTCGGCGCCGCGTATCTGGCCGGTTTGTCGACGGGCTTTTGGGAGAGCACCGACCAGCTGCGCGGGTTGCGCACGACCGACGACGTCTACGAGCCGCAGATGGACCACACGCGCCACGCCGAGCTTTTGGAAGGATGGCGGCGCGCGGTGGGGCATACGAAGACGAAATAAGGCAAGTTCACGACATAAGGGAGAGTAGGAACATGATTATCAGCATCGCAAGCGATCACGCGGGTTTCGAGCAGAAGCAACTTTTGGCTGCCTATCTTGAAGAGAAGGGCTACGAGGTGCACGACCTGGGCCCCGATTCCGATGACCACGTCGATTACCCCGACTTCGCTGCCAAGGTCGCCCACGAGGTGGCAGGCGGCGCGGCGACGTACGGCGTTCTCGTCTGCGGTACGGGAATCGGCATGGCCGTCGCCGCTAACAAGATCAACGGCATCCGCGCGGTGAACGCCATCAACACCCAGTTCGCCGAGCTGTGCCGCGAGCACAACGACGCCAACATCGTGACGCTGTCGGGTCGCTTCGTCGACGTGGAGGAAAACAAGCGCATCCTCGACGTGTTCCTGTCCACCGATTTCGGCGGCGGCCGCCACGCGGGCCGCGTCGAGAAGATTATGGCGCTCGAGACGCCCTCGGCGTAGCGGTCGCGCTTCCCGGTCGAGTCAAATATCCCTTGACCAACGCAAGCTTCCCCTAACCAAGTTGTAACAATTGCGCCTACTCATTGTGCTAGAGTGGGCGCATACTTTTTTCGGGCTCTGGAAGGGGCGAGTTATATGACGTTGCAATATGTAAGTGAAAGCGATCCCGAGGTCGCCGACGTTCTCCGCGCTGAGTTGGGACGTCAGCGCACAAGTGTCGAACTCATCGCTTCGGAGAACTTCACTAGCCCGGCTGTCATGGAGGCCATGGGCAGCGTGCTCACCAACAAGTACGCGGAAGGTTATCCCGGCAAGCGCTACTACGGCGGCTGTGAGAAGGTCGACATCGTGGAGGATCTCGCGCGCAATCGCGCCTGCAAACTCTACGGCGCGCAGTTCGCGAACGTTCAGCCCCATTCCGGCGCGAACGCGAACCTGGCGGCGTACTTCGCGCTGATCAAGCCCGGTGACACCATTTTGGGCATGGGCCTCGACAACGGCGGCCATCTTACCCACGGCAGCCCGGCGAACTTCTCGGGCAAGCTCTACCATGCGGAATCCTACGGCGTCGATCCCGTGACCGAGGTCATCGACTACGATGCGCTCCTCAAAAAGGCGAAGGAAGTTCGCCCGAAGGTCATCGTCGGTGGTGCTTCCGCCTATCCTCGCACGATTGACTTCCCGCGCATGGCCGAGATCGCGCATGAGGTGGGCGCCTACCTTATGGTGGACATGGCCCACATCGCCGGCCTCGTCGCCACGGGCGCACATCCCAGCCCCGTGCCGTATGCCGACATCACGACGTCGACCAGCCACAAGACGCTGCGCGGTCCGCGCGGCGGCTTCATCCTGACGAACTCCGAGGAGCTCTTCAAGAAGATCAACTCCGCGGTGTTCCCCGGTTCACAGGGCGGCCCGCTCATGCACGTCATCGCCGGCAAGGCGGTCGCGTTCGGCGAGGCGCTCAAGCCTGAGTTCAAAACCTACATCGACCATGTGGTCGAGAACGCGAAGGCGCTCGGCCAGGGCATGACCGACGGCGGCCTGCGCCTGGTGTCGGGCGGCACGGACAATCACTTGTGCCTCGTGGACCTCACGCCTGCCGACGTCACTGGCAAGGACGCCGAGAAGCTGCTCGAGCGCGTTGGCCTCACGGTTAACAAGAACACCATCCCCAACGAGCAGCGCAGCCCCTTCGTGGCGAGCGGCATTCGCGTCGGTTCTGCTGCGGCCACCACGCGCGGCTTCACGAAGGACGACTTCTACGAGGTTGGCCTGTGCATTGCCGGCACCGTGTTCAACGCCGACGATGACGCAAAGCTCGCCGACATCAGGAAGAAGGTCGACGCGATGCTCGAGGCCCATCCGCTCTACCCAGGTTTGGAGTACTAGAGATTTTTGCCAGGTGGGCGCTACGGTGCGCCAGGTTGATGAGTTTTCGACCCTGTTTTGCGGGGATGATTACGAATGTGCGATTCGACCCTTCAACGCGGGTCGGGAAATGGCGCTTTCTTGAATTCTTGTCCTGTGCAAACATCGGTTGTGGCTCACGTAGTTGCGCAATGCTGGTAGAATCGCATGAAACGGTGAAGGGCTCGCGGCTTACCGCGGGCCCTTTTCTTTATGGAAGCGAACTTCGGCCGAAAGAAGGAACCATGGACAACAGCCGCGTCACCCTCGTCGATCACCCTATGGTGCAGCATAAACTTTCCATCTTGCGCGACAAGGCGACTTCCTGCAAGCAATTCCGCGAGCTCGTGCGCGAGCTTGCCCTGTTCGAGGGCTACGAGGCGACGCGCGATCTGCCGTTGTCCGACGTGGACGTCGAAACCCCCATCTGCACGGCACGCTGCAAGCAGGTCTCGGGCAAGAAGCTCGCGGTGGTGCCCATCCTCCGCGCGGGCCTCGGTATGGTTGACGGCGTGCTCGATCTGATTCCCGCGGCGCGCGTGGGACATCTGGGCATGTACCGCAACGAGGAGACTCACGAACCTGTTCCCTATTACGACAAGATGCCCGAGGACATCGCCAACCGCACGGTGCTTGTGGTCGACCCGATGCTCGCGACGGGCGGCTCGATCATCTCGGCCGTCACCTACCTGCGCTCGTGCGGCGTCACCGGTGAGATCAAGCTTATGGTCCTCGTCGCCGCGCCGGAGGGCATCGACGCTGTTCTCGCCGCCGACGACAACGTGCACATCTACACGTGCGCCATTGACGAGGGACTCAATTCCGCGGCCTACATCGTTCCCGGCCTCGGCGACGCCGGCGACCGCATCTTCGGGACTAAATAACAGTCCTGTGGACTGTTATTTCCCTGTCTATGCGCCCGAGCGGGCGCGTCCTCGAACGCGCGAAGCGTCGGTCGGGGACAGGGAAGTCGAGCAGGACTGCCGAGCGACTGAGCGTCGCCGCGCTCTCGCCATATGAGGGATGGATTTCCAATGACTCAAGATAAGAGACCCAGCTGGGACGAATACTTCATGACGCTTGCCAACCAGGTCGCCACGCGCACGACGTGCATGCGGCGCGGGGTGGGGGCCGTCATCGTGAAGGAGCGCCGCATCCTTGCGACGGGGTACAACGGCGTGCCGGCGGGACTTGCGCACTGCGCCGAGACCGGATGCTTGCGCCAGCAGCTCGGCGTTCCCTCGGGGCAGCGCCATGAGATCTGCCGCGGGCTCCATGCCGAGCAGAACGCCATCATCCAGGCAGCGCGCTACGGAATCAACATCGCGGGCGCCTCGATCTACATCAACACCCAGCCCTGCGTCGTGTGCGCGAAGATGATCATCAACGCCGATATCGAGGAGATCATCTACCAAAATCCCTATCCCGACGAGCTCGCCATGTCGATGCTCGAAGAGGCAGGTATCAAACTGCGCGTCTATGATGACGCTATGCAAAATAATGCAAATGCATAAAAACCGAACACTGTCACGGTTTTGTTAATAAGTGAAAAAGTAGAACAGGGTAAATAGTAAGCAAAATCGAATAAAATTACGCCGTTCGCCAACGTTTTGTGGCGATTGCGGAGTTTAGAGGGGGCCTGAGTGGCTCTACGCTATCATTAGCTTTGGGTTTTTTATGCGGGAATCTTGATTAACGAAAGGTTTGGGTGAAACGCAGGTAATGGTTGCTGCCATCCTTATCGGTGCCATAACCGGCTTTGTCGGCTTTCTGCCGTTGTTCGCGGCTCTGCGTTTGGCTCGGAAGCATCCTTCGGTATCGATCGCCAATACGGCGCTTTACGGCCTAGGCGGCACGTTCGTGTCTCTTGTTGTCGTTGCGGTCGCGTTGATCGTGTGCGCGCTTGTCGCACGTCCGTCCGTGTTTCCCTTCGGCATGGCCGAAATCGTTTCGCTTATCGTTTGTACCGCAGCCTACGTGTGGCGTAAAAACGTGGCACGGTAATGTTGGTTTCGTTAATTGGAAAGGCTGGGATGATCTGAGATGGGCGAGGCGCTCAACAAGTTCGTCGAAGAGGCACGGCACCTCTCCGAAACTTTCGATTCCCACACCGTATTCTCTATCGGTGGTTGGGACATCAGCCAGTACACGCTGTACATGTTCTTCATTTTGGCGTTGGTGCTGATGGTTGTTTTGATCGGAGGCCGCAAGCTTCAGCTGGTCCCGAAGAACAAGTTCCTGAACACCGTCGAGTATGGCTACGATTTCGTGAACACGAGCATCGGCCAGGACGTTATCGGTGAGGGTTTCAAGAAGCACATCCCGTTTTTGTGCACGCTGTTCTTCTTCATCCTTATCGCTAACGTTGTGGGTCTGATCCCGGGCGCGAAGGCCACCACGGGTACCATCTCCATCACGTGGGCGCTGGCTGCCATCTCGTTCGTGTACTTCAACTTCTATGGTCTGAAGACGCTGGGCGTGTTCGGCTACATCAAGAGCCTCGTGCCCTCCGGTGTTCCCGGCCCTATGGTCCCGATCATCTGGTTCCTGGAGTTCTTCTCCATGGTCATCCGCGTTCTGACGCTGGCCGTTCGTCTTTACGGCAACATGCTGGCAGGCCATATGGTTCTGGCCGTGTTCTCTTTGGCAACCACCGTGTTCCTGCAGCAGGCTGTTTTCAGCATGGACTTCGTTACCGCGCTGCCTGCTGTCGCATGGTTCGTTTTGCTGGTCCTCATGTATGCGATGGAGTGCCTGGTGGCGTTTCTTCAGGCGTACGTGTTCACCATCCTGTCCGCTTCCTACATCGGCATGGCGGTTCATCCCCACTGATGATGTGCGGACCGGCGGTGCAAGCCGCCACCCGTTCTGTTTGGCACCATGGCTGACATGAATAGATCAGCTTGGGCATATTGGCATGAGCACGGAGAAGGCTCCGGGTTCAACGAAGGAGGTAATTATGGAAATCACGCTCGCTGCGCTGAAGGTCGTCGGCTATGGCCTCGCCGCCATCGGCCCCGGCATCGGCATCGGCGTTGCAACGTACGGCCTGTGCGTGTCCGCTGCACGCCAGCCTGAGATGAAGGGTACCCTGATGGGCTACTTCTTCATCGGCGCTGCTATGTCCGAGGCTCTGGCACTGCTGGGCCTGGTCCTCTTCTTCATTGGCTAACAGGTTTTCGACTCAAGCAAGACCTATAAGCTAAGGAAAGGAGGCAAGCGAGTTGAACGTTAAGAACAAAGTGCTCCGTGGTTGCGGCAGCGCCGCCGTCGCATTCGGCGCGGCAAGCGCTATGCTTCCTGTTCAGGCATTTGCCGATGAAGGCAGCGGCGTTGCGGCTATTCTGCCGCAGATGGATGAGTTCATCCCCATGCTCGTTGCGTTCATCATCTTGTGGATCGTCCTGGCGAAATTCGGTTGGCCGCTGTTCGAGGGCATGCTTGTCAAGCGCGAGACCACCATCAAGGACGCTCTCGAGCAGTCCGAGAAGGCTCGTGTTGAAAGCGAGCGCGTGCTTGCCGAGTACAAGCGCCAGCTCGAGGAAGCTAAGGCTCAGTCCGCGAAAATCATCGCGGATGCGAAGGCTACGGGCGAGGCTGTCAAGACCGACATCACCAACAAGGCCCAGGCTGAGTCTGCCCAGATGATTGAAAAGGCTCGCGGTGCGATCGAGGCCGAGAAGAAGGCCGCTGTCGCCGAGTTGCAGGGTTCTATCGCCGATTTGTCCGTCGACGTGGCTTCTCGCCTTGTCGGCCACGACCTGAACGACGATGAGCACCGCAAGATCATCGAGCATTACGTGACCGAGGCGGGCAGTTTCAATGCCTAATAACCGCCTCATCACCAAAGAGAAGATCGCCGCGTACGCATCGGTACTCCTCGATGCCGCGAACACTTCCGGCGGCCAAGACGCTGTTCTCGAAGTGCGCGAACAGGCGGAGAAGATCGTCTCCGTGATGCGGACGAATGTCGATCTTTCAGGCGCCCTGGAAGACGCGGCGTACACGCCCGAACAGAGGGCCCAGATTGCACGTGCGGCTTTTGCGCAGTGCAACCCTGCTTTCACCGAGGTTCTGGCTGTCATGGCCGAGCGCGGTGAGATCAAGTTGCTCCCGCAGGTCTGTGCAAGCTACGAAAACCAGGTGGAAACCAAGCTCAACCTGTGCATCCTCGATGTGACTACGGTTGTTGAGCTCGATGACCATCTGCGCGACATCATCAAGCAAAAAGCCGAATCCGAGCTGGGCATGAAGGTCGTTCTTCGCGAGCGCATCGACAAGTCCATCTTGGGCGGCATCATCATGAGCGCGGGCGACAAGCGCATCGACGCGAGCATGGCTAGCCAGCTCAACAATGCGCGCATCGTGCTGAAGAAGAAAACAGATGGAGGTGAATGCTAGTGACTGAAATTACCGCACAGTCCATTGACGAAGCGCTGCGTAAGCAGTTGGCCTCCCTTGAAGTGAGCGTTGATTCCCGCGAGGTCGGTACCGTCATCCAGGTCGGCGACGGCATCGCTCGTGTTGACGGTCTGAAGAACGCGATGGCTGGCGAGCTTCTCGAGTTCGTCGGATCCAACGGTAAGACCGTGTTCGGCTTGGCCCAGAACCTCGAAGAGGATGAGGTCGGCGCCGTTCTTCTCGGTGACGTCACCGCAATCAAGGAAAATGATCAGGTCCGTACCACGGGCCGCATCATGGAGGTTCCGTCCGGCAAAGGCCTGCTCGGCCGCGTCGTGAACCCGCTCGGTATGCCGATCGACGGCAAGGGCGAGATCGAGGCCGAAGGCACCCGCCCGGTCGAGTTCAAGGCTCCTGGCGTTATCAGCCGCAAGCCTGTTCACGAGCCGATGCAGACCGGTATCATGGCTATCGACTCCATGATTCCTATCGGACGTGGTCAGCGCGAACTTATCATTGGCGACCGCCAGACCGGTAAGACCGCTATCGCCATCGACGCCATCATCAACCAAAAAGACGAAGACATGATCTGCATCTATGTTGCGATTGGTCAGAAGGCTTCCACGGTTGCTGGCGTTATGGAGACTCTTGAGCGCTACGACGCCATGAAATACACGATTATCGTGTCCGCAACGGCTGCCGATTCCGCTCCGCTGCAGTACATCGCGCCTATGGCCGGTGCTGCAATGGGCGAGTACTTCGTCTACAACGGCGAAGACGGCAAGCCCGCAGGCCCGGAGAACCCGGGACGTCATGTGCTCATCATCTACGATGACTTGTCCAAGCAGGCGGTGGCCTACCGACAAATGTCGCTGACCCTCCGTCGCCCGCCGGGACGCGAAGCATATCCTGGCGACATCTTCTACCTGCATTCTCGCCTGCTCGAGCGTGCAGTCAAGATGTCCGACGAGTACGGCTGCGGCTCCATGACGGCTCTGCCGATCATCGAGACCCAGGCTGGCGACGTCTCCGCTTACATTCCGACCAACGTGATTTCCATTACCGACGGTCAGATCTTCCTGTCCACGGACCTGTTCTTCCAGGGCCAGCGACCGGCAGTCAACGTTGGTATCTCGGTTTCCCGCGTTGGCGGCTCCGCTCAGACTAAGGCTATGAAGTCCGTCGCAGGCACCCTGCGCCTCGACTTGGCCGCTTACCGCGAGCTGCAGGCATTCACGCAGTTCGGCAGCGACCTCGACAAGGCGACGCAGGATCAGCTGAACCGCGGCGCTCACATGACCGAGCTTCTGAAGCAGGGTCGTTACGTCCCGATGTCCTTCTACGATCAGGCTATCGCCATTTATGCTGGCGGTAACGGCTACCTCGACGATATCCCGGTTGCCGATGTTGTTCGCTTCCGTGGCGAGCTCATCGAGTACCTGCATGCGTCTAAGCCTGCCATCGTTGAGAGCGTCAAGACCGAGAAGAAGTTCACCGACGAGACCAAGACCGAGCTGAATGCCGCTATCGAGGCGTTCAAGACCCAGTTTTCGCCTTCGGTGTAAGGTAGGTATCATATGCCCAACCTTCACGACATAGAAAGGCGAATCAACTCCGTCACCTCGACGAAGCAGATTACGCGCACGATGGAGATGGTCGCGGCGGCGAAGATCCGTCGCGCCACCGACCGTGTGTTCAATGCGCTTCCTTGGGCTAACTGCATCTCCGACATGCTGATCAGCACGGCGAAACACGCCCCGCTCGATTCCGAGCCTCTGCTGATCACGCATGACGAGGTGAAGCGTGCCGTCGTCGTTGTGGTCACGTCGGATCGTGGGCTTGCAGGCGGTTTTAACAGCAATGTGCTTCGCGAAGCTGAGAAGCTTATCAAGGCGAAGGAGAAGCAGGGCATCGAGGTTGAGGTTATCGCTTGCGGTAAGAAGGCCATCGGCTACTTCAACTACCCTGGCGCCAAGCCGATATTCGAGTTCCGCGATCTGTCTGCAGATCCTACCTACGAAGAGGCTGCAGAGATTTCCGCCTACATCGGGGAAGGCTACAACCACGGCTACGAGAACGGGCAGATTGACGAGGTTACCCTTGTGTTCAATCATGCCAAAAACGGTGCCGAGCAAACGCTCATCGTGCAGCAGGTTCTGCCGATCAACATGATGAGCTTCGCCGATGTTCTCGGTTTGGAGCCGAAGGAAGAGGATGTCCTCGAGCCTTATCGCGATGGGGAGAAGAAGATCCCCGGCGATGTGGACTTCGAGCCCGATGCTGAAACCGTTATGCACCAGCTCATGGTGGCGTACCTGCGCAACACGTTCTACTACGCGCTGATTGATTCGGCCGCAGCGGAACAGGGTGCTCGTCGTACGGCTATGAAGTCGGCGACCGACAACGCTACCGAGATGGCCGAAACGTTGACCAGACTGTACAACCGCGTCCGTCAGGGTGCCATTACGACCGAGATTTCGGAAATCGTCGGTGGCGCAGCGGCTTTGGAGGATTAAATATGAGTGAACATTTGCTTACAAGAGAGGAGCTCGAGGCCAGCAAGGGCGCTACCGGCCGCATTGTGCGTATCGTCGGTCCTGTTGTCGACGTGGAATTCCCTGCGGAATCCATGCCGGGAATCTACAACGCCCTTACGGTTGACGCGAAGACGCTCGCGGGCGACATGCATGTCGTTCTCGAAGTTGAAACGCATCTTCCTGGCAACCTCGTCCGCTCCGTCGCTATGAGCTCGACTGACGGTCTGGTTCGTGGCCTCGAGGTGCTCGACACCGGTCATCCGATCATGATGCCGGTTGGCAACGAGACCCTCGGCCGCATCTGGAACGTCATGGGCGAGCCCGTTGACGAGAAGCCGATGCCCGATGTGACCGGCTACATGCCGATTCACCGTCCGGCTCCCGATTATGATCAGCTGTCCACCAAGACGGAGATCTTCGAGACCGGCATCAAGGCCATCGACCTTATCGAGCCGTTCATCAAGGGCGGCAAGACCGGCCTGTTCGGCGGCGCGGGCGTCGGCAAGACCGTTATCATCCAGGAGCTTATCAACAACCTCGCTCAGGAGCACGGCGGCACGTCCGTGTTCACCGGCGTAGGCGAGCGTACCCGCGAGGGTACCGACCTGTTCCTCGAGATGAGCGACTCCGGCGTTATCAACAAGACCTGCTTGGTTTACGGCCAGATGAACGAACCGCCGGGAGCGCGTCTGCGCGTCGGCCTCGCTGGTCTGACTGAAGCTGAGTACTTCCGCGATCAGGGCCAGGACGTGCTTTTGTTCGTGGATAATATCTTCCGCTTCACCCAGGCTGGTTCTGAGGTGTCCGCACTTCTCGGCCGTATGCCTTCTGCTGTAGGCTATCAGCCGACGCTGGCTACCGAGATGGGCGACCTTCAGGAGCGCATTACCTCGACCTCGACCGGTTCCATCACTTCGGTGCAGGCCGTTTACGTTCCTGCTGACGACTTGACCGACCCGGCTCCGGCCACCACGTTCACGCACCTCGACGCGAAGACGGTTCTTTCCCGTTCCATCGCTGAGCTCGGCATCTACCCGGCTGTCGACCCGCTGGAGTCTACCTCCCGCGCGCTCGACCCGCAGATCGTCGGCGAGGAGCACTACCGCGTGGCTGTCGGCATCCAGGAGCTTCTGCAGAACTACAAGGACCTCCAGGACATCATTGCCATCCTCGGTATGGACGAGCTTTCCGAAGAGCAGAAGCTGGTCGTGAACCGTGCCCGTAAGGCGCAGCAGTTCTTCGGCCAGTGCTTCCACGTGGCCAAGCAGTTCACCGGCCTCGACGGCAAGTACGTCAAGCTCGAGGACACCATCCGTTCGTTCGGCGACATCCTCGATGGCAAGTGCGACGAGATTCCTGAGCAGTTCTTCCGCTTGAAGGGCTCTATCGACGAGGTGTACGCTGCTTACAACGAGTCGAAGGAAAAAGCCGATGCCTAAATTCCGTTGCACGGTGGCTATTCCGACCCGCGAGTTGTTCCACGGCGAGATCGAGTACGCTCAGATCCCGGGCAGTGAGGGCGACCTCGGCGTTATGGCCGGTCACGAGATGTTCGTGTGTACCAACCGCCCTGGCGTGTTGACGCTGACGCTCGATGAGGCCGGCAAGGATAAGCGCTACTTTGTGACGTACGGCGGATTCGCCCAGGTGCTCGACAACAACCTGTCGGTTCTCGCCCGTATGGGCAAGGACGTCGACAGCATCGATGTCGAGGAACTCACCGCTAAAGCGGCGAAGCTTCGTGAGGCTATCGCTCAGCTCGAGGGCAAGGGCGATGACCAATCGACGGCTCTGCTGGAAACGCACCGCACCAAGCTGGAGTGGTACGATCTTCAGCTCAAGGCTGTTGGTGCTGTGAAGTAGGCTTATCGCAGCCATCACTTGAAAAGAAAAGGCCGACTCCCGATAAAGGGGTCGGCCTTTTTGTTCGTTTACTTATGCCAATCAACGAGGCAGGAATCGAGGCCAGCGATAAGTGCCTCCTTGTCCATGTGTCTTCCGATGAAGCAGATCTTGTTCATGCGGTCGCCCACCTCCGGATCCCAGTCCTCCATGATTTCGGGGTACTCGGTGATAGCCTGCTTGCGCTCTTCTTCGGTGGCGGCGTCGACGAACATGCTGCTTTCATCCATCGTCATCTGGCGGCCCGCCTGCTCGAAGACGTATGCGGTGTCGGGATGCTCGGTCATCCACATGATGCCCTTCGCGCGGATGATGCTCGTAGGCCATCCTTCCGCATATTCGTTGAGTTTGTCGAGGTCGAAGGGCTTGCGACGCTTGTAGACGAAGGTCTCGATGTCGTACTCGAGGACCTCGGGGTCGTCATGTTCCTCGGGATGTTCCATCGCATCTACCCAGGCGGCGGAGTTGTAAGCCTTCTCGAAATCGAAGCGGTTCGTGTCGAGAAGCTCACTCATGGGAACGTCGCCGCGCGTCGCCTCCACGATGACCGCTTCTTTCTGCAAACTGTGAACGATTGCCTTCAGCTCGCTCATCTGCTCGGGCGTTACCTTGTCGGCCTTGTTCAGGATGAGCGTCGAGCAGAACTCAATCTGCTGGATGAGCAGGCTTTCGATATCGTCTTCGTCGATATCCTCCTCCAGAAGATCGCGTCCGCCGTTGAACTCGTCGTACATGCGCGCGCAGTCCACGACAGCGACGATGTTGTCCAAATCGAGCGGAGCGTGGCCCTCGTTTTTCGTCTGATCGCAGAAGTCGGAGATGATATACGCGATGGGGATGGGCTCACAGATGCCCGATGCCTCGATGATGATGTAGTCGTACTTGCCCGCGTTCGCGATGTCGGTCAGCTGGTTGGCCAGGTCGTCGGAAAGCGTGCAGCACAGACAGCCGTTCGTGAGCGGGATAAGGTCGCCGTCCATTTCGGAGAACCCGTTTGCGTCGATGATCGCGGCATCGACGTTCACCTCGCCGATGTCGTTCACGATGACCGCGGCACGGATGCCCTCCTCGTTTGCGAGGATGTGGTTCAACAGCGTCGTCTTACCTGCTCCGAGATACCCGGTGAGCAGGATAATTTTGATTGGCTTTTCTTCTTCCACGAAACGCTCCTTTGCAGTTAGCTTGATTGCTTTTGTTTGCTACCGCCCACTTTACTCCAAAGGTGCTTTGCGCGCGGCTATCTCCATGCGAAACCGCCCGTAATCGAACAAATGCTGTGGCTTTCGCGCAGCGACTGCGGTAAGCGAGACGGGTCTTGTCGCGCTGCGATACAATGCGGAGATGACACATGAATCGATGCCGGCCGCGCGAGGCTTTTCTTGCGCGGCCGCGTTGCGCATCCGCGCATTTCCCGTTCGCAGTACGCAGGAGAAGATACCTATGCCCGTAGACATCGCCACGTTGAATGGCCCTCAGGCCGAAGCTGTCCAGTGCACGGAAGGCCCGCTTTTGGTACTCGCGGGCGCAGGCTCGGGCAAGACGCGCGTGCTCACCTACCGAATCGCCCATCTCGTGGAGGACTTGGACGTGGCGCCGTGGGAAATACTTGCAATTACCTTCACCAACAAGGCCGCCGCTGAGATGCGCGAGCGCCTTCAGGGCATCATCGGGCCGCGGTGCCGCGGCATGTGGGTCTCTACCTTTCACAGTATGTGCGTGCGCATGCTGCGCGCCGACGCCGAGCGCCTCGGCTTCTCGAAGAGCTTCACCATCTACGACACCGACGATCAGAAGCGCCTGTACAAGGAAATCATGGCCGAGCTCGACATCGACCCGAAGCGCTTTCCCGTAAACGCCCTCATGGGGCGCATCTCCCAGGCGAAAAACGAGCTTATTGTGCCGGGTGATTTCGAGAAGCAGGCGATCGACCCGGTGGGGAAGGTGGCCGCCCGAATCTACACGCGACTGCAGGAGCGTCTGCGTGCCGCGAACGCTTTCGACTTCGATGACCTGCTCGTGTACGCGTATCTGCTGCTGAAGAACCACCCCGATGTGCTCGAGGCATACCAGGAGCGCTTCCGTTACATCATGGTGGATGAATATCAGGACACGAACCATGCGCAGTATGCTATCACCGGGCTTTTGGCGCAGAAGTACAAAAACATCATGGTCGTGGGCGACGACGACCAGTCCATTTACTCGTGGCGTGGTGCCGACATCCGCAACATCCTCGAGTTCGAGCAGGACTATCCCAACTGCCACACGGTGAAGCTCGAGCAGAACTACCGCAGCGTGGGCAATGTGCTCGCCGCCGCGAACGCGGTCATCGCGAACAACCAGCACCGCAAGGCGAAGAAGCTCTTTACCTCCGCCGAGGACGGCGAGAAGATCCACGTCTATATGGCAACCGACGAGCGCGACGAGGGCCGTTGGATCGCGGGCGAGATCGAGAAGCGCCGCTCGGCAGGCATGTCGTACAACCAGATTGCCGTTTTTTACCGCACGAACGCCCAATCGCGCATGCTTGAAGACATGCTTTTGCGCGCGGGCGTGCCCTACCGCATCGTCGGCGGCACAAAGTTCTTCGATCGCGCAGAAATCCGCGACGTCATGGCATACCTCACGCTGGTCGTGAATCCCGCCGACGACATTGCCGCGAAGCGCGTCATCAACGTGCCGCGCCGCGGAATCGGCAAGACCACGATCGAGCGCATCGAGCAGTTCGCCCGCGAGATGGGCATGACGTTCATGCAAGGCGCCGAGCTCGTCGTGCTTGACCCCGAGCTGCGCGCCTCGACCCGCCGCGCGGTGGGCGAGTTCGTGGAGCTTATCAAGGAGGCTCAGGAATACTCGGGCGAGCTGCGCCGCGTGGTGGAGATGATCGTCGATCGCGCGGGGCTCATCTCGGCGCTCACCAACGAGAACACCGATGAGGCGCGCGGGCGCATCGAGAATATCCAGGAGTTCATGGGCGTCGTCGACGAGTTCTCGCAGACGCATGAGGAGGACGACGCCGAGTTTGCTGCGCCGACGGAAGGGGACGCGGTTGCCGGCGATGCGGAACCTGCGCGCGTGCTTCGTGGGGACTCTCTTGCCGATTTCATCGAATGGGTGCGCCTGCGTACCGATTTGGACACCATGGGGGAAGACGGCAAGGCAGTCACGCTCATGACCGTGCACTCCTCGAAGGGTCTCGAGTTCGACTGCGTGTTCACGGCGGGCATGGAGGAGACGCTTTTCCCGCATATGAACAGCGTGAACGATGCTGCGGGCATCGAGGAGGAGCGCAGGCTCGCCTATGTTGCCATCACGCGTGCGCGCAAGGTTCTCTATCTCACGTGTGCGCAGCAACGCCAGATTTTCGGTCAGACGTCGGCGAACCCGGTATCGCGCTTCATCCACGAGATTCCTGCCGAGCTGCGCCAAACCTCGGGGCTGGGCTCTGCGGGCTTTTCTGGTACTGGCTGGGAGAAACGCGGAAGCCGTCGCGGTATCGCGGGAAGCGGTACGGAAGCGGGCGGCGGTCGCGTGTTCGGGCGCTCGAGCGCATCGGGAAGCGC
>ULPS01026432.1_pt1 | contig 15873 bp, 12 predicted proteins | sample 1953711 | NCBI WGS metagenome assembly ULPS01 (sample SAMEA4835635, study PRJEB28245) | human gut metagenome | biome: gut microbiome; material: fecal sample | place: Denmark | collected 2008 | reverse complement strand
CCCGCCGCCAAAGGCAGCTCTTCATTTTGTAAGAAGAATGGTGCCAGCCATTCTTCGGCATGAATCTTTGATTCATGCTGCCGCCGGAGACGGCATTTTTATTTCACCTGCAAAAAGAGCGGAGCGAAAAGCCGCTCCGCTCTCTATGAACTGTATGTATGAATGTATGAATATTAAATTCATAAATTCTTCTTATGCTCTGTGAAAATCAGTCAAACCGCTGCTGTCATTATTTTTTCTGAAGGAAATCCGGAATCTTCAGCGTCTTTTCCTCCACGTTGCTTCTCAGGTTTCCGGGTCTGCGGATTCCATTCAGCCCCTGGCCGGACTGAGGCTGAGCCGCCGGTCTGGGCTGCTGCGTCTGTGCCGGACGGGACTGGGATGCCGCCACTCCGGGCGTGGGATGGTAAGGTCTTGCCGCCGCATTCGGCTGAACCTGCTTTACGCCGCCCACAGAAGGCTTCACGCTGAAGGAGGAACCGAGTCTTCCCGCCTGAGGCTGATTCAGAGCCTTGTCCTCCAGTCCTGTTGCAATCACCGTGATTGTACAGGTATCAGGCGTGGAATCATCGTACATCGCGCCGAAGATGATATTCACGTCATCACCGGTGAGCTGCTGCACATAGCTTGCCGCATCGTCCGCGTCGTACATGGAGATATCTCCGCTGACATTGATGATCACATCCGTCGCACCTGCGATCGTGGTTTCCAGAAGCGGGCTTTCCACCGCCATCTTGACCGCATCGGAGGCCTTGTCGTCGCCCTTGCCGTGACCGATGCCGATATGGGCGATTCCCTTGTCCTTCATGACGGTCTGCACATCCGCGAAGTCCAGGTTGATGACAGCGGGCACATTGATCAGGTCCGTGATACCCTGCACGCCCTGCTGCAGAACCTCATCCGCCTTCTTCAGAGCTTCCGGCATGGTGGTTCTGCGGTCAACGATCTCAAGAATCTTATCGTTCGGTATTACAATCAATGTGTCAACATTATTTTTCAGCCGCTCTATGCCGCCCAGCGCATTGGTCATTCGGGTTCTCGCTTCAAAGCGGAAGGGCTTCGTCACAACACCCACGGTCAGGATTCCCATATCCTTTGCGATTCCGGCAATCACCGGAGCCGCGCCGGTTCCTGTTCCGCCTCCCATACCGCAGGTTACAAATACCATATCCGCACCGGTAAGAGCGTTGGTAATCTCATCCGTGCTCTCCTCCGCCGCCTTCTGTCCCACCTCGGGCTTCGCGCCGGCGCCGAGTCCCTTCGTCAGCTTCTCTCCGATCTGGAGCAGTTTGGGCGCCTTGCACAGCTGAAGGGCCTGCTTGTCCGTATTCACGCCGATAAACTCCACACCGTCAATTTTCTCATCGATCATTCTATTCACAGCATTGTTGCCCGCTCCGCCGACACCGATGACGATGATTCTTGCGGACGACTCAGCATCGTTTGACTTGATTTCCAGCAAAGGTATTTCCTCCTTTTTCAGCTGTCTGCGACGGCCTCAGCCGCAGACGGCATTCTTTCTGATTTCAGATAAACTTCACATTTCCTATCATATAATTATTTTTCGGATAACGCAACCTCTTTTTTCACTTTTCTGGCCCACGGCGTGCTCATCCGGAGCATTTTCCAGCTTTTGGATGAAGCAATTCCTCATGGAGGATTCTCCGCCCGTCCCTGTACGGTCAGCCGTCCAGTTCAAAAGATACGTTTTCCCCGCTTCCGGAATAATTTTCCAGCCGGAATACTCCCTTTTTCCCTTCCGCGCTGGGCAGAAGCTGCTGCAGCCTCGCCACCTTTTCTTCCATGTTGTCCTCGCTTCCCAGTCTTGCCCGGACATCTCCGAAGTAAAGGGTCATTTCCCCGGTATCGTCAAAATAAATCTTGTCCGCGCTGAGCCCATATTTGGAAAGGATCTGGGTAATGGAAAGAATTTCCCGGAAAATATCCTGATTTTCCACGGGCAGAGCCTCATACAGCACCACCTGGCTGAAATCAATTCCCGTGATTTCCGGAATTCCCTCCGTTTTGGTCACGGAAGCCTCCACCACGATGCCGTCCCGGTCAAAATACATATACCGGTCCAGATATTTTACATACCCTGCCACGGATTTTTCGTATACTGTGATTTTTATTGTATCAGGCGACAGGACATCCACGTCCATGGTCTGAATAAAGGGAATATCCTGAATTCCTCTGTCCCGGTATTTCAGGGCAAGATAGAGGGAATTGTCTCCAAACCGCTGTCCGGTCACCATCTGGATGATCTCGTCGCTCGTATAATGAAGATTTCCTTCCACATAAATATTTTCCACATGAAAGTACTGAAGGATAAACAGGAAAACGGCTGCAAGAACGGCAGCAATCGCAAGAAGAACTGCAGGAAGAAGGAACCTTCTTCTGCCGCTCTTTTCTCTCAGTTTTTCCAGACTGTTTCTTTTTCCGAAGGACGTGCTGCGGGCTCCATAGACGACCCGGAAGCCGCTTCCGGCGAACGAAGCACCAGTTCCTGCCCTCGTTTTCCTTTTCATCGTTTTCCTGTCCATACCTGTCTGTCCTTTTCCGGATGTCTAACCATCCTGTACGCACGCTCCCAGCAGCCGCAGATCACGGCAGATATCCTCATACCCCCTGTCCACATAGGAACGGTTTTCTACCAGCGTATCCCCTTCCGCGCACAGGCCGGCAACCACAAGAGCTGCACCGCCCCTCAGCTCCGCCGCTCTTACACGTCTTCCCGTAAGCCTCCGGCCTCCCGGCACCCTGGCCGTATCCTTTTCCACTTCAATTCCGGCTCCCATACGGTTCAGCTCCGCAACCACCCCGAAGCGTCCGTTAAAAACCGTTTCCCGCATGCTGCTTTCCCCTTCCGCCTGCGCCATGGCCACAAGAAAGGGAGACTGCAGATCTGTGGGAAATGCCGGAAAGCTTCCCGTCTCCACTCTGCCCGGAGACAGCAGCGGGCCGGCGCGCTTCACCCGGAGGGCATCTCCGGTCCGTCTCAGCTTTGCCCCCATCCGTTCAGCCATTCCTTCCAGCGCATCGTTTTCTCCCTCCGGAGCTCCCTTCAGGAGAACCTCCCCGCCTGCGGCCAGACAGGCGCACAGATAGGTTCCGGCCACAATGCGGTCCGATGGAATCGTATAGATACAGGGATGCAGGTCTCTCTGACCGCGGATCAGAAGCCTTCCGGTTCCCTGCCGCGTAATGGAGGCTCCACAGTGAATGAGGAAATCGCAGAGCCATCTGATCTCCGGCTCCTGCGCGCAGTTTTCCAGGCAGGTCACCCCGTCAGCCATCACGGCTGCCATGATCACATTTTCCGTTGCCCCCACGCTGGGATAATCCAGCCGCAGAGAAGTTCCCCGCAGGCCGCCGGAAACGGCGGTAAGTCCTGTTCCATCGTCCCGGCAGGCAGCTCCCATCCGGGAAAGCGCCTTGATGTGCAGATCGATGGGCCGGTCCCCGATCACGCAGCCGCCCGGATGATTCAGAGATACCTCTCCTATCCTTCCAAGGAGGGGGCCCATCAGCATGACCGAAGAACGCATCCGGGTCACATATTCCTTCGGCAGACGGCCATCCGTCAGACCGGACGCGTCGATTCTGATCTCTCTTCCTTTTCTGTCCACCCTGCACCCGATACTGACAAGAATCCGGCACATGTATTCCACATCCGCGATGCGGGGACAGTTCCTGAGTACACATACTCCCGGCACCAGAAGAGCGGCCGCCATGATCGGCAGAGCCGCATTCTTGGAACCCTGGATCGTCACTTCGCCGTACAGAGACGCGTTTCCGCGGATATAAACAGACTTCAAATGTCCACCTTCCCGGTTTTTTTCAAGATAGAGCTATTCTATCCTATGCCGGGGCAGAACCACTGGTGTCTGGCCTCCGGCTCCATCCGGCCGTGATCCGGATCCGCCTGTGAAAAATGGACGGACCCGCTTCGGAATCAGACCGATTTGAGCCGGATTCCTCTTGCCACACTCAGCACCAGGCCGATCTCAATGAGCAGAAACATCACCGAAGAGCCTCCATAGCTGATGAAGGGCAGAGAAATTCCCGTATTGGGAATGGTATTGGTGACAACCGCAATGTTCAGGATCACCTGGATTGCGATGTGCCCCATTACTCCCACCACAAGCAGAGCTCCAAACAGGTCCGGCGCATTATTGGCGATGACCATGAAGCGCCAGCAGAGCAGTATGAAAAGCAGGATGACGGCGATTCCACCGAAAAGCCCCAGTTCCTCACAGATGATGGAAAAAATCATATCGTTCTGCGCCTCGGGCAGAAAGCCCAGCTTCTGGATGGACTGTCCAAGTCCCTTTCCAAAAATTCCTCCCGATCCGATGGCATACAGAGACTGCAGCGTCTGAAAGCCTGTTCCCGTAGCGTAATCCTCCGGATTCAGCCAGGCCAGAATCCGGTTGCCTCGGAAATCCAGGCTGGAGCTGTCCATTTGAAGGATCACAAAAACAAGCAGCGCCGCTCCGGCAATTCCCGCCGCGCCCATGAGAAGGAACCGCTTATATTCCGGACTCGCCACAAACAGCATCAGGAACGCGATTCCGAAAATGATGATCGCGGAGCTTAAGTTATCCGTGATCTGCCAGACCATGACACAAATGGGTAAAGGAATCAGCAGCACCAGCAGAAATCCCTTAAAGGACCTGATGCCCTTTCCCATCTTGCAGATAAAACTGGCAAGAAACAGGATCATACACAGCTTTGCGATTTCGGCAGGCTGAACGGAAACACCCAGGTTCAGCCATCTGGTCGCACCGTTCGCCGTAATGCCGAGCGGAGTCATAACCAGCGCGATCAGCACGGCGGAAACCAGATATCCCAGCAGGGCAAATGGCTCCCAGAAATGGTATGGAATACGCGAAACCACCATCATCGCCACCAGCCCCAGCGCTGCGGCCGCAGCCTGATGTTTCAGGTAATATGCCTCGTCATAGTTTAAGCTCGCCGTCATCGAAGCCTCGTAGGAACTGGTGGAATAGACCATGATCAGTCCGAAGCCCAGCAGAAACAGGACGATAAACAGCAGGGTATAGTCAAAAAAATATTCCGCTTGCTTTTTCCTTCTTCGGATCGCCACGCTTTTCACTCCTTCAGATTTTTCACATACTCCTTGAACATTTTTCCCCTTACCTCATAATTGGGAAACATGCCCCAGCTGGCGCAGGCAGGCGAGAGCAGGACCGCGTCCCCAGGCTCCGCGCTTTTGGCACAGAGATCCATGCATTCCTCAAAGGAATCCGCAAAAACATAATCGGTAAAACCATGCCGGGCCGCGCAGGCCGCGATCTTTTCCCTGGTCTGGCCGATCAGCACCAGGCGTTTCACCTTTCCGTCAAAAGCCTCGATCCATTCGTCATATTCGTTCCCCTTGTCGTATCCGCCGCCGATCAGGATGGTGGGACGGTTCATCGCCCGGATCCCCCGGATGGCCGCATCCGGATTGGTTCCCTTGGAGTCATTGTACCAGGCAACCCCATTCACTTCTGCGACAAATTCAATTCTGTGCTCCACGGCCGGAAAGCTTTTTACCGTATTCAGTATATTCTCCATGGGCACGCCGAATGCCAGGGACATGGCGATTGCCGCCATCACATTTTCCACGTTATGGACGCCCAGAAGCTGCATCTCATGGATATTCATAATGCGCTCCCTCTTTCCGCCCTCCGTCCTCCAGATCTCCTCTCCTTCCAGATACAGCCCTTCCGGCGGCTGTTCCTTAGAGGAAAACCAGACTACGTGTGCCGGGCAGCGCTCTCCCATGGCCCTTGTGTACGGATCGCTGTAATTCAGGACACAGGTGTCCTCCTTCGTCTGATTCTTTGTGATAGATTCCTTGACTGCCGCATAATTTTCCATGGTATGGTGCCGGTTCAGATGGTCCGGCGTGATATTCAGTACCGCGGATACCTGCGGATGGAAAGCGTGCGTCGTTTCCAGCTGAAAGGAACTGATTTCCGCAACTGTCACGCTGTCATCCCTGGTTTTCAGGACCTCCGCCGTGATGGGATCACCGATGTTTCCCACGACGAACACGGAGTCGAAATAATCCCGCATGATCTGTCCGGTCAGCGCGGTGGTAGTGGTCTTTCCATTGGTTCCCGTAATGGCAATCAGCCTGCCCTTCAGAAATGCATATCCAAGCTCTATCTCACCCCAGATGGGAATTTTCCGCTCACGAATCCGGTCTGCAAAGGGCGTGTCCACAGGAACTCCGGGACTGAATACTGCAAGGGAGATTTCCTCAAGCTCCTCCTGCGGAAGCTCCCCCACAAGGACCTTTACACCGGCTCCATCCGGAAGCTTCTTTCTTACCTCTTCCGGATCAATTTTTTCATTTCCGTCAAACAGCACCGGAACCGCCTTCACCGCAAGAAGAAGCTCCGCCGCCGCAAGACCGCTCTTTCCCGTACCTACAATCAGAATCTTTTTTCCTTCCACGTTCCTACTCCTGTTTCCGCCGCCGCAGGCGGCATTTATTTTGCTTCAGACTGCGATCAGCGCCACAAGGCACAGGATCGCCGTAAGGATGGAGAATACGGCAACGATACGTGTTTCCGACCATCCGCACAGTTCAAAATGGTGGTGCAGCGGTGCCATCCTGAAGAGCCTTTTCCCACCTGTCAGCTTAAAATACGCCACCTGAAGGATGACCGAAACCACCTCTATCAGATAAATAAAACTGATGATGGGAATAAAAAGCTGCATCCGCATCATATAGGCCGAGGCGGCAACAAAGCCCCCCAGCGCAAGGGAACCGGTATCTCCCATAAATACGCTCGCAGGGTAAACATTAAACAGAAGAAACCCCAGGAGCGCTCCCGCCACCGCACATGCCACCGGTTCTATCCTGGACCCGGTCCCAATGGAGGCGGCTGCCAGGAAGGTTGCCGTCATTACCGTAACGCTTGCGGCGAGCCCATCCAGTCCGTCAGTAAAATTGGCCCCGTTCACAGTGCCCAGAATGATGAAAAAGGCGAGCGGAATGTTCATCCATCCCAGATCCAGCACCAGATCCGGGAAAAAAGGGATCCTTGCCGCAAGGCCGATTCCCGCCACTCTTACCAGATAGTAAATAAACAATCCGGTAATCACAAGCTGTGCAGAAAACTTCTGAAGCGGCGTAAGGCCCATGGAACGCCGCAGCAGCACCTTCAGCAGATCGTCCAGAAAGCCGATCAGTCCGAAGCCCAGCGTCAGAAGCAGCACGGGCATGATCTGGGGATAGTCCTTCACATAGAGCAGGGATGCTGTCACCACGGCGGACAGAATCAGAATTCCGCCCATGGTCGGCGTACCGTTTTTCTTTAAATGGCTTCTGGGCCCTTCCCCTCTGACGGTCTGCCCAGCCTTGAGTCTCTTTAGAAAAGGGATGATCACCGGTCCAAGCGATACGCTCACGAAGAAGGATATCAGAACCGGCAGGTAAATGGATAGACTCATCTGACCTTTCCTTTCACTGCTCTGCACGCTGTACATTATAATCCATGTCTTCCAGATATGGAAGGATGTTTTCAAAGAGCTGGCGCACCACCGGGGCAGCAACCTGGCCGCCGTAATAGGTGCCCTGCGGATTCGTTATGATCGCCATGGCGAGAACCTTCGGGTCATCCGCCGGAGCGAAGCCCATAAAGGAGGCGATGTAGCGGCCCGTTCCTCTGGGAAGGGTCTGGCTGGTCGCCGTTTTGCCGCCCACCCGGTAGCCCTCCACATAGCCGTTGTGTCCGCCGCCGTTTTCCACCACCTGCTCCAGCATATACCGGAGCTTTTCCACAGTATCCTCAGATACCACGCCTTCCCGGACCGGATATTCGAAACGGTTGGTCACGTTTCCCTGCGCATCCACGGTTTTCACCCCGAAATGAGGTGTGACGGCATTGCCTCCGTTGATGAGGGAGGAAATCGTCGCCGCAAGGCGGATCGGCGTCACCTGAAAGGACTGCCCGAAGGAAATAGTCGCAAGCTCCACCGCTCCGATGTCCTCCAGCTTATGCATGATCGTTCCCGCTTCCCCGGGCAGATCCACTCCTGTCTTTTCCAGCAGGTTGAACTGTTCAAAATAGCGGTAGTAGTTTTCCGCGCCCAATCTCAAACCCACCGTGACGAACACCGGGTTGCAGGAATTCATGGTCGCCTCCACAAATGTCTGCGTTCCATGGCCCGTGATCTTGTGGCAGCGGATTCTCCGATCCTCCACCATCACGTATCCCGGACAGTTAAAGGTGTCCTCCATGGTCACCACGCCTTCCTCCAGCGCGGCCGCCGCGGTGATGGTTTTGAAAACCGAACCCGGCTCGTAGGTATCGCTGATACAGGGATTGCGCCACATCTGATTCAGAAGATCCTGCTTTTCTTCCTCCGAAAGTCCGGCCGTATCCGTGCCCTCCGGCAGGGTAAACGGGTCGTTCAGGTTGAATTCCGGCACATTCACCATCGCCAGAATCTCCCCGTTGTCCGGCTTCATCACCAGGATGGATACGCTTTCCGCCTCCTTCGCCGCCATCACCTGCTCCGCAAGCTGTTCGGCATACTGCTGAATGTTGAGATCCATGCTGATGTACAGATCATCTCCATCCACCGGCTCCAGGCGCGACTCGCCCTCTTCATCCACTTCAATGCCTCTGGCGTCCGTCACCGTCAGGATGGTGCCCGGCTCGCCTTCCAGATATTCTTCATATTTCACCTCCAGACCGACAATGCCCTGATTGTCCGCTCCTGTAAAGCCCAGCACTCTGGATGCCAGACTGTCAAAGGGATAATAGCGCTTATAATCCTCATCCACCTTCACTCCGGAAAGCCCACAGGCGCGGATCGCATCGCCGGTTTCCTTATCCACGTTGCTTTTGATCCTTTCGATGGCGGAATATTTTTCCACACGCGCTCTGACATAATCTTCCTCAAGCTCCAGTTCTCTGGCCAGAACCTCCACCACCGCGTCCGGATCCGTAATCTGATTGTGTATGACGGAAACCGTGCATACCGTCCGGTTATCCGCCAGCACGTTTCCGGCCGCATCCAGAATCCTGCCCCGCTTCGCCTTAATGCTTCTCTCCCTCTGATGCAGCGAATCCGCCGCATCAGAATAGTATGCGGAGCTGTATACCATCAGATAGACCAGCCTACCGGCAAGCCCGAGAAAAGCGGCCAGACAGATCAGAAAGGCCGTAAATGTCTTTTTTCTGTGGAAGGTTTTATGCTTCTCCTCCATCGGAAAACCTCATAAAGCGGTATTTATACAATTTATTACCGGATTTATGAGGTTATTCACGTTTGTCTTTTCTTTTGCCGTCCAAAATGTATCCGGGCGGATCAGAACGGTGAATCATCTTCTTCATCTGCTTCCCCCAGAGGGAGATTCGATTCCGGAAGGTTCAGTTCCACATTTCCGATCACCTCTCCGGTATCCGGGTTCACCCGGGTGCCATCGGGAAGAATGCCTTCTCCGGTTTCCGGATCTATTGTAATATCATCCGCAGTATAGCCGCCGGTGTCACCCGCATCTTCAGGCGCGCTGCCGTCGCCGTCCGCCCCGGAGCCTCCGCCATCGTCCATGCCGCTTCCTCCCGTGCCATCCGTTCCGGTTCCCTCTGTGTCTCCGGAAGCAGTTCCTCCCTCCGGTGTTTCTCCATCCTCCGGAGAAGCTTCCGCATCGTTTCCGCTGACGTCGTTCCCGCTTACCAGCTCCTGCTGATAGGCAATCTGGGCTTCCTCAAGCTCCTGCTGTTCAGCCTCACTCAAGGGCTCAGTCATGAAAATATCAAGATAGGGAAGAACCTCGGTCAGAATGCTTCTTACAATTCTGGTTGCGTATTTCGCATCGTCCTGATTCTGAGCATTCGGCCGGTCCACCACCACATAGATGGCGATCTCCGGATCATCCGCCGGAGCATATCCCATAAAGGATACCACGTATTCATTATTTCCTCTGGGCTGGGTTTCCGCAGTTCCCGTTTTTCCGCCGATCAGATAGCCGGCCGGTCTTGCCGTATGGCCCGTTCCTTTTTCTCCGATAACCACCTGCAGGCAGTAGTCGCGGATTTTTTCAGAAGTTTCCTCCGATATTACCTGTTTTAACAGCCTTGGCTCAATGTTTCTCACCACGGAGCCATCCGATGAGGTGATCTGGCTTACCACGTGCGGCTCATAATAATAGCCGCCGTTGATCAGGGCGCAGAAGCCCGTGATCATCTGGATCATGGTCACGTTGAAGCCCTGCCCGAAGGTGGTAGTAGCCAATTCCACCGGTCCCATGGTATCCTCTGTAAATACCAGAGAAGCAGTCCTGGCCTCTCCCGCCAGATCGATATTGGTTTTCAGTCCGAAATTGAAATCCTCCATGTACTTCAGAAGGGTAGTTTTTCCGATTGCCTGTCCCATCTTCATCAGCGCCACATTGCAGGACCGCTCGATGGCCTGGGAGATGGTCAGTATTCCGTCTCCGTACACATTATGGCATTTGATGGGCTTCTGCCCCTCCGCCACGACCAGGCTTCCTCCGCAGTCATAGGTCTCATTTCCGGTCAGCGCTCCACTCTCCAGTCCGGCCGCCGCCGTGAAGGGCTTCATGGTGGAGCCCGGCTCATAGGTATTGGAAATACAGTAGTTTCTCCAGAGATAATTCAGCTGGCGGTAAAGCGTATCGTCATCCATCTGGGCAAGCGCCGCCTCGTTGATAACCTCTTCCAGCACAGTACCGTCCGTATCCACCATATTCTGTCCGATCAGCGCGTCCGTATTTCGCGGATCATTCAGATCAAAATTCGGATAGCTGGCCATGGCAAGCACCTCGCCGCTGTCCACATCCATGATAACGCAGCCCACATTTCTCGCTCCGTTTCCCTCCCGGACCGCGTCCTTATAAGTATCGTTGAATTCCTTAAGCTTTCTCTCCACAATGCTCTGGATATTTACATCCAGCGTGCTCACCAGATTGTTTCCATCCACGGCAGCCTTCGTCGTCCGCTCCAGATTAGCGTCATCGTTCATATAGCCATATTCCCGGCCATTGATTCCGCTCAGCTCGTCGTTATAGTATTCCTCCAGGCCATAGCTTCCCACATTGTCGCCGCTGGTAAATCCGATCACATCGCTGGCAAGGCTTCCCATCGGATAGCTTCTGCGGTATTCCTCTTCAAACCACACGCCCTGGATGTTTTTTCCTGTTTCCTCATCATTCATCATCTCCTGGAAAGGAGCAATCTCATCATAGGTAAGCTGTCTTGCCAGAACATAGTACTGAGAATTGGGATTCGCTTCGTTATAGCTCCGGATCTTTCCCTCATCCACATCAAAACACTGTGTCAGCGCGGAAATGGTAGCATCCACAAACTCCTCTTCTTCATTCATCAGCTTGCAGTCGAGCACCACATTGTACACCTTTTCGCTCACCGCCAGCTTCGTTCCCTTACGGTCCGTGATTTCTCCCCGTTTATAGGGAAGGGTACGGCTGGAATACTGCTGCTGGGAAAGCACCTGCTTCTCATACTGTTCTCCGTTGTCCCGGTTGATCAGGATCAGCCGGACGCTTAATCCGGTAAAAGCCAGCAGTACGCACAGATACAGTACCACCAGCTTTTTCTGCATTTTTGTTGTGAATCTGTTATAACGCTTTTCTTTTCTTTCCTTTTCCAAAATGCTCCTCCGAACCGGGTCATTTGTCGATATCCGTAATCTGCCTTACATAATCATTCCCCTCGTCCGGAACGGTCACAATCTGATTCTCGTCCGGGTATACCATGCCGAGCTCGGTAATGGCAATTCTGCGGATCTCATCCAGGTCCACAGAGCTTTCAATTCTGCTGTACTCCTCATCGTTTGCCGTCCTGAGGCTGTTGAGCGTGCTTTCCATCGTGGAAATATGCTTCACGCTTGCCGTAATCTCCGACTGCAGACGGATATAGCCGATCAGGACAAATCCTGCCACCAGAAGAGATGCTGTCAGAAACAGCACATAACCAAGGTTCATATAAACCGCCCGGTCCCGGTTCTTCTTCACGGTATGAGTCAGCTCTTTCGGACGGCCCGGCTTCTGAAGCTCCGTCACCACATCAAGCTGCCTTGCCGTATTTCCGTCGGTCATCCTGCCATAGACACCGCGTCCCCCGGTTCTTTCATATTCTCTTCTCCCGGTATTCCCATATCCGCTTCTGTGTGCTCTTAGTGTGTTCTGTGCATTGTGTGCCATGGCAATTCTCCCTGTTTACGATTCTGAAAATACTGTTCTATGATTCTGCGGAGTCATCCGGCTCCGTCATCTGTCCGTTCCTCCGTTTCAGCCTTTTCAAAAATTCTGAGCTTTGCGCTTTTGGAACGGGGATTTTCTTCCATCTCTTCTTCTGACGGAAGGATGGGCTTTCTTGTGATTACCCTGCCCAGGGACTTTTTTCCGCATATACAGACCGGAAAATCCGGCGGACAGGTGCAGGGATTTTCATTCCTGCGGAATGCCGTCTTCACGATCCGGTCCTCCAGGGAATGGAAGGTGATGATGCATATCCTTCCTCCCGGATTCAAAAGTCCGATCAGACCATCTATGGAATTCTTCAAAACCTCAAGTTCCCGGTTACATTCGATACGAAGCGCCTGAAACGTCCGTTTTGAAGGATGTCCGCCCTTCTTCTGTATCTTTGCCGGTATGGCTGCGCTGATCAGTTCATTCAGCTGGCCCGTCGTCTCGATGGGCCCCTTCTGTCTGGCCTGTACAATATGCTTCGCAATATTTTTGGCAAACTGTTCCTCGCCGTAATCCCGGATCACCCGGTAAAGCTCGTTTTCCGGATAGTCGTTCACGATTTCCTTCGCGGTGAGGGTCTGTCTGTTATCCATCCGCATGTCAAGAGGCGCATCATAGCGATAGGAAAAACCGCGTTCCGCATTGTCAAGCTGATAGGAGGAAACCCCCAGATCGAGCACAATGCCGTCCACGCCCCGATACCCCAGCGACCTGACCGTCTCTGCCGCATTGCAGTAGTTGTCCCGGATGAGCGTAAAATTTTTTCCTTCCTCTCCAAATTCGGAAAGCCTTCTTCCCGCCGCCTCAAGAGCCTCCTCATCCTGATCAATTCCGATCAGGTGGCCTCCCTGTAAGCGCCGCAGGATCTCGCTGCTGTGGCCTCCTCCGCCCAGCGTACCGTCCAGATAGATTCCATCCGGCTTTATCTTCAGTCCTTCAATTGTCTCTTCCAGCAGTACTGATCTGTGCCTGAACTCCATTCCGGCCGCATCCTTTCCGCATCAGATTCCCAGCCCCAGCTCGGACATGCGTTCCGCGATATCCTCCATGGCTTCGTCTTCATCCTCCTGCAGGGCTTCCCACTTCTCCCGGCTCCAGATCTCAATGCGGCTGGCCACGCCGACCATGACCACATCCTTCTGAAGTCCGGCAAATTCACGGAGATTTCCGGGGATCAGAATTCTCCCCTGCTTGTCCACCTCCACCTGGGCAGCTCCTGCCAGAAAGAACCTGGCGAACTGACGGTTATCCTTCCTGCTCAACGGAAGGGCCTTCAGCTTTTCCTCAAAGGCGTTCCATTCCTGATTGTCATAGACGAACAGGCAGCCATCCAACCCCTTGGTAATCACAAATTCTTCTCCGAGACTCTCTCTGAATTTGGAGGGTATGATCAGCCTGCCCTTCGCATCGATTGTATGATTGTACTCACCCATAAACATGACAATCACCGCCCTGAAAAAGCAGCATGTTTGTGATTCCTTATGAAAATGCCCCACAAAAGCGTCCGCCTTCTGGAGCTTTCCTCCACTTTAAACCACTTCGAACCACTTTCCGCCACTTTTATATTGATTTTAGTATAAGTCAGGGCATTTTGCAAGAAAAAATCAGCAGATGGATAAAAAAAGAGATCCGGGAAGCCAAAAAACTTCCCGGACCTCTCTTCAGTCCGTTATACAAAATTCAGAAAACTGGCGACCGTGCCCAGCGCGAAATGAGGAATTGTAAGTCCCCATACGGATCTCTGCTTCTGGTAAATCAGGCAGAGAATGCAGGAAAGCAGCATGGCACAGATCATATATGCCAGCCCCTTATGAATATGAACCGCACCAAAGAACAGAGAAGAAACAGCGACTGAAATCCATTCTCTGTATTTTCCCACAAAGAGCCGGTCCAGACTCTCCTGTATGATTCCATGGGAAATAAATTCCTGGGCAAATGCCGTAACCGGATAAATCCATTGTGCCCAGGTCAGCGCCCGCCAGTCCCAAAAGGGCACCTCAGAATCAAAAAAGCCGGGCCAAAAGCGGAGGATGGCCGCCTTAACAGTCAGAAGCAGAAAAATGCCGGCCACAGTAATCGTGCCATTGACGGGCAATGATTTTTTTAAGCTTCTCCCGTCCAGTCCGATGTCCGCAATGGAAAGGTTGGTATACCGGATCAGAAGGAAGCCCGCAGCCAGTCCCGCGATCTCCAGAACTATGGTGAGAGTGCTGCTGTCAACGCTTCTTCCTGAAGCATCCCAGACAGCGTACAGAAAGATCCAGCCGCAGAGAATGGAAACCATCGCCGTGAAGGCAGCCATAAAATCCTTCTGCTTCTTCTGCAGCATCGTTCGTTCCGTCACATCGGTAAACTGGACAATAATGCCCGCCGGTGCTGAATGTCCGTCATCCTCATACAGGAAGGAGGTCCGGACCTGCAGATACAGCCTGGTTCCCCCGGGCTGCGTATAGCTTACCTCTTTTCTGTGCACTCTGTCCTTATCATAGATGGAATCCAGAATAAGCTGATGGAAGTCATCATTATCCGGGGAGGAGGACGCTTCCATCAGCGCCGCATATTTCCGGTTCTGAAATTCCTCCGGAATTCCCAGCAGGCGCAACCCGCTGGGGTTCAGAAAGGCTACCGTTCCATCCGGATTCAGAACCATCACTCCATCAGACACATCCCGCAGCACCCGGGATACAAAAAGCTGTTTCATCCTCTGACAGCACCTGCCTTTTTGCCGTTCCCCATATCAGACGTTAAACCGGAAGAGGATCGTATCCCCGTCCTGCACCACGTAATCCTTTCCTTCCATGCGGACAAGGCCCTTCTCCCTTGCGGCGGCAAGAGAACCCTGCTCCAGCAGATCCTTGTAGTTTACCACTTCGGCCTTGATGAAGCCCCGTTCAAAATCGCTGTGAATCTTGCCGGCGGCCTGGGGTGCCTTCGTTCCCCGCCTGATGGTCCACGCTCTCGTCTCGTCCTCTCCGGAAGTCAGAAAACTGATCAGGCCCAGCAGATGGTAGCTGGCCTTCACCAGCTTGTCAAGTCCGGACTCCTTCAGGCCCAGATCCTCCAGGAACATGGCCTTCTCATCGTCGTCCAGCTCGGAAATCTCCTCCTCGATCTGGGCGCAGATGACGAATACCTCGCTGCCGTTTTCCGCTGCATAGCTTCTGACCGCCTGCACGCCCGGATTGGAAGCTCCATCGTCGGCAAGATCATCCTCTCCAACGTTTGCCGCATAGATCACCGGCTTTGCGGTCAGAAGATTCAGAGAGGAAAAGATCGCTTCCTCATCCTCATCGGCAGGCTGGAATTTTGCGGCAAGAGCGCCCGTCTCCAGAAGCTCCTTCACCCGCTGCAGAAGATCCGCTTCCTTCGCCAGCGTCTTGTCCATTCTGGCCTGCTTGCCCACCTTGGCGATCCTTCTTTCCAGAATCTCGATGTCGGAGAAGATCAGCTCCAGATTAATGGTCTCGATATCCCGGAGGGGATCGATGCTTCCGTCCACATGCACCACGTTGGGATCTTCAAAACAGCGCACTACATGGATAATCGCATCCACCTCACGGATGTTGCTTAAAAACTGGTTGCCAAGTCCTTCTCCCTTCGAGGCTCCCTTC
>ULPS01063498.1_pt1 | contig 15958 bp, 10 predicted proteins | sample 1953711 | NCBI WGS metagenome assembly ULPS01 (sample SAMEA4835635, study PRJEB28245) | human gut metagenome | biome: gut microbiome; material: fecal sample | place: Denmark | collected 2008 | reverse complement strand
AGGAAACTTTTTCAGTGCCCTCCTCTGTTTCTGCCGTATCTTCTTTAGATGTGACAAAAAACTTGTCGACCAAACCGATCACATCTTTGTCCCAGTCGCTGCAAGGTGGAATCACAGGGTTGAATGTGACACAAAGTTCCGGTTTACCGGGGGCAGATGCTGCTGCAATAAAGATTCGTGGCATTTCGACTTTGGGTACAAGTGATCCTTTGGTGCTGGTAGATGGTATTCCTATGGACATGAATCAACTGGATCCGAATACGATCGAGAGTGTGACTGTTTTGAAAGATGCGGCTGCTTCTGCCATTTATGGTGCTCGTGCAGCAAATGGTGTGATTGTTGTGAAGACAAAACGTGGAACTCCTGGTAAGATCAGCATTTCCTACAATGGTTATGCAGGTTTTCAACAAGCGACCTATCTACCGGAGTTTGTTAACGCGGCAGATTATATGCAAATGGTAAATGTTGCGAATGCGAATGTAGGAGGAGCACCGATCTATTCTCAAGAAGCAATTGATGCGACGAGGAGCCATTCGGATCTTATCAAATATCCGGATACAGATTGGACTGACTATATGTATCAGACCGGTATGATCCAAAGCCATTCCGTCTCTGTATCCGGAGGAAGTAACCTTGCTCGTTTTGCCTTGACTGCCAATTATCTGGATAATGAAGCCTTGATTGATAACGCAGGTTATAACCGTTTGAATATTCGGGCAAATACATCAGTCAGTTTGTTGGACAATTTGTCGGTCAATATGGATTTTAATTCGTATCGTACAAACAGGCATGAGCCTTTACAAGCCGTGCTTAGTTATATATACACGACACCTCCGAATACGGTAATCCATTACCCGATGAAAGAAGGTAGTGATATTTTATATTATGGAAATCGTCCGGAGCAGCGGAATCCAGCAGCTTTGATGGAAAAGGGGGGTGTCCGTACTTATTTAGGAGACAATATCAGTATTAATATTGCTCCGCGTTGGGAAATTATTCCGAACCTGATTGTCCGTGGGCAATATTCTTATCGAATAAGTAGTGGAGCAACAAAAGAAGAAAGAGATGCTTATAACTTTTTCGATTATAATTCAGGTTCTTTTCTACAAACTTGGGGAGCTATCCATAATGCATCCAAAAGTCGTTCCAGTTATTATTATTTAGGGGGAACCGTTGAATATACCTTGGAGAAAAATAAACATCGGTTATTTGCTATTGGTGGGTATAATCAGGAACTGACAAATAATGGTGACTGGGATCAGTGGGCTATGAGTTCCTTCTTTGCAAAAGCAAATTATACATTTGATAACCGTTATTTGTTGGAAGGTACGGTGAGACGTGACGGTTCCTCCCGCTTTGGACCGGGAAACAAATTTGGAGTGTTCCCCTCTATCGGTGCTGGCTGGAATATTCATGAAGAGGCATTTATGAAGTCGACGAAAAATTTTTTGAATGAATTCAAACTGAGAATGTCTTATGGTTCATTAGGAAATGAGAATATCGGACTTTATAAGTATCAGACATTGATAAATGCGGGAAATGGTAATGAAACGGTCTTCGGGAATCCGGATATAACTTGGGAAACGGTTCACATGTTGGATGTAGGAGCTGATATCCGTTTGTTTAAAAACTTGACCGTAACGTTCGATTATTATAATAAGTTGACGACAGATATGATCATAACCCCACCTATTTCTTATATCGGGGGAATCAGTGCAGCACCCTTGAATTCGGGCAAAGTCCGTAATAAAGGGTGGGAATTCGATGTGAGTTATAATAAACAGGTCACTAAAGATTTCGGATTGAATATACATGCTGGTTTGACACATAATGAAAACAAGATAGAAGATCTTTTTGGTGCACCTTATGATAATGGAAACAGGATTCATCAAATAGGGTATGCATTGAATAGTTATTACATTTATCCTACAGATGGTTTGTTGCAGGAAGATGATTTTACAAAAGATGCTAGTGGAAAGTGGGTTCCGAAAGAGGATGTTGTGATTTTTGATGGTCAAGAGCCGGGAGATAGCCACTATTTGGATACGAATGGAGATGGTAAGATTACGACGGATGATCGTGTTATTAGCGGTGATGATCAACCTGATTTGAATTATTTTGCAAATTTCTCCTTGAATTATAAGAATTTTGACTTTGAAATACTTTTCCAAGGGGTTACAGGAGTTGATGGTTTTTATTCCGGTCCGTATGCTTATGGGTTGAATACATCCGGTGACGGGCAGACTCCGCTTGCAGTCCAAACGGATTATTGGACACCGGAAAATCCAGGGGCAAGATATCCACGTCTAGCTCCGAATTCTTCTTACGGGAATAATAATCATACATCGGATTACTGGCGTTTTGATGCAAGCTATTGCCGTGTGAAATATATTCAGTTGGGATATACTTTTGACCAGATCGGATTGAAAAAAATCGGAGTATCTAATATTCGTTTGTATTTAAATGTACAGAATCCGTTCACGATGGCGAAAGAAGATTTAGTCGATCCGGAAAGTCGTGGACAACAAGGGTCTTATCCACTGGTTAAGACATATTCGGCAGGTGTAAGTTTGAATTTTTAAATATGTAGTATAAGATAATATGAATAAATATAGTAAAATAATGATGAAGGCAATCTGTCTGATTGCCGTAGTGATAGGGAACTGCAGTTGTGAAGATTTTTTGACACGTGATCATCCGACAGAGGTTTCTGATGACAAGTTTTGGGAAACGATGAATGAGTGCGAAAACGCCTTGGGACAATGTAAGTTGTGGATAAAAGGGGGACAGTCTAGTACGGAAATAGGAATGATTTTTCTAGAAGGTGCAACTGACAATATGTATTTCTTTTCTAATTTTGACCAGCGTATCGTTCAATTGGGGAATGGTTCTTTGGTGCCTCCGACGAATAACAATAATCCTACTGGTTGGGAGGGGCTAATGGATCAGTGGTCTAACGCTTATATTTATATCCGCCGTTGTTGCCGATTCTTGGAACATGTTGATAATGCCTATTTTGCAGATGAATCGGAAAGGGCACGTATGAAAGCGGAAGCACGTGTGTGGCGTGCCTGGTATCACATCCGCCTGCTGAATTATTATGGACGGCATGACGGGATTCCTATCGTGGATCATGCTTTGAATCCAAGTGATATTTACTTGGCGCGTAATACGGTACAAGAATGTCTGGATTTTATCAATCGTGAATTGGATATGGTTATAAATTCAGAAGATCTGCCGTTCGTTTGGGATGAAGGGCGCCGGAGCAGAATGTCCAGATCGATCGCTTTAGCATTAAAAATGGATGTCAACCTGCAATTTAAACAATATGATCAGGCAAAAGCAGCAGCAAAGGCGTTGATCGATTCAAGGGAATTTGAACTGTATTATACATCTTCTCAGGATAATGATCCTGGCAGAAATTATCGGGATTTGTTCCGTTATCTCGGCGAACAAAATAAGGAAAGAATATTTTTTAGAGACCAGGGATGCAATGATATTTGGTTCCGTAATATGGGGACAGTTATGGGTGGACAAGGCGTAAGTGCCCCGTTGAAGTCATTGGTTGACGTTTATGAGACGATTGATGGAAAAACGATTCAGTCTCTTTCGGCTGAAGAACGTTTACAGTATGAACGGAATCCTTTATATAAAGCGCGGGATCCCCGTTTGTATGCAACTGTGATGATGCCAGAAGACAGCACTTCCATTTCTAATTATGTTTATCATCCGTTTGATCCTAACAGTAGTGATTTTGTTGGAAAAACAGGAGCCTCGCGTTCTGGATATATGTTGAAAAAATACTTGGATGAACAGGATCGAGCTACGGGACGAGGAACACTTGACTTTATGATTTATCGGTATGCCGAAGTCCTGATGGATTATGTGGAGTGCCTGATTGAAACAGGAGACTGGCAAAATCCGGATGTGGAGAAATATATTAATATGATTCGAAATCGTGCTGGAATGCCAAATATGGATAAGTCTGTGTATAATACTCAAGAGAAGGTACGTGAATTGTATCGCCGTGAACGTCGTATCGAGTTTGCATTCGAAGGAAAGCGTTATGACGATATTCGTCGTTGGGGAATCGGGAATGAAACGAATCAAGGTACAATTTATGGAGCATGGAATCCTAATGAGGGTTCTTATGTGACGATTGAAACACGTAATTGTGTTTTCCCGAAATTCGATTCATGGCCTTTACATCAGCAAGAAGTAACCTCTAATCCGAATATCAAACAGCCCACGGGTTGGTGATGTCTGGTGTGGAAAAACAATCTCTTTTCTGAAAGGGGAAGAGATTGTTTTTTTGCTTATCCAGCCAGTGCAGACGTAATGAACATGTAGATCATCATACCTATAATATCGTTTGTGATCGTGATAAACGGTCCGGTGGCCAGAGCTGGATCGATCTTCAGTTTATCGAGAGTCATGGGGACCAGTGTCCCGAAGATACTGGCGAACATGACAACTGCAAACAGGCTTAAGGAAACCGAAGCGGTGATGCCTCTGTCGCCTAGCATAAAGAAATTATAGATAAATACGACTAAACTGATGATGCTGGCGTTAATCAGTGAAACGACAGACTCTTTCAAGATCTGAGGCAGAATGTTCCCTTCCTTCAAGCTGTTGTTGGCCAGGCCTTGTACCACGATGGCGGAAGACTGGATGCCGACATTTCCACCTGTTCCTCCAATCAACGGAATAAACAGCGCCATCTTGGGGTTGACGGCAAAATTCCCTTCGAAATTACCTAAGATCAGTGAGTTCCCTATTCCGCCTATCATACCGATCAGGAGCCAAGGAAGGCGGGCGGCCGTTTGGGTGAAGACATTATCCGAAGTTTCCACATCCTGCGAGATACCGGATGCCAACTGGTAGTCACGTTCGTGCTGTTCGCGGACTTCATCCATGACATCGTCGATGGTGATACGTCCGACGAGACGCCCGATGCTGTCGATAACAGGTAGGGCGACCAGGTCATATTTTTCGATCGTCTCGGTCACCTCTTCGATACTGTCACTGTCGCGGACGGAGATCGGGTCTTTCTTCATCACATGCTTGATCTTCGAGACGGAAGGATTAGTGATCAGCTTCTGCAGGGGGAGGACTCCGCGAAGGCGCTCATCATCGTCAACTACATAGACGTAATAGATCTCATCCATGTCTTCAGCTTGCTTGCGCATCTCGTCGATACATTTGGGCATACTCCAATTCTCGTTCACCACGATCATTTCGGTCCCCATCAATCCACCGGCAGTGTCTTCATCGTATTTCAAGAGGTCGACGATGTCGCCCGCCTGCTCTACGTCTTCGATGTGCGAAAGAATCTCTTCCTGGGTATCTTCGTCCAACTCACGCATCAGGTCTACAGCGTCGTCGGTCTCCATATTGTCCACGAAGCGTTTGGCAATCAGTTCGTTCGGAAGTTCTTTCAGCAACTTGTGACGGTCTTCTTCATCCAGTTCCATCAGAACATCCGCTGCCTTTTCACCATCCATCAGCAGATAGAGGTAGATAGCCTCTTGCAAATCAAGCTCCTGGTACAGTTCGGCTATGTCCGCCGGATACAGTTCGTCCAGTATCTCCTTAATCTTAGCATCATCCTTCTCCGTGATGATGTCTTTTAGATGGTCTATATATTCTTTCGTCAGTTCAATCATGCTTTGGAGAATTTATGATTTATGATTTATGATTTGTGAAACAATGCAAGCTCCATAAGTCATAAATCATAAATCTTTTAAGTTTCGCTCCGTTATCAGCGTCAGTTCCACGAACTGCTCTACGGAAAGCTGTTCCGGTCGTTTGTTAAAGATCGGGAGCGAATAATCGGGACAATCCTTACCCAGCAGAGGTTTCATGGAGTTGCGCAATGTTTTGCGACGTTGGTTGAACGAGGTTTTGACAACCGTCTTGAAAAGCTTCTCGTCACATCCCAACGATTTTCGGTCATTGCGCACCATCCGTATCACCGCACTCTTGACCTTTGGAGGCGGATCGAATACATTCTCGCTGACCGTAAACAGATATTCCACTTCGTACCAGGCCTGTAGCAGGACGCTCAGGATGCCGTATGTCTTACTACCCGGACCGGCAGCAAGACGTTCGGCCACCTCTTTCTGTATCATACCCGAACAGCAGGGAATATGTTCCTTGTAGTCGAGCACTTTGAAAAATATCTGACTGGATATATTATAAGGATAATTGCCAATCACACAAAACTGGTCCGGAAACAACTTGCCGAGATCCAGACGCAGAAAGTCTTCGGCCAAAATCTTGCCTTCCAAGGCGGGAAAGTTCTGTTCCAGGTAATCGACCGATTCCATATCCAGCTCCACTACTGTCAGATCGTGTCCTTTTTCCAGTAAGAATTGGGTGAGGACGCCCATCCCAGGGCCAATTTCCAGTACAGGTAACAGCTTGTGATCGGACAATGTATCTGCAATACGCTCAGCTATTTGCAGATCTTTCAGGAAATGTTGTCCTAATGCTTTTTTGGGTTTAACTAATCTCATCCACTTCTTTGGTGTAATGTGTTCGTATTTAAATATAATGCTTATCTTTGCAGGCGTACAAAAATACAACAAATAATTTAAAGTCATCTACGTATAATGGATTTTAAAGCAATTCTACGCACGTTTCTCAAGATAATTCTCCCGCTTGCATTCGGTTGTTTACTCCTTTGGTATCTATACAGTAAGATGGATATTGGCGAGATCTGGAATGTGATTCGTAAGGGGGTCCGTTATGAGATTATTCTTTTTTCCCTTTTGTTTGGCTTGGGAGCCAATATTGTCCGGGGATTGCGTTGGGGACTGCTGATTCGTTCGTTAGGTAATAAGGTGAAGACCTGCAATGTGATTTATGCTGTGTTGGGGAATTATGCTGTGAACCTTGTGCTACCGCGTGTCGGTGAAGTCTGGCGTTGCGGGATGATAACCAAATATGACAAGATCCCGTTTACCCGCCTGTTGGGGACGCTGCTGATCGACCGTGTGAGCGATACCATCATGGTCGGGCTGATCACAATGTCCATCATTATCTTCAATTTTGATTTTTTCCATAGTTTCTTTGCGAAGAACCCTGCGTTGCTGGATGGTTTTCAGTCCATGTTCAACTCGATATGGATTTATGTGGCCGGCGTAATTTTTATTGCCGGAATTTGGTTTATATTCACATATATGAGTAACTTTACGCTGGTCAAGAAAGCAAAGTCGATGTTGCAGAACGTCTGGGATGGAATGAAGAGCATCTGGCTGATGAAGCGTAAAGGTCTTTTCGTGATTCAAACCCTGTTGATCTGGACAGGATATTTCCTGTATTTCTACATCACTTTCTATGCTTTCGATTTTACCCGTGATTTGGGTGTGACGGTCGGTCTGATCGCTTTTACGATGAGTAGTATCGCTGTGGCGGTACCCGTGCAGGGGGGAATTGGTCCGTGGCATTTTATGGTGATCGCCACTTTGATGTGCTTCGGAGTAAAAGAAACCGATGCTGCGGCTTTTGCTCTGGTGGTGCATACGGTGCAAACTGCCTGGCTCGGAATTACGGGACTGTTTGGTGTGGTGGCGCTACCTTTTGTAAACAAAGGAATTGACAATGGACAATTGACAATTGACAATTAAATGCCCGGTTGTCCATTCGATATATAACATTAATTATTAACCTAATTGTCAATTGTCTATTGATTAAGTTGTCAATTGTCAATTAAAACGCAGTTTTATTTATGTCCGCAGAAATCAAAAATCTTTCTCCGCAGCCAGTTTGGGGTTATTTCTATGACCTTACGCAAATCCCTCGTCCAACCGGACATATGGAGGCTGTAACCCGTTTTATGGTAGCTTTTGGTAAAGGATTGGGATTGGAAACTTTGCAGGACGAAGTGGGAAACGTTTTGATTCGTAAACCGGCTTCTCCGGGAATGGAAGGACACAAAACCGTGACCATGCAGTCTCACCTCGATATGGTTCCGCAGAAGAACTCTTCGGTAAAACATGATTTTCTAACCGATCCGATCGATGCTTATATAGATGGAGATTGGGTGAAAGCACGCGAAACGACATTGGGTGCTGATAACGGTATGGGTGCTGCTTTTGCTATGGCTGTCCTGGCGGACAAGACATTGACGCACGGTCCTCTGGAAGCCCTTTTTACCATTAACGAAGAAGTGGGAATGGATGGCGCAGTCGGTTTGAAGCCGGGTTTCCTGAAAGGGGAAATCCTGTTGAACTGTGATTCGGAGGAAGAAGGCGAGTTGTTTGTCGGTTGTGCCGGTGGTGCCGATCTGAATGTCTCCATGCAATTTAAGGAAGATACTTATATTCCGGAGGGCGATGTTGCCGTGAAAATCAGCCTGACCGGCTTGAAAGGCGGTCACTCTGGTGTGGATATTCATTTGGGACGTGCGAATGCGAATAAGCTGATGTTCCGTTTCTTGAAAGAGGCCGTACGCGATTATGGGGCTCGTCTGTCATCTGTCGACGGCGGTTCGTTGCGCAACGCTATCCCGCGTGAAGCTTTTGCCGTAATAACAATTCCTGGAGATAATGTGGAAGCTCTTTGGGAGCTTGTGTCCGATTATCAGGAAATGTACCGCTACGAATATAAGGGCATTGAACACAATATTAATTTTACGGCCGAAATGACCGATATGCCGGCAACTCTGATTCCGGAAGAGATTCAGGATGATCTGATCAATGCGATAGAAGGTTGCCAGAACGGTGTGATCAGTATGCTGGTCGATTTTCCGGGCACGGTCGAATCGTCTACAAACTTGGCAATCGTCAAGTCCTCGAACGAAATGATCGAGATTCAGATTTTGGTTCGCAGTTCGTCCGAGAGCCGCAAGGAAGCTGTTTGTTCGAGTTTGGAAAGTATTTTCTCTCTAGCCGGGGCGAAGGTGGAATATTCGGATGGTTACGGCGGATGGCAGCCGAATATCGATTCGCCGATCCTGAAAATCATGCAGCAAGCTTATTTGGATTTGTACGGAAAGAAGCCGGAGGCAAAGGTTATGCATGCCGGTCTGGAATGCGGTATCATCCAGGAATCCTACCCCGATATGGACATGATCTCTATCGGTCCGGACTTGCAGCATCCGCATTCTCCTGACGAGCGTGTCAGCATTCCGTCTGTTGCCCGTACGTGGGACTTTATTGTTACGACGCTTGCGAGAATCTGATTCGTATATAGTGAGGAGTTGTCAAAAAGGGTTGTAAGCTATCGGGCTTACAGCCCTTTTTGACATGGCTCCTTTATGTTTTTTGTAAGACGTATCTGTATATCCTGATTGCTTTGTTTGTCTTTGTAACCGCCGTAACTGTTACGGGTGTAATAAAAGAGTCCTCAAATATGGACAATGGAGCCTGTTTTTAGGGCAAATATTCGTTTCGAAAAATAAGGAAAAGAGGGCTGTTTTGAGCGGTTTTCTGTAAAAAGGTATATTTGGGCACTTTGGCGATTTTCGTAATAGATTGATTGATAGCAATGTGCTAATTTATATAATGTACACGTAAAAGGGCTTTTTTAGGGGGTAATCTAGGTATAGATACGGATATAAAATACTGATTTTTAGGAAGATATTAAGCACATGAGAAATGACTAATGAAAACGTACGTTTTTTTTCGCCATTTTTTCAGCTACAAAAATACATATACTTTTTGAACCTGCAATTCTTTCTTCAAAGATTTTTCTTTTTCTATATTCTTTCTTATCAATCAGATAGCTTAGCAAGTACGAAAAACCACTTTTTTATCACGAACCGTTGAAAACCTTCTCCAAAAATGACTAAAAAAACGTACGTTTTCATTAGTCATTTTATAGGATGATCCCAAGAAGGGACTTATAGAACTGAATTTCATTATATATAGTATTATTAATTAAATTATTAGATTATGAACAAAAAGTTTTCTACTCTTGTAGCGGCTTTGTTTTGTACTGCAGTTTCTTTACCTGCTGCTGCGCAGACTGTAATGCCGGTCCAGAATCCAGGAACACTGAATGTTTTGTCTATTGATCAGACGAAATATTATCAGTTGGCTTCCAGCAATGGAAAATTTGTTTTAGTTATGGAACCAACAACTTCTGCAGGTTCCGAGTACACTTTGAAATTGAAAAGCATAGAAACATCCCAAGTTGATTTGGATGCTTCTTTGTGGAAAATTGACTTTAAGACTACACAAGCCGGAACAACATTTACTTATGTAAATAAGAAAACAGGTCTGCCTTTGTCTATAAATTCAGATAAGGCCGTTGATTTCAGTAAGGTTGCAGGAACAAAGATGACAGGTAATACTGTTACAATGAATGGTGCTGTTTCTAATTGGTCGTGGGATGGAAGACCTCCTTTCGTTCAACAAGGGAGTACTCAGGCTTTGGGAGCTAAAGGTTTGACATCTTATTTTGTAGCAGACTCTGTTGTAACTTTGGTAACAGGTGCTGATTTTGATGCTACAAAGGATGAAGTAGTACAGATACCGACATTTAACCCGGATGGAACTCCTACTGGTAGTTATAATTCGCAATCATCGAATTATAACTATACTAAAAGCGAGGATGTATATGTTGTAAGGGCTCATAAAGATGCTGTGAATTGGCGAAAAGTCCAGTTGCGTTTAGCCCCTGTTACTCCTGGTGAACTAAATTTGTCTGCACAGGCATTGAATACTAAATTTGGTACGGATATAGAAGGTACTTCTTTCCAATTGTCTGCAACTCCAGAATTAAAAGTAGGTGCGAATGGTAATAGTACTTTGGGTAATATTTTTACCAAAAATACTTATCGCGCATGGTATTTGCAAACCGCTCAAGGTACAGATATCAATACGTTTAGAATGAATCATGGTGTTGCAGGTTTGTCTGATCGTGATGAAGATGGTTATGTAATGCTACAAGTTGTGGACGGTACAACAAATGATAAACCTTTTGAAGCTAAATGGTTAATTGCCGATACTGCTTATATCGATGGCCTTTCTGTTAATAATCAGAATTTTGTAAAGTTTGCAGATACAGCAACGATAACAAGCACATCAAATGCAACTGGCTTATATGTGACTGGTTTACAAAAGGGGCGTGATTTCAAATCTGCATTGTTTAAATTTACATATTATCCAATGCAAGATAGTATCGCTATTGAAATCAAAGATTATAAAGTAAAAAATGATGCGGTTGATCCTTTAACTGGCAGCTGGTGGACAAAAGCAGGTGTGGATAAAAATGTTATCTTGAATAAATTGACTGCTGCTAATGAAATTACATTGGGTCAGGCTCCTGCTAATATCAAATTTATATTAGGTGCAGGAAATGATAATCGTTCTACTGAAGTCAACGGATTGTTCTATATCAAGAATAAAGACGGAAAATATTTAGCTGTTCCTATTGATGAGGATGGTTATAACAATGCTAAATGGGTAACTGTAAAAGCTAATGAGCAAAATGTAGCTCATATGCCGGCTTATCAGTGGGTTGTTTTGAAGAATAATGAAGCCGCAACATTGTCTGGTACTTCTTCTTTGCAAATTGCTAACCGTGAGTTTGCAGATGTGAACGCTTCTACTGTTCAGTTGTACCAGAAACAAGGTGCTTCTTATAAATATGCCGCTACTAATGTGCTGTTCGCGACTTCAGATTCTGTAGTTTTTGAACAGATTACTGATGCAACTATTCTTGGTGATACATTGTTAGGTTACATGAATAAGAATGCAAATGAATTGAAAGTAATGAATTTTAAATTCAATTATTTGCATCCGTATGCTACAGATAAATATATCGGTAAGAATGCTGAAGATTCTTTGCTTTCAGTTTTGGATGAACAGACTCCGTTCTATTTGGAAGGAAAAGGTATTGCGGATTATGGTTATAAAGTGACAAGTACCGTAGCAAGTAAAATCGCTGGTCTGAAACAGTTGCGTCGTGAGGCTTATATCCCTTATGTAAAGACTGCAGAAGGTAAAATATATATGGATGTTAATAATGCAAATCAGTATTTCTTGGCTAAGACAGCTACTGCAAATGCATTCTACTTCAAGGAAAACAATCAATATCAGCCGGAAGGTAATACGACAGCACAATGTTATTATGCAATGATTCATTTGGATCATCCGTCAAATGATAGCACTAAAGTTGGAACGACTGATGATGATATGTCTGCAATCTTAAAAAATCAGGTATTGAATGAAACTCGTACTTCTGCATTTGCTGTAGTTCCGAACGATGCTCCTCTGTATCGCCGTTTCAATACAGAACTGGAAGGTGCTGTTGAAGGACAGGAAGATGCGACGAAGATCTTGAAGTTCAAAGAATTCTATCGTGGTGAATACTTGATGGATGAAAATAATAAAAAATTCCAGGATGAAGTTGTTAACTATGTAGGTATTGAACGTGCAGATAAAGCTACAGGTTTATCATTCTATGTGGATACAGTTGTAGTGAAAGGTACAGCAGGTCACGAACAGAAACCGCAGTATTTCGTATATGTTGACAGAGTAGTTGTTGATCCGGTTCCGGGTAAGGAATGTCAGGAAGGTGATAATCATGTTGATGCCAACGGTGATCCGACAGATGCTGCACATTGCGTTCATGCAACTCCTTCTAAAGCAGGTTTCACTGTTGCTAAATACATGGTTAGCTTCGCAGACTCATTAAGCGCAAAAGATGCTGACAAACTGTATAAGTTTGGTGAATACACTCGCGTAGGTTTCGTGAAAGGTTTGCATATCGGCGACAGCCTGTATATCTTGACAAATGGCTTCGAAAATATGGAAGCAAGCAAGTTGGATACTGCTGTTATTCGTGCTAACTACAAGGCTACAAGCAATGAGTTCAATATTATCGATTTGAAAGCAGAACATACAGACGCTCATCATAACTATACTTGGTCGTTCCGTTACACAAATCCGGAAGCTGCAGCTGCAGTTGATGAAGATGCTCGTCGTTTCTTGATCGAATCTGATAAGAAAGATGCAGATAATGATATTGCTCCGTCTAAGGCTGCATGGTTGAAGAGCCAGAATGGTTGCTTAGTATTGTCTGATGCTGCTACTTCAACATTCGAAAATGCTAAGACAGGTGGTGACAACGCTCTTATCTTCAATATCGAAGTAGGTTCAGAAAATGATCTGGCAACAGACAACGAAGAAATCGCAACTTCTGAAGTAACAGTTATCGCTGGTGCAGGTCAGGTAACAATCGCTAATGCTGCCGGTAAGAAGGTTGTTGTTTCTAACATCCTTGGCCAGACAGTAGCTAACACAGTTATCACTTCTGACAATGCTGTAATTGCTGCTCCTCAGGGTGTAGTTGTAGTAGCTGTTGAAGGCGAAGAAGCTGTTAAGGCTATCGTTAAGTAATAATAGAAAATTCATCATCAGGTAGGGATACGAGCAATCGTATCTCTGCTCTGAAAAAGAATAAGATTTTATAAATCAAATAATTCTAAATTTTACCGTGCAGCTTTCAAGCTAATTATCCCGTGATGGGTGAACAGGCGGTAATATTAATACTAAAGTAAATAATTAAAAAAAGTTCATCTGCCATTATCCCTGTGAAGAGAAAAGGCAGACACAAAATGAAGCCTCTCCGGTAGCAATATCGGGGAGGCTTTTGTTAAAAAGAGCATTGATTCTGTATGTTTTCTGGGCAACCGCACCAAAAATTGCTATCCAAGACCATCTCTTCTTTCTCTATAAAAATTTGCAAACCAACCATCATACTATCATGGCTGGTTGTTAGCTGTTGTTTCACAATATGTTAAAGCATGATAGTAGTTGTTTTCTACTATCATTCTACCATCATGCATCTATCATGCTTTTTATTTAATAGTTTATTTATGTAACCGATAATGAGCTGTTTATATTTATATAGGCCAAAATGACTATCGACAGAAACGAGATTATTTGACACAAAAAACGCTCTTTTCGCCGGATAAGATGCAAAAACAGGGCATAAAAGTGTCCTCAGCATGGCAGATAAACATCCCCACATCCCCGGAAGAGCTTCGCGCAGACCCGGATCTGCACCTCTTCCACACCCGGATGTCCGTGGCTCTTACACCTGGGTCTCAAGCAGCTATTCAAGCTGTTTTTGGCAAAAGAAAAGCTTGTCTTGATGAAAAATGAAGCTATTTTAACCTGTTTTGCACCTATTCCCGGACGGTCTCTGTTTTTATTGTATAATTGAAACACAGTATGTTATCGTTTTTCACTATGATGGTTATGATAGATGAATAATAGTTCAAAATGGCAACTGTCATGCTGTAACGAGTTGTTTTAAAGTAATATACGGGCGATTATGATAGTATGATGGTTGGTTTTGCAAGAACATTTATATAGTCATCGTCCGTATCGGTGGCGAAAACAGATGGACGCTTTATGAAAAGAGCGTGTTCTATTTTTCTATTCCCAAAGAAAAAAATTGTACTTTTGTGAGCTACATTAATAAAGATTGAACAATGGCTAACGATGAAATGAAACAAATCTGGAAAGTGCCGGAGCCGACCCTTAGGAGGTTGCCGTGGTATCTTGCCTTTTTGAAACTGATGAAAGGAAGAGGGGAAGCTTTCGTATCATCTACTCAGATTGCCAAAGAAATTAATGTGGACCCCAGTCAGGTGGCGAAAGACCTCTCTTTTGTGAATATTTCAGGGAAGACACGTGTCGGCTATGAAATCAGTACGCTGGTGGATGTGTTGGAGGATTTCTTAGGTTTTACGGCGCAGCATAAAGCATTCTTGTTCGGTGTCGGTAGCTTGGGAGCCGCCTTGTTGCAGGATTCCGGTCTGAAACAATACGGATTGGAGATTGTTGGAGGGTTCGATGTCCGCCGGGAATTGGCCGGAACCGAGATTAACGGGATACCGGTCTATCACATGGATGATTTTCCTGCCAAGCAGAAGGAATACGGAGCGACGATCGGAGTGATTACCGTCCCTGTCGACAAGGCGCAGGAAGTGACCGAATTGATTATCGCGGGAGGAATCAAGGCTTTGTGGAACTTTACCCCGTTCCGTATCCGTGTGCCGGAAGATATCGTGGTGCAAAATACCTCTATGTATGCCCATCTTGCTGTGATGTTCAACCGCTTGAATTCAATCAATCACTGATATATGAAAATAATAGCCGTAGGAATGAATTATGCTGCTCACAATAAAGAGCTGCATCATTCGTTAAAATTATCGGAGCCTACTATCTTTATGAAGTCCGACTCTTCGTTACTGAAAGACGGCAAACCGTTCTTCATTCCTGATTTCTCTTCGGAGATTCATTACGAAACGGAGATCGTCGTGAAGATAGACCGGCTGGGAAAAAACATTGCCGAACGTTTCGCCCATCGTTACTATAACGAGGTGACGGTAGGGATTGACTTTACAGCCCGCGATTTGCAAAACAAGCTGCGTGCGCAAGGTCTGCCTTGGGAAATCAGCAAGGCGTTCGATAATTCGGCTGTTCTTGGGACATTCGTCCCACTGGAGCGTGTGGGAGATGTGAACCGCATTCCTTTCCATCTGGATATTAACGGGAAGACCGTCCAGGAGGGAAATACACAGGATATGCTTTTCCCGGTCGACAAGATCATTGCCTATGTGAGCCGTTTCTTTACGTTGAAGATAGGTGATCTGATCTACACCGGAACCCCGGTAGGCGTGGGGCCGGTCAAGATAGACGACCACTTGCAGGGATATATCGGCGAGCAGAAGCTGCTGGATTTCTTTGTGAGATAACACGGAAAAAACGTATGAAGAGAATCTTATGTGCCTTGCTGTTTGTATTCGGTCTGCTCACTTCTGCTTGGGCGGATAGTAGCCGATATGCCTCCGAGTCGGTATTGAACTCCGGGAAATGGGTGAAGATACAGGTGGCGGAAGATGGTATTTACAAACTGACGGCTGCCGATCTGAAAAAGATGGGCTTTTCCAATTTGGATAAAGTAGCTGTCTATGGCTACGGAGGATGGCCTT